>Ga0118677_10005214_pt1 | contig 22906 bp, 13 predicted proteins | sample AliMusrvi5mmetaG_FD_86154 | JGI IMG/M metagenome (GOLD analysis project Ga0118677, IMG submission 86154)
CCATCCACCCCACCCACCCCTGGCAAAAGAAACAACCACCCGCCAGAATATCAGAATCTGTCGCAGTTGCAGAACATCGAGCAATATTGACGTAAAATGCTGTCCCGCCTATTTGCCGAGACACCCACCATCCTCCCATTTCCAGAATTTGAATTTCCCTGGGAGAATAATCCCGTGAAGGCCCTTGCCTGCGAGATGACAGAAACATTGTTTGACAGAAATATGGTTTTCGAGCATGGAACGGCTTCCCCGTTGCTGCTGGGTTATCTCGAACCAACCAACCAACCCCAGGAAAGACAATGAAACATTTCAAGACAAGCATCGTGAAAACCATTGGCGTACTATGCCTTCTTGCCGGAACGACCGACCGGCTGTCCGCGGCGGAGCCATCGCCCGCGCCGCCGGATCTGACGCAGGGTGGCAAGCCGGACAAGAACCACGATTGGCTACTGGGGCCTACCGGGGCACGCGGCTGGATCTTCTTCCGGCATGAGGATCTGACGGCCGCCTCCCGGCAGATCCTGATTACCGCCGTGGAGACAGGATCGCCGGCGGACGGCGTTCTCCGCACCAGCGACGTGATTCTGGGTGTACACGGCAAGCCGTTCGTGGACGACGCTCGCAGAAGCTTTGGCCACGCCATCGCCACTGCCGAGGAAAAAGCAGGCGTGCTACGGCTGATTCGTTGGCGGGATGGGCAGAGCACAAACGTGGAAGTGAAGTTGGCGGTGCTGGGCAAGTACGGCGACACCGCGCCGTACGATTGTCCGAAGTCGAAGAAGATCTTCGAGCAAGGCTGCCGGCTCATCGCAAAAGTCGGCCTGAAAGAGGCCGACATACCCATCGACCTCAACGCACTGGCGCTGCTGGCCAGCGGCAAGGAGGAATACCGCCCCATGCTGGCCGACTATGCCAGGAAGGTGGCAGCATCGCTCAAACCGGGCACGTGGAACTGGTATTACGCGTACGGGAACCTGTTCTTGGCCGAGTATGTCCTGGCCACCGGCGATCGATCGATCGTGCCGGAACTCAAACGCACGACGATGGAAGCGGTAAAGGCCCAATGCATGAACGGGATGTGGGGGCATGCTCCGGCCTTGCCGGACGGCCATTCGGAAGGCTACGGCGGCATGAACCAGATCGGGCTGCCGATGACCATCTCGCTGGTACTTGCCCGTCAGGCGGGCGTACACGATCCGGCCCTCGACCGGGCGATTCAGCGATCCGTCCGCTTGCTGCGCTGGTATGTCGACAAGGGCGCCATTCCTTATGGCGATCACGCGCCGTGGAACGCGCATGATGACAACGGCAAATGCTCTTGCGCGGCGGTGCTTTTCGACTTGCTCGGCGATCGCGAGGCGACGTCGTTCTTTGCCCGCATGGCCACCGCGGCCTACGATGAGCGGGAACACGGGCACTGCGGCAACTGCTGGAATATGCTCTGGGCACTGCCCGGCGCATCCCGCGGCGGTCCCTTGGCCACGGGCGCTTACCTGCAGGAACAGAACTGGTACTACGAACTGGCCCGAAACTGGAAAGGCGGCTTCGTCTACCAAAAGATCGAGGCCGGTGACGAGAACGACAATTATACGAATTGGGACTTGACCGGCGCCTACCTCCTATCGTACGGGCTGCCGCTGAAGAGCCTGTATGTGATGGGCAAGAAGCCCTGTGTCGTGCCGCCGCTGAAAGCCAGCGAGGTCGAGGAGGTCATTGCCGCCGGGCGGGACTGGTATCCCTTAAGCGGCAAGAACGGGTACGACCAGCGCAAGACCAAAGAGTTGCTGGCCGGCCTTTCGAGCTGGTCGCCGGCAATGCGGATGCGTTCCGCGCACGCACTGGGCCGGCGCGAGGGCGATTTCGTGCCTGCTTTGCAGAAGCTGCTAACTGGTTCCGACCGCTATGGCCGCTACGGCGTCTGTTTGGCGATCGTTGATCTTGGGTCGCGCGCGGATGTTGCCGCGCCGCAACTGCGAGCGCTGCTCAAGGATCCGGATCCCTGGATGCAGAGCCTGGCGTGCAGCGCCCTTGCGGGTCTTGGCCCGGAGGCCCGCAAGGCCAGCGTACACGATCTGCTGGCGCTGGCGGCGAGACCGAATCCGAACGATCCGCGTGGAATGGCTCAGCGAGTCGTCGCTGCCGCACTTTTCGACCCAAATCCCGACTTGCGCCAGCCGGGCATCCTGCACCATTCGCTGCAGGAGGTTGACCGCCGGTTGTTGTATCCGGCCATGAAGTCGTTGCTGCGGAACGATGACGCTCTTGCCCGTTACGGCCTTGCGCCGTACCTGAACCAATTGACCGATCGTGATCTGGCGGTAATGTTGCCGGTCATCATCGAGGCGATCGAGGAGCTGGCGCCCACCGACGAGATGTTTGGCGACGGCATCCGCACAGCCGGTCTCGATCTTCTCTCGCGCCTGCACATCCGCGAGGGCATGGAACTGTGTGTATCGACGATCGAATTTCGCTGGGGGAACGATTTTCAGAAGCGGTTGGAATACCTCAAGCGCTACGGCGTCCACGCCAAGGAGGTTTTGCCGCAGTTGCGAAAGAAGCGTCTGGAATCGGCAGACGGGGCGAAGGCATTCGACAAGTGCATCGCCGACATCGAAGCGAGCAAGGATTCGCCAGCGTTGGTGGATCTGAAAGATTTTATTGCTCGCGCGTCCACGAGTGGAGATAGTTCGACAAACACGAAGAAAGGAAAGCCATGAGGAAGGTACAACAGAGGAGGAATATCAGGCGGCCAAGGATCAGGTCTTGTTCGATAACGGCTTGACGCCGGAGGATCTAAAACGATACCGGAGGGGATGCGGAGACCTCGGATATCATTATATGGGCGCCGCCAAGGTCATGGCGCCCATCGGCAAGGCCTTTGCCGAGGCGATAGTGAACATGCAGCCGACCCAAACACAGGAGAAAAAATGATATGCTCCAAGACAAGCATTACGATCGTGGTCGTCGTGCTATGTCTTTTCATCGCAACCGCCGGTGAACGGCGCGCAGCGGGGCAGGCGCCACTGCCGCCGGTAAACTCTACGGGCCCTGAAGTCGCGCCGGTTCCTGCGGTTACTAGGTAATGCTGGCCTTCATGGCCCGCGAACACAAACTTCAAGAGTTGAAATAGAGCGACAAAATAGGAGAGAAAATATCATGCAGCAATCAACTATGAATAATTCGTCAAGACGGACCTTCCTCAAGCGATCGGCCGTTGCGCTGGGCGCGTCGCTGGCTGCGCCGTTGGTCCTTGCCAAGCCAGTGGCTGGCGCCAACGAGAAGCTGAACCTCGCCTGGGTCGGCTGGGGCAACCAGGGCTGGGGCGATCTTGGTGCCTGCGCTCGCGAGAACAACGTCGTCGCGCTGTGCGACTGCGACCCGACGATCTGGGACCGCGCCAAGCAGCATTTTCCCGCCGCAAAACTTTACCTGGACTTCCGCAAGATGCTCTCGGAGATGGGCGACAAGATCGACGCCGTGGGCGTCGGCACTCCTGACCATACCCACTTCGCCGTCGCCTACACGGCAATGAGCCTCGGCAAGCACGTCTTCGTCGAGAAACCGCTAGTCCACTCGCTCTGGGAGGCACGTACTCTGCAGAAGCTTGCCGCGGAGAAAGGTCTCGTCACCCAGATGGGCAATCAGGGACATGCGTCCGAAGGCGCGCTGCTGGTCAAGGAATGGTATCGGGCCGGGCTGATCGGCAACGTCAGGGAAGTCCTTATTTGGACCGATCGTCCGCAGGCGGGCTGGGGTTTCAACGGCAACGTGAGGACCGAGTTTCCCAAGGCCGAACCCGTGCCGCAAGGAATGGACTGGGATCTGTGGCTGGGGCCGGTCGGCAAGCAGGTTGCCTTCAGCCGCGCGTTTCACCCCACGACATGGCGCCCGTGGTGGGACTTCGGCTGCGGCGGGCTCGGCGACATCGGCTGCCACACCATCGACACCCCTTACTGGGCGCTCGACCTCGGGGCGCCCGAGAAAGTTGAGGTGGAAATGAAGGGCGCGGTGAATCCAATCCACAGCCCGAACGGGTCGATCGTCACCTTCCACTTCCCCGCGCGGGGCAACAAGCCGCCGGTGCGCGTGAAATGGTACGAAGGCCCCAGCGTGCCGGACGCGCCGGCAGGCTACGACTGGGGGGCGCCCGGTGGCGAGGGCGGTATGATCATGGTCGGCGAGGACGGCGGGATTTGCCACGGCGGCATGCGCCCGGACAGCCCGATGCTCTATCCCAAGGCCAAATGGGAGGCCTACCGGGCCGCCGCCGACAAGCGGGTTGCCAAGACCTTCCCGCGGACCCACGGCATCCACCGCGACTGGGTGGATGCCATCAAGAATGGCAAGAAGTCCTGCTCCGATTTCAGCTACTCCGGCCCGCTCACGGAAGCGATCCTGCTGGGCACATTGGCGATCCGCACGGGCAAGACGGTCAGGTGGAACGCGGAGAAGCTGGAGATCGTCGACAATCCGGAAGCCGCGAAGTTGATCAATCTGGAAGCCCGTCCGGGCTGGCGTGCCAAGGATCTTGCGTAAGTCCTTAGTCCTTCAAGAGACAAACATTAGCGGCGGTCAGTGATCGTCGCTGTTTGACGATCTTCCAAAGGAAATACAACATGAATATTTACAGTAATTCCACGATCAATCAACCGGACCGTTAATCAGGGAAGCCGACATGAAAGCCCGTGTCCGCGTTCTTTCAAACCATGCCGCCATGATGAAGAAGACTCCGTGATCAGATCCCAATCATGCCAACGCTCGATAATCTCTTTCCAAAATCTCCGAATCACCATGAATAACAAATTATCGGTTCTTGCCGGATGGATGTTGATTGTTTGCGGCTCTGTCGCGATGGCCGTTGCCGGTGAACCGCTAGGCACTGTCCCGCCCGGCGCGCTATTGCTGGACCAGGGCTGGCAGATGCAATCTTCGGCGGTTATCGGCGACGATGGCGCACAACTTTCGATGCCGGGCCAGCTTCGCGATACCTGGTATAAGACCGATGTTCCCACCACGGTGCTCAGTGCGCTCATACGGCACGGTGTATATCCCGACCCCTATGTTGGGACGAACAACATGATGATTCCCGACGCAAACGACGTCCACAACAAGCGGTTTAACCTTGCCAGATTCAGTCACCTACCGGACAAGTCGAATCCCTGGGCGAAGCCGTGGTGGTTCTGTAGGGAATTCCAGGCGCCCCGCGACTACCGCGGTAAAGTGGTTTGGCTGAACCTCGATGGCATCAATTACCGGGCGGATGTCTGGCTGAATGGTCGGCAGATTGGCAAGGCGAAAGACATTGCCGGGATGTTCAAACGCTACCGGTTTGATGTTACGCGTCAGATCCAGTTTGGTACAACCAATGCGCTCTCCATCCGGATCCATCCGCTCGACCATCCCGGCGATCCGGTGCATGAGCAACTCGACGGTATCAACGGAAGCTTGGGCCCCAACGGCGGGAATGATGAGATTGCGAGGAATGTGGCACAGATTTGTGCCGTTGGCTGGGACTGGGTGGCCGCCGCCCGCGACCGCAACATGGGTTTGTGGCAGAACGTCTGGCTGCAAGCAACCGGTTCTGTTGCTGTACGAGACCCCGCGGCGTTCACCGATGTGCGACTTCCCGAGGGTGATGCGGCTGCTGTGACATTACGACTGCATCTTGAAAACGCGGCGGCGGTCGAACAGAAAGTCGAACTCACGGCGCGCATCAAGCCGGAAGGCTTTTCCGTCGCCACGATCGAAGTTCGCACCAGCCTCACCTTGGCCGCCAGTTCGCTCGCGGAAATCATTCTCAAGCCGGACGCGCATCCTGAGTTGATGATGAAAAAGCCGTCCCTCTGGTGGCCTGTGACCTACGGCGATCAGCCGCTTTACCGGCTTTCGGTTGAGGCGCGCGTTGATGGCCGGGTGAGCGATCGTGCCGAGAGATTGTTTGGCGTGCGCAAGGTCGGCAGTTTCATTCTGCCCAGCGGCGGGCGTGCATTTACGGTTAACGGCCGCACTTTGCGGTTAACCGGTGGCGCGTGGATTCCCGATTTCCTGATGGGATGGGATGCGCAGCGGTATCGGGATGAGATCCGCCTGATGGCGGAAGGCAACCATACCGTGGTGCGGGTGAACGGCTGCGGTATCATTCCGCCGGACGTGTTCTTTGACGCGTGTGACCGCTTGGGCGTGATGGTCTGGGAGGATTTGATGCGTACTTCCATCGAAAGCCAGTATAGCTATAACAAGCGTTCATGGGGTTATCCTGCGGATTGCGATGAGCCGGCGCTCTGGCTGGCGAACATGCGCGACGGTGTGCTGCGCCTGCGCGGACATCCCAGCTTGCTGGTGTGGTGCGGAGGGAACGAAGATCCGCCGCCGAAGTATCTCGGTGTGCCGATGCAGGATAAGATTCTGCCCGAGCTGGACGGTACGCGTCCCTGGCTGCCGAGTTCGAGCGCGGAACCTGACTGGGCCAAGGAATCCATGCAGGTTTGGAGCGGCGGCCCCTGGAATATGATACGTCTGCCCGCGTATTTTAAACTTTACGCTAATGAGAATAGATGCAGGGCGCTCGATGAAATCGGCCTTGTCTCAATGCCGCCCATGAATTCTGTCGCGCGGTTTCTACCGGACTACAATCAGCCTGATCCGGCTACGCCTCCGTTCAATCGCACCATGAGTTATCATGATGCAGCCGATGGCAATTGCGGAATTCATGATACCGACAAGATTATCCGCAAGGATCTGGGCGAACCAGCGTGCCTGAGCGATTACCTGTCGATGGGGGATCTCTACAACGGTCTTGCCTACCGCGCCATCTTCGAGGCCGCCAACAAGGTCCGCCCGCGGAATGCGGGCACGCATCTCTGGAAAACCAACGCCGCCTGGCCGAGTTTCCTGTGGCAGGTCTATGATTGGTATTTGCGCCCCAATGCGGGGTATTACAGCATGAAGTCGGCGTGCCGCCCGCTACACGTGCAACACAGCGCCGACGATCACTCGCTCCAACTCGTCAGCACGCTGCCGGAGGCGCGCTCCAATCTAACCTTGCGCGTCACCGTGGCTAATATGTCCGGCGCGATTGAGCACCGCAATGAACAGACGGTTGCGGCGCCTGCCGACGCCACCGTGTCTCTGGGAGACTTGCCCCTCCTGAAACAGGACGAGAAGCTGCGCTTTCTCGTGCTTGAACTGCTGGACACAAAAGGCCGCGAATTGGACCGAACGGCCACGTTTGTGCAGCGCGAGTGTCGTTGCCATGAACTGCTGTCGTTGCCTCCAGCCGCCGTTGCCGCACGGGTGTCAAAGAGATTCAAAGAGGGTGACGAAACGGTTATTCAGTTGACCGTGCGGAATACATCCGGCATTCCGGCCGTGAATGTTTGGCTCGAAGTATTGAAGGGGCCGCAGGGAGAGGAAGTGTTGCCGTGTTTCTGGGACGATAATGCGCTTCTGCTCCTACCCAATGAACAACGCCAGCTCACCGTGCGGTTTCGCACAAAAGATCTTCTCGACAAGCCGCCGCATCTGATGGTGGAAGGCTGGAATGTTTTGCCCGCTGAAACCGACGTTGCAACCGGTAAGAATGCGGCTCTGCAACTCAGGGTGACTCATGGCGAAGCTGTCGGAGATAACGGCTCTGTTTGCGTCAAGTTTTCCGGAAGCCAGCCGGGTTCAACGGGTGCGCGATGGACAACCTGGCCGGTGCCATTTATAGTGGACGGTCGGGTGTTGCGATACGTGCGCCTCGCGGTCAAGAGCGGTTTTCCCCTGGACGCGCAAATTACGTTAACCAATCAGCCCGCTGGCACGCATCGCGTTGCAATAGGCGACAGTTCCGAACATGCAATTACAATAAACACAAAGAAAGGAATGCCATGAGAAACAGAGGACAGAGTGTGAAGTGTATGGTGATCGCAGCGGTTTTCGGCCTGATGCCGGGGATCGCCAGCCAGGCGGCCGCCAAACCGCTGAAGGTATTCATCTTGGCCGGGCAGTCGAACATGCAGGGGCATGTGAACGTATCGACATTCGATTCTCTGGCGAGTGACCCGAAGACGGCGCCGATCCTCAAGGAGATGCGCAGTGCCGATGGCACGCCACGAGTGTGCCAGAAGGTCTGGATTTCATCGGTCGGCTGCGCCGGCGATGGCTGGAAAGATGTCATCGAGCAGACAGGCAAACTGACGGCAGGCTTCGGCGCCTCGACCAGCGAGATCGGGCCAGAGTTCACGTTTGGCATATACATGGAGAAACAGATCAACGAACCGATCCTGATTATCAAGACCGCCTGGGGCGGCAGGAGTCTGATGACCGATTTCCGTCCGCCCGGCGCCGGAAAGCGGGCGTTCAACGACACCATCGTGAAAGGATGGAAAGGGATGGGTGTTGATCCAGTTAAGGAAGCGGCAAGGCATAATAGTGAGTTAAACAGCGTGTTCTACCGCCACATGATCGGGCATGTCCAAAAAGTGTTAGGGGACATCAAGCGGGTGATACCGGAATACGATCTGAAGCAGGGCTACGAACTGGCCGGTTTCGTCTGGTTCCAAGGGTTCAACGATCTGGTCGACGGCTGGTCGTATCCCAAACAGAATCAGCCTGGCGGATATGACGAGTATAGCCAACTACTGGCGCAGTTCATCCGCGACGTGCGCAAGGATCTGGCTGCGCCGAAGATGCCATTCGTGATAGGAGTCATGGGGATTGATGGCATGAAAGATGTTAAGCCGTCAATGGCAAACTTCCGCCAGGCCATGGCTGCGCCGGCGTTGCTTCCTGAGTTCAAGGGCAACGTGGTGGCCGTGCAAACGGCGCCTTTCTGGGACGACGATCTGGCCGCGCTGCAAACGCGGGCGGAAATAAAGGAGAAACTCGCGCCGGAGGAGGAGAAGCGACTGAAGGCCGGCGTCTCCAACGGGGGCTATCATTATCTCGGCGCCGCCAAGATCATGGCGCCGATCGGCAAGGCATTTGCCGAGGCGATGGCGAATCTTCTGTGGTCATCACAAGCCGTAAAGGCCGCCAGCGCCCCAGCCGTTCTGAATATCCGTATTTTGAAAACAAGAATCTGAAAGGGTTGGTTGTGATGGCGATGATTTTTTATGTGATTTTGGGTCTTGCCGCGGGGTTTTCGGTGGCTGGGGCACAGGCTGATGCCGGCAAGACAAAGCCACGTTTCGAGGGACCGGTGCAGGTTTTCATCCTGGCAGGACAGTCGAACATGGAAGGACTTGGCGGTCTCCAAACTTTGGATCAACTGGCCAACGAACCAACAACGCATGGGGAACTGTTGAAGAAGATCAAGAAGGACGACGGTTCCTATGTCGTGCGGGATGATGTGTTTGTGTATTATCAGCGCGGCGATGGGAAAATCACCAAGCCATTGACGGTAGGCATGGGCGCCGGGCCGGATCGTATCGGGCCGGAACTGATGTTCGGCATTGAAATGGGCGATTACCATAAAAAAGGCATCATCCACGGGGAAAAGAATCCGGTGCTGCTGATCAAGACCTGCTGGGGTGGCCGCGATCTCTGCTATGATTTCCGTCCGCCAAGCGCCGGCAAGCCTACGTATTATATTGGCAAGCGGGAAGGGGAGTCGGGGACATCTTATCGTCAAATGGTCAAGGAAGTGCATGAGTGTCTGGATCATCTCGACGTCAATTTCCAGCAATTCAAGGGGCTGAAGTATGAAATACGCGGTTTTGTCTGGTTCCATGGCTTTAACGACATGTGTTCAGGCAAGAAAGCGGTATACGATGAATATTGCTCGAATTTCGTTCATCTGGTTCAGGATCTCCGCGCCGAATTCAAGGTTCCGAAAATGCCCGTTGTGGTGGGGGAACTGGGTGTTGACGGTGAAACGGCGAATAAGGAATTCAGAGCCGCACAGGCCAAAATCGAGAAATCTCCGGATTTGGCCGGCACGCTTGGATATGTTCGTACCGCGCCTTTCTGGTATCCTGAACTGACTGAATGGCCGAAGAAGCTGTGGATTGATGAGAATCGGGTGCGCAACAAAGCTACGGCACGGGTTACGGAGGAATTGAAAGGCAAGCCGGAAGCTTCTGATCCCAAAAAAATGGAACAGTTGGCACGAGCGGCGGGTGACAAGGCGCTGGATGAGGATGTGGAATATCAGACACTCAAAAAAGAGCACGACAAACATATCAGTCACTGGGAGTGCCATTATTACGGAAGCGCCCGGGTGTATTGCATGGTGGGTTACAGTCTGGCCGAGGCAATGAAACCGCTGTTGACGAGCAGGCCGTAACTATAACGTGTAAAACAGGATCTTGATAATATGCTTGCTCGACAACAAATTGGGTTCATGGTGATGTTGTTGCTCATGGTTGGTTCAGTCCATCCGCTGGAGTTTCCAGGGCCGAATCCCGGGCGGCCGAAGGCTCTGAATAAGGACAATTGCCTGATACAATGGTTTCGCGACTACTGCGCCAATCTGGTGCAAAAAATAAGGTGAATTATTTCAAGTGGGACAAGGCAGGAGCCGGCGTGTCGCCACACTTCATGGCCTTGCTGGCGTGTGCCGGAGAATTGCATTGTACATTCAGCCCGACCTGATGGCGGCATCGTCGTGGGACGCGGTAGCCTCCGCGGCGAAGTGGTCGTGAAATAACGCCGATGTGCTGGTTGACACGCATTGGGTTGGCGGAGGTCTGGCGAAGTCCGAGAATATGAAATCAGATCTGGTGGGCGAAACCTCACGTAAGGACGGGGACCCGTGAAAATGACGAAGACAAGGGTTGTGACCGCTGTTGGGATGCTGTTGTTTGTTGTCGGCACGACCGGCTCCCTGTTGGCCGAGAATGGGCAATTCAAGGTGAAGGGAGGGCGATTCCTCACCTTGAACACGGTGATTCGCGTCAACCAGATCGAGGCCGCGCGCGATGCGAACAAAGGTTCGGACGAGGGGCAGGACCACACCCCGGGAGCCGTCGCTGCCTTTCGCAACGCCGTCAGCAAAGGGTTTCCCGACGCCAAGATGACTTGGGCCTTCTCCTGGCAGGCGCTCCACGATCAGCGGCCGAATTATGCCGCCATCCGCAAACAGGTGGTCGGTTATCACAAGACCTATGGCGATGAGATCACGTTCATACCGGGTGGATATTTTGCGCCGATGTATAGCTCCCGGGCTCAGGTCAACCGGGATATCAAAGAGGCGCTTGTGAAAGTGCGCGCCATGGTTGGTGATGGCTACAAACCCAAAAGCATTGTGGCCGGTTTCCTGGCGGCCGAGAATATGCGTTACCTTGCCGAAGAGGAGGGCATCCATGTCTGTCAGGGCACGATCTGGAGCCAATACGGCATCGACAACGGCGATGGTGATGGCTCTATCAGTTACCCGTATTACCCCAGTCGCGAACATGGATGCAAGCCTGCGCAGGGACGGGCTGATTTCATCGATTGCGTCAACTTGGACGGTTGGACCTGTGACTTTCTTTGCGCACGGCGTTTCGGGTTTGAAGGAGGTTTCAACAGCCGGCTTGGGGTCGGGCCTATCGAATCGTATCGCAATCTTGGCGTGGAGAAAGGCATGGCCGAGGTGATGGCCGTCACGGCGAACCACTTCGATGATGCGTACCAGCGCAACGGCTTTGGATGGATTGTCAATTGCTGGGAGATCAGTCTCGTCAAGGTCCTCAAACCGGAAGTTCTGGAGTGCCTCACCAAGTGGCTTCAGAACGTGCGGCAACGCTGGCCTGACGCTCAGGTTGTAACGCAGGGAGAGTTTGGTGAAGCATGGCGGCGCGAACATCCGGACAACAAAGGTTTGGATTACCGGTTTGTGCAGCGAGGCACCGGTATCGGAGGTTCGGAGACAAATCTGGAAATCCGCTGGTTCATGAACACCGATTTCCGTCTGGCCATCCTTCGCGACTGGCAGAAAAATGAACCGGGCAAGGTCATTGACTTTACCCGTTACGATCTGCCGGCCCGTGAACCTTCGGATTCTGCGCCGGACAAACCGTCGCGGAACTGGAGTCTGATCAATCGCATCAATCAAAAGCACCAGCGCCTGGAAGATGCCCCGGTGCCGCTCAAAGCCCTTACAGCAGAGGAACAGTCGTTAATTAGGAAACACTATCCCGCACTTTTTACGCAATGAAAGCATCCACATTTCCGACCCTCATCGGCAGTTGCAAGGTCGCCAAGTTATTGCACATGCATCCGCAAATGCTGATCTGCAAAGAGTTGTCCAACCTACTATTTCCTGGAGCGTCCAGTTATGAATGTGCTAATCGTCGATAAAATGTCGTCAGAAGTTGTAAGATCGCTGGAAGCGCTGGGCCTCCAGACGGAGGTCTGCAATGACCTGGGCGCCGCGACGTTGTCCGGCGTCGTGGGGCTTGCGGATATTCTGGTCGTGCGATCCACCAAGGTCACCAAGGCCGTGATCCAGGCCGCGCCGCGGCTCTCGCTGATCATTCGCGCCGGGGCCGGCGTGGATACGATCGACCTGGCCGCCGCCAGCGAGCGCGGCATCTACGTGGCCAACTGCCCCGGAAAGAATACCGCGGCCGTCGCGGAACTGGCCATCGGACTGCTCGTGGCCGCCGATCGCCGGATCGTCGACGCGACCGTGGCCATGCGCAGCGGCGCATGGCAAAAGAAGGAATTTGGCAAGGCCCGCGGCCTGGCCGGTCGCACCTTGGGCATCCTCGGCCTCGGAGCCATCGGCAAGGCGGTTGCCAAGCGTGCCGCCGGGCTGGAGATGAAGGTCGTCGCCTGGTCCCGCAGCCTCACGCCCGAGGCCGCCGAATCGCAGGGCATCGGCTATGCGGCCTCGCCTGAAGAACTGGCGGCCGTTTGCGATGCCGTCAGCATCCATCTGGCTTTGACGCCGGAGACGAAGCACCTCGTGGGATCGCAATTCCTGGATGCCCTGCGGCCTGGCGCTATTCTGATCAACACCTCGCGCGGTTCGCTGGTCGATACGGCGGTCCTCCGCGCAGCCATCATGGCCAAGGGCTTGCGCGTCGGGCTGGACGTGTTTGAGGGCGAGCCGGCCGGCGCGGAAGCCGATTGGACCGACAAGGAATTGGCGTCGCTGGTGACCTGCGCCCCGCACATCGGCGCGTCCACCGACCAGGCATCCGAGGCTGTAGCCGCCGAGGTGATTCGGATCATCGACTCGTTTATAAAGACCGGCCACCCGATAGGCACCGTCAACCTGTGTGCCCACTCACCCGCCAAGTTCCGCTTGGTCGTGCGCCACCTGAATCGCGTGGGCGTCCTGGCCTTCGTGCTCGACGGCCTCCGCGAGGAGGGGATCAACGTCGACGAAATGGAAAATACGATCTTCGCCGGGACGGTGGCAGCCTGCTGCTCGATGCTGCTGGACCAATCCCCCTCTGCGACTTTGATGGATTCCTTCCACAACGATGACAACATCCTACACGTATCGCTCAACCCATGCAAATGAAGCAAGAACGGTGGAACGCCATGAAAAACATCGTACAGAGTGTGAAGTTCACGATCGTCGTAGCCGGAATTCACGTTTGGCATTTACATGGAGAAGACGCTTAATGAACCGATCCTGATCATCAAGACCGCTTGGGGTGGCAGAAGCCTGCTGACTGATTTCACTCCGCCCAGTGCCCCGCCGCCCGAGATCAGCAAACGCTCCATGGACTGGGCCATAGCGCATAACGAAAATCTGGAAGAAATCAAGGAACGGGTTGCCAAGACACCACGCGGCGAGTTCTACCACCACATGATCGATCACGTGCAAACCAGTGCTGAAGGACATCAAGCGGGTGGTGCCGGAGTACGATCCGAATCAGGGCTACGAGTGGGCCGTCAGGCTGCCCGACTGCTTTCATCTCACCGCCGACGCAAACCAGAAGCCGGAGTGGACCCCGGTCTCGCCGCACCGGTGGTGGCGGTGCTAACGCTCCGCAACCACCGGCTAATCGCTGGCATCCCTCCGGGATGGGAACCGTTCGCTAACTCTTTATGGTGGAATCAACCGTTCTTTTCGGTTTATTTCCCCTAACTCCTATTTTTGATATGGAATTTTTCGGGTGCTGAGACCTCTACTATCAGGTGATTGTTAGGTAATTGTGTCGCGGCCACCAAGTCGGTCGTAGTATCGTGAGCTTGAGCGGTAATCAACACGGTGAGGAAGTTGCCCAGCTTCTGGCAAGATATCAACAGCGGCTGTCGGGGTATATCCGTCACCTGTTACCCAATCGCGCGGACGCCGAGGATGTTCTTCAGGAAGTCAATCTCTTCCTTTGGCAACATGGCAACGAGTTCCAGCCGGGGAGCAACTTTGGGGCCTGGGCTTATCAGATCGCTCGGAATCGGGTGATGAACTTGCATAAGAAGAAACCGGTGGAGATCGTCCGATTTAGCCAGGCGGTGTTGGAGCAGCTTGCTGCCGGCGCGGATCTGGACGCCGATTTCTCGCCGCCGCGGCTTCACGCCCTACAGGAGTGCCTGCAAAAGCTTTCTGCCAAGGATCGGGCATTACTCCTTTTGCGGTATGAACCGGATGCCACCACGCAGAGTGTGGCCGAGCGGTCGGAGCGGCCTTTGAAGAGTGTCTACCACGCGCTCAATCGCATTCGCATGACGTTGTTGGAATGTATTCAGCGGACCATAAGCAAGGAGGCTTATTAGCATGAGTTCCCAGGATAAGTTCAATGAAATTGCCCGACTGGCCGCATTGCTCTGCGATGGCCAGGTTACCGAGGCCGAGATGGCCGTGCTCGATCGGCTCCTGCTGGATGACCCGGTGGCACAGGCCTACTACCGTCACTACAGAACACTCGACGTGGCCCTCGAATGGAACTTTTTTGACAGGGCCTTTCAACCAGCGCCCATGGAAGAAGGCTCAGCCGAGGATTCCGTGGCTGCCGACGTCGCTGCTTTGCAGGCCGAGGTCGATTCCCTGCCCGGCCTTCCAGCTCCCCCGCCCCTTCCGAGAGAGGGCCGGAGTGAGGGCGTCCAACTCCCCTCTTCTTCTCGGAGAGGGGCAAGGAGTGAGGGTAAGTCCCCCGTGCTCGGTTTTCTCGGCGACCTCGGACGACAGGGTTGGGGATATGTTTCCGACCATACGCTACTGTTCTCTGCCCTTGCTGGGCTGGTCTTCCTGGCCGCGACCGTCATCCTGGCCACGCGGAATGGTGATTTGGCAAGGCAGAACAGCGCGGCGAAATCGGAAATCGCCTCCTCCTCCCCCGCCCGCCTCGTTCGTGCCAAGGATTGCCGCTGGAACGGCCAGTCACCCGCTCCGGAGGTTGGCCTGGCCTTGCCTGTTGGCCAGTCGCTAAAATTGGCCTCGGGCGTGGCCGAGATCCAGTTTGACATTGGCGCCAAGGTCATCCTGCAAAGCCCGGCCGACTTCCAACTGCTCTCGGCCAACAGTGCCCGCTTAAAAACGGGCAAGGCCACGGTGGAAATCGAGAAGGAGGTGGCCCGCGGCTTCACGATCCTTACGCCCGAAACCAAGTTCGTCGATCAGGGCACCGAGTTTGGCGTCGAGGTCACGCCCGGCGGAAACAGCAAGATCCACGTTTTCAAGGGGATGGTCGATGTCGATCAGAAACCCCGCCAAGGCCAGGCCGCGCCCCCGACGCATCGCCTGGTCGAAAATGCCGGTGCCCGCATGAAGGCTGGCGAGGAAGGCATGACGCTCATCGAGGACACCGGCGAATGCTTCATCCGCTCGATGGAGGAGGCCGACCGCGACCAGCACGTCGTGGCCTATTGGCGATTCGAGGATCGGCCGGTGGGCATCCTCCTCCCCGATACCGGCGCCAATCTACAATCCGTCTGCGCCACGGTGGACTCGTCGTTCAACGGCAACGACCTCTACGTCGCCATGGCCAGGAACCGGCCGATGTTCGCCGCCGGCGTGGCTGCGAGCGAGGTGCCGCAAACTGGCATTTCGAACCACTCCTGCCTCGATACGTCCCAGCCCGCCACCGATATCAACCGCCTGAATGTCTATACGCATTCGGAGTTCAGCCATGCGTCGCCCATGGACGTCCAGCGGATCACCCCGGCGCAGTGGACAATCGAGGCCTCGGTCAAGGCGGCAAAGCTGCTCGGCAAGGCGCAGGGTTTCCTGGGCCGCGATGCAAACTTTACCTACGAGACCACGCGTGCTCCGGCCCGGCTGACTTTCCAGATCGATGCCCGCGACCGCTTCGCCATCAGCTACTTCGATGCGGACGGCCGCTTCCACGAGGCGGTGGCCGAGGATCTGCCGGTTGAGGCCGGGCGGTGGTATCATCTGGCGGCCACCAGCGACGGCCGCGTGCTGCGGCTCTATGTAGATGCCCTGGACGGCCGCGGCTATGTCCAGCACGCTGCCACGGAATTGCCCGCCACCGGCTCCACCGCGCTGGGCAAGGGCCAGGACAACGCCGAATGGACGATCGGCCGCGCCGGCAACGCCGGCGATCCGGCCAACTGGCTGCGGTTCTGGGGCTGGATCGACGAAATCCGCATCAGCGACATTGCCCGCGAGCCGGCAAACTTTTTGTTTGCATCCAAGCAGCAGATCGGGGACAATCGAGTCGGGGAGAGATGAAATAGAGACCATTAGTCCCGGAGGGACGACTGAAACCTAATCACTGGAGAACGGGACGATACCGGCTTCCGCTCAGTCGTCCCTACGGGGCTGTGTAAATTTGTGCGTGACGGTAACCCAGCGATAAATCGCTGGGCTATTGTCAAATGCCCCTCCGGGGCAGAAAACGCCGCCTGAACATGATATGCGTTTGCGCACCCTTGAGACGGGTGAACCTAAAATGTAAGGACAAGAACTAAAGCACGAACCGAACACCGCCTCCGGAGAAAAGGGCCATGCATGGCCCTAAAGAACTGACAACTGACATCTGACAACTGACAACTTTCCCCCCGCGGGACGATGGAGATGCCTTCTCGAGCTTGGGCATTTCCATCGCCTCCGCGGGGACGCACACTGTTCGTTTTTCTTTTTTTACAAACATCTTTTTCTGCTCTTATCAGAGGTAATGTCGCGATGAGTTCGTTCAACCACGTTCGTTCCACCCCGGCCAGCCGGGATCACAACCAGGAGAAGTGGACTACGGCACGCGCCGCTTTCCGCCGCCTATTGTTTTCGCTGAAGACCCAATCTGCCCTTTGGCTTGTCTGCCTTCTTGTCCTCTTAATGGGCACTGGCCCCGCGCCCGCCACCACCTACTATTGGAACAAGACCGGGGCAAACACGTACGGAACTTCTGGAAATTGGAGCCCAAGTGGGGCACCTGGCGCAAGCGACACGGCTGTGTTTAACAATTCAACTATAAATAGCAACGTACAAGTTAAAATAGGAAGTGCCAAATCAATCGCTGCTGTTCAGTTTGTCAATACAGGCACCACGAGCATAACGACTAACACGGCATCAACCCAAACCTGGACGATCGGTGCAGGCGGAATCACTATCGACAGCAACGCCGGCGCGGTAACTATTAGCCAAGGCGGTCTGCCTTTAACTCTTAGTGTCAGTGGCAATCAGACATGGACAAACAATTCCCCCAACACGATGACGGATGGGTCAGGTGTTGCCATCGCCGTAACGGCAACTTCAAGTTCGACCCTTACGCTCAATGGTAACTTCACGTTTCTCGCACCGATTGTCAACGGCGCCGGACTGGCACTTTTGCAGTCCGGCGGACTAGTGACTATGTCCGGCACCAACAACTACACTGGCACGACGACGATCAACGGCGGCACTCTCAACCTCGGGAGTGTGGAAACAGCGGGCACGTCGGGTCCTCTAGGCAAGTCAGCCGCCAGCAACCCCGGCTCGATCGTCCTGGGCGGCGGGTACTTGCAGTATTCGTCCGCCAACCATAATGACTATTCGAGCCGCTTCAGTATCGCTAACAATCAGCAGTACAACGTCGATACCAACGGCCAAGACGTCACCTGGGCAACCGCCCTCACCAGTTTTGGCGGCGGCCTGACCAAGGACGGCCCCGGTGCCTTGACTCTGACGAACGCCAACACCTACAGCGGCGGCACGATCGTTCAAAACGGCCAACTGGTCCTCGACGGCTCGCTCGCAAGCGACGGGACAGTCAACAGCGGCGGGATTTTCAGCGGCACCGGCAGTCTGAGTTCCCTCACAGTCAACAACGGCGGGCACCTCGTCCCTGGCCATGCGTTGGGCGGGGTTTTGCATCTCAGCGGCAACCTCACGCTGATGTCCAGCGCATTCATGGACTACGCCCTGGGCGGAGTCCTAGCGGAAACCATGGTCTCCATGCCGCAGGGACTCTTGACCTTGAACGGACAGCAATTCTCCGACTTTAATTTTACCGCCCAGCCGGGCTTTGGTCCGGGCACCTATACGCTGATTGACGCTGGGTCGATCAGCGGGGGCCTGGGAACCAACCTCAGCGGCACGGTCGGCATTGATAATATTCCGGCGAAGCTGGCGATCGTCACCGGGGGGCCTGGCGGCAGCAGCGATAAGGTTCTGGTGCTTGAGGTTGGGGTTGTGCCGGAGCCTTCCACCCTCGCCCTCCTCGGAGTCCTCGGACTCTGCGGCTACGGCTGGCGGCGAAGGCGGCTTGCAAGGCGAGCTGCGGCGGTGAGCGATGATGATGCACCAGCCACCTTGTCCTTCCCGTTCCGTGCGGCGAAAGCCACGCGCCGGGCGGCATAACCTTGTGTCCTTCAGGAACCAAAGTAAGTTTTACAAACATCTTTTCTGCTCTTATCAGAGGTAATGTCGCGATGAGTTCGTTCAACCACGTCTGTTCCACCCCGGCCAGCCGGGATCACAACCAGGAGAAGTGGACTACGGCACGCGCCGCTTTCCGCCGCCTATTGTTTTCGCTGAAGACCCAATCTGCCCTTTGGCTTGTCTGCCTTCTTGTCCTCTTAATGGGCACTGGCCCCGCGCCCGCCACCACCTACTATTGGAACAAGACCGGGGCAAACACGTACGGAACTTCTGGAAATTGGAGCCCAAGTGGGGCACCTGGCGCAAGCGACACGGCTGTGTTTAACAATTCAACTATAAATAGCAACGTACAAGTTAAAATAGGAAGTGCCAAATCAATCGCTGCTGTTCAGTTTGTCAATACAGGCACCACGAGCATAACGACTAACACGGCATCAACCCAAACCTGGACGATCGGTGCAGGCGGAATCACTATCGACAGCAACGCCGGCGCGGTAACTATTAGCCAAGGCGGTCTGCCTTTAACTCTTAGTGTCAGTGGCAATCAGACATGGACAAACAATTCCCCCAACACGATGACGGATGGGTCAGGTGTTGCCATCGCCGTAACGGCAACTTCAAGTTCGACCCTTACGCTCAATGGTAACTTCACGTTTCTCGCACCGATTGTCAACGGCGCCGGACTGGCACTTTTGCAGTCCGGCGGACTAGTGACTATGCAAGGTGCCAACACCTACACCGGCACGACGACTATCGACGGCGGCACGCTTTACATCAATGGCAACCAAACGTCCGCCAGCGGTGCCGTGACGGTCGCCAATAATGCGACCCTAAGCGGCACCGGCATCATCGGCGGAGCCACCACCATTCAGAGCGGCGGCATCTACAGCCCCGGCACGACCAGCCCCGGCTCCCTCACCCAGGCCGCCGGACTGTCAATTAATTCAGGCGGTATCTTCAACTGGGAAAACAACGCGGGGAACACCTTGGGCAGCGCCGGCACCAACTGGGGAGTGGCCAATCTCACCGGCGGGGGCCTGACGATCGACAGCACCGCCAGCACCGGTTCCAAGCTCAAGCTGAGCTTCAACAGCGGCACGGACTTCACCAACTCTTTCTGGGATGCCAACCAAAGCTGGAACTTCATCACCGGCGGTGTCTCCAGCGCCTTCGATGCCAGCAACATCAGCATCTTTATCAATGGCGTCCCGCAGAACGGTGGCTCTAACACCATCACCAGCCAGGGCACCTTCACCACCATCGTTTCCGGCGGTAACGAAGAACTCGTCTGGACTGCGCTCGTTGGTGGCATCCCCACTGCCTTTTGGTCCGGCGCCAGCGGGGACTGGGGCACCACGACCAATTGGAATACCACGGCCACCAGCGGCGAAGCCGTTGGAGTCCTTCCCAACTCGGGTACGGACGTGCATTTCTCCACCACGGCCCCCCCACCCGGCAACCTCGGTGCGGTGGATCTCGCGGCGAATTTCGCCGTCAAGACGCTGAGTTTTGACGCCGGTGCCGCCGCCGTGACCATTGGCAGCGCCAACAGCAGCACCCTGACCATCATCCCGACCTTGTCCACGAACGGCATTGATGTGGACACCAGCGCCGGAGACAACACCCTGAACGTCAAAGTCGCCCTCGGTGCCGATCAGACCTGGACGGTTGGGGCCAATCGCACCCTGAGCGCCACCGATCAAATCAGCGGCGGCTTCAGCCTGACCAAAGCCGGAGCCGGCATCCTGACCCTTTCCGGAAACAACAGCTTCAGCGGACAATTGATCGTGCAAAGCGGCACGCTTTCCGTCGCCACCATGAACGACTTGAATACCGCCGGCCCGATGGGTATGAGCGGGAGCAATGCGGTACGCACGCAACTCGGCGCCAATGGGCAGACCGGCACCTTGCAGTACACCGGAGCCACCGCCACCTGCAACAGGATTTGGAACATAGGCGGCACCGGGGCCGTGATCGACGTGACTAACGCCACTACGAACCTGACCTTCGACGGTAGCAGCAATCTCAACGGCAGTGGCAACCTAACCAAAACCGGCCCTGGGACGCTCACCCTGAAATACGGTAGCAGCGGGTACACTAACGGCGCGATTATTCTCAGTGAAGGCACGCTGGCGGCAAACGGCAATAACCAGGTGTTTGGCGCGGCTTTGGTCACGCTGACCTTGAATGGCGGCACGACGCTGGACTTGAACGACACCGTGGCGCGGAGTTTCGAAAAGAACACGACCGTTAACGGGAGCATGACAATCATCGCGGAGAAGAGCACGGCAGGCTCTGGTGTGGACTATACGATGGGCACCCTGGGCATCGGCGCAAGCACGCTCACCGTTAGTGGCGGCAACGTCACCAGCAGCACGGCGGGGCTTACCTTCGGGGCCACCACCCTCAGCGGTGCAGCCACCTTCAACATTACCAACCCGGTGGCTGGCGGCACCACGCTGCTCACCATCGGCGCGCTCACCAATGCTGGATTCACCCCCACGCTCACCGGCAACGGCAACTTCGCCCAGACTGGGGCAGCCTCCGGCAATGGCGGTTTCACTCTGGACGCCACCTACAGCGGCCTTGCCACGTTGAATCAGGCCAACGGCTACATCGGCGGCACGACGATCGGCGGCGGTACGCTCAACTTCTCCGGTTTCTCAGCGGAACCTTCCAGCGGCCCCCTGGCCATCGGCGGCGGGGCGACTGTCAATCTGTTCAACTTGGGGGTGAATTCCACCTCGCCCACAGTCAATGTGACCGGTGCCGGCACGTTTAACGTGCACCTCACCGGCGGTTTGTATATCGACAACGAATTTACTTATGACATGAGCGGGTTCAGCGGAATTTTGGACATCCAAGGTTCCGGCAGACTGACCATGCAATCGTCCTTCGTTAGCCCGGCGGCTGGAGCCACGATAAAAGTTGAAAATGGCACGACGGCGTATCTAGGCTATTTCGGCACTACTACTTTGCTCTGCACCGTTCAACTCAACGGCACTACCGATGACGGCGAGAATCTGGGACAACTCCGCGTCGAAAATGGTAACCATCAAGCTGGTTCCGTGATCCTCAATGCGAACTCCACGATTGGAAGCGATGGCGGCATTGGCTACATCGACGGGGTGATTAGCGATGGTGGGGCGGGCAAAGGCTTTACCAAGCAGGGCAGCGGCACTTTAATGCTCACCAATGCCAACACCTACAGCGGCCCGACCACGATCGTCAACGGCACCTTGAATGCCAATTCCACCGCAGCCCTGGGAGATAGCAGCGCCACCAACACCTTGATCCTCAACGGCGGCACCCTGCAAGCCGGTGGGACCATCACCTCCGTGGCCACACGTGGGGTGATCCTGTCCGCCGACAGCACCATTGACACCGGCATCTTTGACGTGAGCATCGCCGGTAGCATTGGCGGCACCTATGCCCTGACCAAGAAAGGCTCCGGCACGCTGATCCTGTCCGGCTCGAACAGCTATTCTGGCCCGACCAACGTCAACGGCGGCGTGCTCCGCGCCGACGCTCTCGGCGCCCTCGCGACCAATTCCGACGCGACCATCAGTGGCGGCACGCTCGACACCGGGAACTTTATCCAAACCGTCAAATCCTTGACGATGAATGGAGGAGATTCGGACGCACTGAATCTCTACGTCGGGAGTATCTTGACGGTCACTGGCAGCGCCATCTTTGACGGCACGCTGAACCTCTCCAACACCGCTAGCCTCATCGGCGGCAAGAACACTTTGATGTACTATAGCGGCTATGCTGGCGGCTTCGCCACGACATCCTCGCTCCCCACCGGCTATACCCTGAGCTACGCGACCGCCGGTGAACTCGATATCCTCGTTGCGACGTCGGTCGACGGCGTCTGGTCGGCAAGTTCCGGCGGCGGGTCCGCGCAGTGGTCCGATTCGAGCAATTGGACACCTGCTGCCGTGCCGAAAGCGATAGGCGATTCGGCCACTATTGGCACCGGCACGCAGGCCACCATCGATCTCGCCGGGTCCAAGCCGACTCTCTCGGTCCTGACTTTCAACAATAGTGGCAGTCCGCACTATCAGATCTTGGACAGCACCGGCACCGGCAGCCTCACGCTTCAGGGTACAGGTTCTTCGTCCGCAAGCGTGACCGTTACCACCGGCTCGGATTCGATCGGCGCGAATCTCGTGCTGGCGAGCGAAGTCGTGTTCAGCGGCAGCGGCACGCTGGCCC
>Ga0118677_10005215_pt1 | contig 22903 bp, 13 predicted proteins | sample AliMusrvi5mmetaG_FD_86154 | JGI IMG/M metagenome (GOLD analysis project Ga0118677, IMG submission 86154)
CTGCTCCTTCCTAACACCAGCTGCGCGGTGAAAGGGGAAAGAACCGTCCGCCTCGCCCGTCTCGCTGCTGCCGCGGGCTTGCCCAAGTGGGTGAAACTGGAGATCCATCCCGATCCCACCTATCTGTTGCCCGATCCGATAGAAACCCTCAAGGCAGCCGAAATCCTCGTCAACGAGGGCTTTGTCGTGCTGCCTTATATCAACGCCGATCCCGTCTTGGCCAAGCGCCTGCAGGATGTCGGCGTCGCCACCGTCATGCCGCTCGGCTCGCCCATCGGCTCCAATCGCGGCATCGCCACCCGCGACCAAATCCGCATCATCATCGAGCAAGCCACCGTCCCGGTCATTGTCGATGCAGGTCTCGGCGCGCCCAGCCATGCCGCGGAGGCCATGGAACTCGGTGCCGATGCCGTGCTCATCAACACCGCCGTCGCCATCGCCAGCGACCCCTCGCGCATGGCCGTTGCCTTTAAGCTCGCCGTCCAGGCCGGCCGCGAAGCCTTTGAGTTGGGCCTGCCCGACCCCTCCGAGCATGCCAGCGCCACCAGCCCTCTGACCGGGTTTCTCGGATAGATGAAGAGATATTGACACGCAGCCTACTTCGTTAAAGCTATGAAGATTGCAAAGACGAAGAGAACGAAAAGAGTGAAGATGATCATGAAAAACAAGCTAACAAATCTGTTGACCGGCGCGGCATCACTCGCACTTTGCGCGGCGGCGGCTGCGGGCAGCGACAAAACCCTGGTGTCTTGGGTGACCCTCGCCAACACCACCCAGCAAGGCGGCAGCGCGCTGACGATCCAACAGGGCGACTCGTTCGACGGCATCGTCTTCGGCGAAAAGCAGCCCGCCAAATGGATGAGTGGCAGCAATTTCTATTCGCGCACCCAGGCCGACCAGCAGGCCAGCTCCGTGGAGAAAGCCGACAGCAATACGCTGGTGCAACTGGCTGTGGTTTACACAGGCAACCAGACGTCCATCTATCGAAACGGCGAGCCCTACGCGTCCTATCAGGCCAACAACATCGACCTGCTCAGCGCCAAGGACAATATCGCCGTCTTTGGCCTGCGCCATGTTGGCGCTACGTCAGGCCAGACCCTCCAGGGTGCCATCGAGGACGCCCGCATCTACGACCGCGCGCTCACCGCCGACGAAATCCGCAAGCTCGAACCGAACAAGGAGTCGGCACCCAAGCCATACGCCTGGTGGACCTTCGAGAAAGGCCAGGAGACCGACCGGATGGGGCGCTTTCCCGTCAACACCCTCGAGGGCGACGCGAAGATCGAGGGTGGACGTCTGCTTCTCCAACAAAACGGCCAACTCATCGCCGCCGCAACCAAAATGGTGGACGCCGTGGAAACCCCGGCCATGCCTGCCAATCCGCCGCCTAACTGGCTGACCTATCACCTCGCCCACCCCGGCCCCGGCGAGGCGTTCCCCGGCGATCCGAATTGCGCCTTCTTCTGGAAGGGCCGCTATCATCTCCACTACATCTACAACCATAACGGCATCAAGTTCGCACACGTGTCGAGCACCGACATGGTCCACTGGATCTGGCATCCGACCACGCTGACCCCGAAAGCGACCGGTCACGGCATGTTCAGCGGCACCGGCTTCATCACCAAGGACGGCAAGCCCGCCATCATCTATCATGGACAGGGGTCCAACCGGAACCAGATCGCCTTCGCCCTCGATGATAACCTCGAGCAGTGGACCAAGCCGTATGCCATCATGCCCAAGGAACCCTCCGGCGAAGACTCCACCGTGCGGCAATGGGATCCTGACTGCTGGTTGAACGTCGATACCTACTATGGAATCTCCGGCGGCAGCCCACCCCATCTGATGAAATCGCCCGACCTCAAGGCATGGCTCAATCTCGGCCTCCTGATGCATGATGACATGCCGACAACTCTCGGAGTCAGCAAGGATGAGGACGTTTCCTGTGCCAACATGTTCAGAATCGGCAGCAAATGGATGCTGCTTTGCATCAGCCATCGGTTAGGGTGCCGCTACTACCTTGGTGGCTTCAAGGATGAGAGGTTCCTTCCCGAATTCCACGCCATGATGAATTGGCAGGCGTGGGATTTCTTCGCCCCCGAAAGCGTGCTGACCTCCGACGGTCGCCGCGTCATGTGGGCGTGGTGCAACATGGCCGGCGCCCAGACCGGCATTCAGTCGCTGCCGCGCGAACTGAGCCTGCCGCAGGATGGCGTCCTGCGCATCAATCCGTTGCGGGAACTCGCGGCCCTGCGGTCTAACGAAATTTGCGAATCCAACCTCACGGTCCCGGGCAATGGCACCCAGCCGCTCGGGAAGATTTCCGGTGACACGCTGGAGCTGAACCTAACCATCGAACCTGGCAAAGCGAAGGAATACGGGCTCAACGTGTTTTGCGACGCGAGTGGCAGCGGGTTCCCCATTGCGTTCAATCCAGCGAACAAATCCCTGGCCATCGGCAAGATCGCCGCCCCGTTCGAACTCAAGCCGGGCGAGCCACTCAACCTGCGCATCTTCCTCGACAAGGGCATGGTCGAAGTGTTCGCCAATGAGCGCCAGGCGGCCGTGTACATGCAGCAGCACAAGCCGCAGGACGTCGCCATCAGCCTCTTCAGCAGGGGCGGCGATGTCTCAGTGAAGGACATCAAGGCCTGGCAGATGAATTCCATCTATCCTCCGCCGCCAGCCGGTACGAAATGAGTGACCTGTGAGGACTTTAGTCTTGCATCCCCGAGGTTTACACGAAAGAAGCCGATTCAAAACCATACGGAACTTCTATTACATTATGATGTACCCCTTTTCGACCAACCATTGGAGATCACCAAGAAAAGTTGATGTATTCTCAATCTCAAGGGTCAAAAACGGAGCCAATTTAAGAATCAGATGCGGAAGTACACTCAATTTAAGGCCGTAAAATGGTCCGTACCCAGGTACTAAGATATATCCCTTTCCCTGCTGTACAGAAAGGATAGAACCATTTATCGCGACAACATCCAGAATGAAGTAGCGACGAGACAGCGCTACCCTCGCTTCCGTGAGGAGATATCTTGAACCGTCCAAATGAATAAGAGCACCATCAATCATAGACGAAAACACACGTTCGATCTCTGGCAGGGCATAACCATCAAGTAAGAGCATTGAAACCGAGCGCTCTTTATCACCCCTGGAACAGAACAATGCATGTTCGATTTCCAGAGGAGTCAAGTACCCGATCTGCTGAAGTTCCCGGCGAAGCCGAATCGGAGCGCTATTAATCTGGAAAAACGAATGAGTACTTGGCATCTGAATCAAGGTTTTCAAATCGCCGTTCAATGAGGCGAAGTAGCCGGCACCATCGACAAATTCCACAAAACGTGCATTCGGGAAATGTGTTTTCGTATATCTCCGACTAGATGTGGTTTGATCGACATTCTTGTGACTTACGCTACCGGAATCCCCAGCATAGAACTGACACTGGATGAACAACTTGGACTGCCAATTGGTTGATCTATAGGGTAGTAAGAAATCATATTTTCGGACCTTTGTCCGTTCGGTTGTATTCGCACTTGGAGTCGTAATCACGACATCATCCCGGTTGAAATCCACCCCAGTTTTCATTCCCCAGTCAAGCATCATCTCGCGCAAGAACTGTTCGGGGTCGTGTCCGCCGGAGGCGGTTACCGATCCACGGATCTTAAAGATCACCAATGGCGACAAGAGGGATTCCTCTTTGCCATAAGGCTTCAGTGAGTAGTAACAATTACCTATGGCCCATAGGTTGGATAAGTATGCCTCGTCTGAAAGTATAAACTCGAAGAACGCACGTATCAATTCCGTCTGAATATCCGAGTGCATGTTCAATTCAGCCACAATCTTCATATACTGTTCCGCCTTGATAACTCGCGGCCAAGGCTTATAGTTGACAATCCCATTTGTTACGACAGGCATCTTCCTAAAAAGATTTCTCTCTCTTAGATAGATCGGCAATTGGCACTTACAGTTGTTATCGGACTTGCCCGTAACAAGATATACGAGGTCAGCTATCGAGGTGAGAAACTTCTTTGCGCATTTCCTGTCGACACTGGCAATCGCTAGTTCGACAGCCTCCGCAATCTTTCGAATATCGGGTTGCTTATTCAGTGAGAATTTGTTGGTTTTCTTTCCCAATGCCTCGAAAATTCGAACGGCGCTAGCCATCTCTGCTTGAAAGCGCTTAGTATCACGGATCTCACCCAATGTCGGCGTCAGCCAGACATCGAATTCCAGCAGGGCGTCGGTTTCGGCGAGTGGTGTAGATGGCAGTTTCATAAGTCATTTATCCGCTTTGGATTTGCACCAGAATTTCTCATCGACCTGTTTCAAATTTGTATGCATACTTCTTAAAGCCGGAATTTGCGCCAATACATTATTCACCGTGTGGAGAGTAAGTTCGCCGTCAGTCCGCCCTCCTTCCACACTGTACTGAAAGGTGAACCATTCGACAGTGAGTGCATCAAGAATCTCACTGCTCCGTGCATGTCCATTTTTGCGAATGATTTCATCAGCAAGACGAAGTGTTTCGTTGAAGACGCTGAACGTGTTTTGAACAAAGGACTTTTGCACTTTTGTTCCGTCAGGTTTCCTGAAATGGATCAAGACATCGCTCTTGGGAGCTTTGGTCATAACGCTCTCGGTTAGGGAGGGGGCACTTCTCCGTATCGGAGCAACAACAACAAGTTCGAAACCGTTGTCCTTGCAGGCTGATATCAGCGAATTCCAAACCTTGATATCCTTATTGTTAAAGGTTACACTCATCCATCGTCCAGGCTTCAGGACTCGATATGCCTCAGCAAAAACCTGTTTCAGACCATCGGCATAGTCATCCTCCGTCTTTTTTCGATATGGATTGAAGGATACCTCGGCATCAAGGTCTTGTCGGAACCCAAGCCAGAGATTCCAGAGCATGGACAGCTCACCATACTGGATACCTTCACCGCCGTAGGGTGGATCAGTGAGAATGTAATCGACTGAGTTATCTTTCAATTCAACGTACGTTTTCCGAGAATCATGGATTTTAGCTGACCCGTAAGCGGATGCCTCCTTAGGCAGCAGTTCGATCAATTCTTCAACTGCTGCTTTTGTCCTTCTCAATCTGTTCTTGAAATAGTGCAATACATTCAATTCCTGCCATTCCGTCGGAAGCCAGTAGCAATTAATCTTCCAACTGGGTCCGCCCCCGTTGTCCTTATAATCTGCGATCATTTTGGAAGCCTGCGCAAGGTTTGCCGTGAATGTAAGTTGAAAAAATCTGCGGCAGGCATCATGTTCAATATGTACGATCAAATCCCAAAGATGTGACAAAAGGGACAGATTGCGTGATGTGAAAAGATCAGAGAATAACTTTATGTTAGCCCTTTTGAGCTTTTGCATTTCCCAGCCATAATGCATTTCCATGTCCGGGCAGGAGATATCATGACGGACCACCGCTTTCGCCAGATCGTCATCAGTTGGTGGATGTTCCATTCGTTTGTTGCAGACCGGGCAATGATAGCGCACTGATATCAGCTCTGCTTTTCTCCACCCAAACGATCGTGCTACAACCTCAGTGCTACATAAAGTACAGCGCGTCCCATAGATCATGTAGAGTTCCGGCGTTAATGCGGCGAGAAATTTTGACATTACCTGATCAATACCGTCACATTGATTCCCTCGAAGAACCGACTCCGTGAGAAAGACTGCAAATGGGTTGAGGTCGAATCCAAGTCCTTTTCTCTTGGCAATTACGGATTCGATCACGGTAACACCACTACCGCAAAACGGGTCGAGTACGAGATCACCTTCCTTTGAAAAAAACGAAATGCATCTACTGAAGATGTTGGCTGGCTTTTTCCCCCAGTACTTATGGAGATTGTAGCGGGCTGGGAAGGGCGCTGGAATGAGAATTCCCAAATGGGTGTTGATCATGTCGGCATTGATGGCGGACGGCACCGCCCCAGATAGTTCATCAGAGGAAACTTGTTGATTCGATTCTAGTGTAAACTGGAATTCCGGTTGATTGTGTCGTGTGTTTGCATGGGATGGCATATGTTTGCTAGGAAATCGCTTGATTCTGTGACCGCGCATGATAAAGCCATGTGCAGATTCGAGATCGAGAGTATCGGCGGTGAGTGGGGAGAAGAATTGGAGGATTCGTGGGACGGACCCATCGCGGGGATCGGGTCGGTGGATTATTGAGGAGAGGGTGGCTTTAAGCGAGATTCATGGGGAAACTCGCTTGCCGTTGAAAATATCCGTCCATTCCGCTTTGCCAAGGCCAATTTTGGAAGTTTTTGGGTGAGGAAGCAGATTTTCATAGCGCGGAACAAAAGTCACCCGGCCCCCACGGGGTCTGTCAACGAGCAGGAACGCGGCAACCAAGCAATTCTCCAAGTGGCGTTTGCAGAACGATCTGCCGGGCTAAGATTGTACGTATGTGGGGCGGTGTAGGACCAGACTGCAACGAATTCCCCCAACGAGGCAGCCATCGACTGTCAGGGGAGAGGCTGCGACTGCGTTGATTTGAGGGCCTAAATTCGTGCACCCTGAAGAAATTTGTGAAAGTGCCGAGGCCAATGCCGAGGAAACCAGCGTCCTCCGCGTGGTCGCAGCGCTCACCGAGCCTGCACCGGCGGCCCCGTGGAGAATCTGAACTGCTGTGAAAGCCGAAATGGCTCTTTGAGATGCGTTTGATCGTCCTGCACCGGTGCGTGGTCAATAGCCTGCGCTGCTGTCCTGCGATCTCCTATTTTAGACCGTGCGGGCACTTGAGGATAGGGAAGCTCAGCACTATTTGCCGATGTTCCACCTCGGCCTCGCAGGCGCATCTTATTCCAGATCGTCATCTCGTCCCCCATGCCGCTGACAAGCCTTGAGCCCGAGGCCGTTACAAACCACCTGAAGCTGTCGATAATCGACGATTTTCGTAAATTCAGGATTTAGACCTGACCAACGGACGCTGTTCATCAGGTCGTCCCGCCTCCGGCGGATCTAATCAATCGCCGCGACATCCCGGAGTCCGATTGGACCGCGGATTGTCGCGCGTAGTTTCGACTTATCATCAAGTCGTGCGCCTGATTCGCAGGAGAAGAACACGACGGGTTCGCAGATTGTCCTTGCGACGGGATGTGAAAAGCCCCCCGCTCTGGTGAACCACGCTCTGTCGCAACTCAAGGCTACTGGTGGCTTCGCTTGCAAGACTCGAACTCTTGAGCACTCGTCGCAGCTTTGCCGCATTTTGGATGTGAGCAGTCAGGGGATTTGCAGGGGTCCGCGTACATCGCGGAATTGGCGGCTTGGCATTGCGGATTGGCTGGGTATCTTCAGTGGCACACACCTTTGCCCATGCATCCCGCTTCAAAATCACGTCACCTTCGGATCTTCACTGCCTTGCTGGCCGCTCTTGCAATTTGCGGGTTATCCCCCGCCTTGGCGGCCGACGCCCTCATGCTGCCGCGGGTGATACCCTGGGATGTTGCCGCGCTTTCGCAGGCCCCCAAAATCCATGAAACGAGCGAGTGTCCGGTCCCTGGGATGCGTTCGTTTTTCTACGAGGGAGCGGACTACAAGGGCAAGCCGACCTGGGTGTTTGCCTACTACGCGGCACCGTCAGGAGATCCGCCTGCGGGTGGCTGGCCTGCGGCGGTGTGTTCCCACGGTGGTGGCGGCACGGCGTTTCCCGAATGGGTGATGGCATGGAACCAGCACGGATACGCGGCCATCTCGATGGATCAGGAGGGCCATCTGCCCGACGGCAAAGTGCACGAGAATGCCGGGCCCGCACGCCAGAACTGGTTCTCCGACATCGGCCTGCCCGACCATGAGCAGTGGTTCTATCAAGCGGTGGCCGACGTGATCCGCGCCAATTCCCTGCTGCGTTCATTCCGCGAGATCAACCCTGATAAAATCGGACTAACAGGAATCTCGTGGGGCGGCACCATCGTCAGTGCCACGGCTGGGATTGACCCGCGCTTTGCCTTTGTGGTGCCGGTGTACGGATGCGGGCTGATCCACGAAAGCGACGCCGATGGCCTGAACATGTGGTTCAAGACGATGACCGCCGAGCAGTTCCATGACTACCGCACGAAATGGGACCCGTCGGCGCACTTGCCGTATGCGAAGATGCCGATGCTGTGGATGACCGGCTTCGACGATCCGGTGTTTCCGATCGATATCTTTGAGCGCTCGGCACGGCTCGCCGGCGGACCCAGCGCCTTGTGCGCTCGCGGGCACATGCTGCACGGACACGGGCCCGGCTGGCAAAAGCCCGAGATGTATGTGTTTGCGGACAGTGTTGTCAAAGGGAAGCAAGCCCTGCCAGGCATTGCGCGGCCGGAGATGGATCCTAACACCCGAATCGTGCGCGCCAAGACCAACGGCAACCTCGTCGGAGCCTCGCTCTTCTACACGGCGGACGGAGGCAAGTGGAAGAGCCGCGGGTGGGTTAACATCCCCTGCGACGTGCGCGACGGTGAAGTCGTCAGCCGCAGCCCACTGCCCGAAGCGGTCACGGCATATGACATCAACGCCAAGGATGATCGCGGGCTGCTCGTCAGTTCCGCTCTCGTGTTCACTGAGGCCAAGGCGCAATGAGGAGTCTGCGGGCTGCGGAGCCCTTCGCTTCCCTCCGCGTGCTCATGTTCAAATCCTCGAAATCAGATTTTTGAACAGGAGGAAACAGAGGAAGCAGGGAGTTGAGAGTCCCCATTTCTGCTACTTTGCCTGCTCGATTTGAAGGCTTGGTTTCATGGGTTGAAAAACTTCAAGGAGGAGGCAACTGAGGAAGCGGGTGGTTAGATGCTTGACTCCTCAGTTTCCTCTGCGTGCTCCTGTTCAAACTCTGAATGCTGTTATTCTAGCAACCGGGCAACAAATTGGAAAGAACCGGCAATTTCCCGCGTATGGCACGCACGCAGCCGCGCCTCCGGCATGGAAGGAGGGTTGCTGCTGCAACTCACCCGAATCTCACTCCTCACTTGAAAAGCCAATGAAACCAACGAATCGAATGAATTGCCTGACGTCCTGTGCGACATTGCTGGGTTGGCTCGGCCTCGCCGGATGGGCCTGTGGCGCGGAAGCCGCAGCCACGGCGCCCGCAGCCAAAGCGGCTGCGAAAAACCCCGCCGTCGTCTGGGAGAGCCTGCCATCCATCCGCACCGGCGTGAAGATTTGGGCTCACACGTCGAAGAGCGCCCTGAATTGCACCCTCATGGATTGGACGAACTACACGATGCAGGACGCCGATGGCTACGAGCAGGCGTACGTCAAAGGCGGTTCCGGCATGTTGGTCCAGGCATGGTTCGCCTGGCTGGGCAAGCCCGATGGCAATCTGAAACTCTATCTGAAAGACGCGCCCACGCCGGATCACAACCTGCCGATCACGGATTATTTCAAGCCCGACAAGGGCCCAAACAAACTCTGGTACAATGAAAATGGCAGCATCTGGTGGGCCTTTCCCTGCCTGCCCTACCATGGCGCCTTCAAGGCGACTCTAACCAAACGGCCCGACTGGTACCAATACACGCTGCATCTCTATCGGGACGGCTGCTTTGCCGAAGCCCTCACCCGCGAGGAAGTCGAGGCTCTCGAGATGAAATTGAAAGCACCCGTCGGCACCTTTCCCGGCGCGGATCCAGGCAATCTGGTGGCGGCCAAAACCCTCGACAGCGCGGCACAGGAAATGACCGTGTTCGATGCCAAGCAGGCCGGGGTGATCCGCAGCATTCGGATCACTCCGTCGTCGGCCGACTCCGCGGTGCTGGACAAGTTATACATTCGCATGACCACCGACGGCACTGTCACAGCCGATCTTCCGGTGTCGATGTTTTTCGGTGGTTACCGCGGTGCCGACATGAAAAATGCCAAGGGCCTGCCGGCCGGATATGACGGCAAGAAGTTATATTGCTATTTCCCGATGCCATTCTGGAAGTCCATGAAGGTCGAACTGGTCAACAAGCAGGCCGGCCCGGTGTCGGCTGCCTGTGAGATCGGTTGGTCGGACCACAACCCATACCCGGAGGCGTCCACGGGGGTGTTCAAGGTTCAGTTCAACGACAATGTGGCGGTCAAGGCGGGCGCGCCGGACTTTGCCAACCTGGCGGTGGACGGGGCGGGCATTCTCGTCGGTTGCGTCTCAAGACTCACCGGCGACATCGAAGGCAATTTCAGCATCTTCACCGATGGCTCCAAGACGCCTGCCGTCGAGACCACCGGCGGCGAGGATTACTTCAACCACAGTTATGGCATTCACCCGGGCATCTGCAATCCCTACAGTGGCGGACTCGCCGAAAGCACCGGGTACCGCTTTCACATTCTCGACTACGTGCCCTTCCTCAATTCCATCAAGCTGACCCAGGATCACGCCCATGCCTTCACCCACGACCGCGACGCCACGTTCCTCAGCGCCGTCTATTACTATCACACGCCCAAGAGCTTCCTGGATCTTACCGACTCGTTGGACGTCGGCAAGCCGGACGCGGAGGCGGCGCACCACTACAAGGCGGATGGCACGCCAGGCAAAATGCGCTTGCAGACGGACACCTCGGGATACGAGGGCAACTTCAACGAACTCATCACCGACGACGGCCGCTGGACCGACAAGGGATCGGCATTCACCGTCAAGATCAGGCCGGACAACGACGGCGTGCGCCTGCGCAAACGCATCAACGAGATGACCTATCATCAGGAAGTGGACGTGTACGTGGACGGCACTCTGGCGGGAACCTGGTTTGAGCAGGGCTCCAATCACGTGCTCAACTACGATCACGCCCCATACAAGGAACTGGTGAAGAATACCTATGCCGAGAAGAAGCAGGAGGTGCCGAGTTGGCAGAACGGGGCCATGCCGACGAAGTTCCGCGACACCGAGTTTGAGATTCCCGCGGCACTGACCAAAGGCAAGGCGACGCTCAACCTCAAGATGGTGACCCGCAATTCGTTGGCAGTCAACGCGGCTGACGCCAAGCTCACCAATGAGTATTACTATTGGATCTATTGCTATACGGCAGTCTCCAGGTGAGCCACCGGGTTTGGCAGGGCAAGTGACGCTGGCCACGCGGTTTCCTTCATCCTTGGACTTTACATCGCCAGTCTCACGCCGCAATCTCCCCCCGGCCCGCTGCAAGACCCGCCACCGGCTCCGAACAAACCAGCCACAACCGAAACCAAAACGAATGAACTCAAGAATGCAAGATATCGCTGGCCTAGGGCTGGCTTGTCTCATCGCCCTGGGGTCTGCCGCACGAGCGGTCGATGAGGCGCCCACGCCGGAGGACGAGTCGCTGCGCGCCGAGTTGGGCAGCTATCCGTACCGCATCGTGCATGAGACCCGGCGCGACGAACACTGGGCGCTGGAGATGCTCGATGCCGACGGGTCGCACCCTGTCATGCTCACTCGCACTCCCGACGCCAATGAGCTGTATCCCCACGTGTCGCCCGACGGAACGAAGATCTGCTTTGTGTGCGAGGAAGGCGAGGGCAAGGCGAAGCGCCGCAACGTCTATCTGATGAACTTCGACGGCAGCGGCCGCGTCCGCGTGGCCGAGGCCGGGCGCGACCCGTGTTGGTCGCCGGACGGCAAGGCCATCGTCTATCTGAAAGACGAGTTCGAGGAACTCAACTACAAGGATTTCGCCACCAAAGGGCTCTTCCGTTACGACCTGGCCAGCGGCAAGAGTGAGCCCCACGTCAACCCCGACCTCTATCATCTCTACAACGTCTGCTGCACTCCCGATGACAACTGGTATGTCTCGACCGTCCATGCCGGCATGGATTGCGCCCACGGCATCCTCGCCATCGAGGCCCGCGGCAAGGAAGTCATCAACCTCGGCATTCCCGGTTGCCGTCCCGACGTGAGTCCCGATGGCAGGAAAATCGCCTGGGGTTCCGGCGACTGCGAGTTGAGCGTGGCCGACCTGGAGATGGTGGATGGCAAGCCGAAGGTGACCCATGCCCGCCATGTCATGACCAGTACCAAGCCGATCCACACCTATCATATCGATTGGTCACCCGACAGTCGTTACGTTGCCTTCTCCCGCGGGCCGACCGGCAAGGGTGCGCTCGGCATGACCCCGGAGGTCGTCGGCATCAAGGCCGACGGCTGGGACATCTGCGTGGCCGACGCCGCACAGACCGACCGCTGGGTGCAGATCACCCACGACGGCCGATCTAACAAGGAGCCGGACTGGGTGCCGGTGAAGAAATGAGGGGTAGTCCGCACAGTCCCCTGTGCGGTTCCTCAGCGCAAGGGCTGCGACATGGATGTGAACTTATGAGCGCCGGGGAAAGGTCGGACGGAAGACCGCGCAGAGGACTGCGCGGACTACCCCGGTTCCTCAGCGCAAGAGCGGCGACATGAACGTGAATGACATGAATGACCTGATCAAGATGAGAAACCAACCATCGTTTGTTGTGCGTGGCTGCTGCTGGGGCATTGCAGCGGCGCTGGTGTTGTTAGTTGCTTCCTGCAAGCAAGCCCCGCAGGTCGCCGCGCCAGAAATCCTCACCACCAAGAGCGGCATCGAGATGGTGCTCATTCCGGCGGGGAGTTTCAAGATGGGCAGCGCCACGGGCAAAGAGGATGAAAGGCCGGTGCGCGAGGTCCAAGTGGATTCGTTCCTGATGGACCGCACCGAGATGACGCAGGCCGCGTTCGGCAAGCTGGTGCCGGTCAACGGCTCGCATTTCAAGGGTCCGGAGCGGCCGGTTGAGATGATCAGTTGGGGCGACGCCGCGCTTTACTGCAACAAGCGCTCGCAGGATGAGGGGTTCGAGCCGTGCTATGATGAACAAAGCGGTGAGTGCAACTACAAGGCCACCGGCTACCGCCTGCCCACCGAGGCGGAATGGGAATATGCCTGCCGCGCGGGCACGACCGGTGATTACGGTTTCGGCGCCGACCCGCGCCAGCTCGCACAAGCCGCGTGGTTTGCCGAAAACTCGTCCAGGCGCACCGAGCCGGTCGCCCAGAAGACGCCCAATCCGTGGGGGCTTTACGACATGCATGGCAACGTTGCCGAATGGTGCAACGATGTGTATGACAAAACCTACTATAAGGACGCCCCGGCTAACAACCCGCGCGGCCCGGCCGACGGCCCGCAGCGCGTGCTGCGCGGCGGGGCGTGGAACTCGAAGGCCGACGCCTGCCGCTCGGCCTATCGGGTGGGGGAGAGTCCCGGATCACAGGACGCCTGCTTCGCCCGCGACGCGATCGGTTTCCGCTGCGTGCGACGGGCACCGGAGAAACCGCCGGCAAAGTAGAAGAGGTCGCGCCCGATGCTGTTTCACACGTGGACGTTTGCGGTTTTCCTGGCCATCGTGCTGCCGGGGTACTTCCTGCTGCGAAACACGCGCCTGTGGATCGCTTGGCTGATGCTCGCGTCGTATGTCTTCTACGGCTGGTGGAACCCGTATTACCTGTCGCTGGTGCTCTACTCCACCGTGTTAGACTATTGCCTGGTGACCCTGATGGAACGCTGCCCGCGCCAGGACGCGGGCAGCGATGCAAGCGGCCGGCGGCTTCGCCCGCGGTTCGATGACCGGATGCTCAAGGGGGCCTTCGTAGGCGCGATCCTATCTGCGGCCGGCCTGCTGGCGCTGGCGGTATTGGGGCCGGCGACGTTGCGGCCTGCAGCGAGCGGCCTGGGCATGCTGGTGCTGCTGATGGCGCTGGGCGCATTTTTAGGCAGCCGCAGGATCTGGTTGTTCATCAGCGTGTTCAACAACCTGGCGTTGCTGTTGTTTTTCAAGTATGGCGGGTTTCTGGTGGATAACGTCAACGCCCTGCTGGCATGGGTCGGCCTAACCACAGCGCTGCCCGATCCGGCGACGCTGATGCCCTACGGTTTCACCTATCTGCTTCCGGTCGGCATTTCGTTTTTCACCTTCCAGTCGCTGAGTTATACCATCGACTTCTATCTCGGCAAGGTGCCGCGGGAAAGGAACTTCGTGCGCTTTGCGACGTTCGTGTGTTTCTTCCCGCAATTGATGGCGGGGCCGATCGAGCGGGCCCGGCACCTGCTGCCGCAGTACCAGGCGTTTCCGGAGGTGCGCCTGTCCAATTTCACCGACGGCGCCTCGCTGTTTTTGGTCGGTCTGTTCAAGAAGCTGGCGCTGGCCAACTACCTCGCCCTTTACGTTGACCGGATCTATGGCAACCCGGCGGCATGCGACGCCCCGGCACTGCTGATGGCCACCTTTGCTTTCACCTGGCAGATATATTTCGACTTCAGCGGCTACACCGACATGGCGCGCGGGGTGGCCAAGATCATGGGTTTCAACCTGATCCTGAACTTCCGCAACCCCTATCTGGCCACCGGCATCGGGGACTTCTGGACCCGCTGGCACATCAGCCTGTCGTCCTGGTTCAAGGACTACGTGTACATTCCGCTGGGGGGCAACCGCCGCGGCAAGTTGCTGACCTATCGGAATTTGCTGGTCACCTTCGCGGTGTCGGGAATCTGGCACGGGGCGTCGTGGACGTTTCTGATTTGGGGCCTGCTGCATGGCATGGGAGTGATGGTCACGCGCAAACTGGAGCGCTCCGGGTTCTATCGGGAGCGGGTGCCCAAGCTGGCCAAACAGGCATGGGTGTTCGCCTTCGTCTGCTTCGCATGGATTTATTTCCGTGCCGCCTCATTGGACGACGCGCTGCTCATCGTCCGGCGGATTTTCACCGCGCCATGGCACGACCCCCAAGCGCCGCTGCTGATGCTGCTGATGGTCGGACTCGTCTGGCTCTATGCCTTCCTCTATGAGTCGCCATGGCGCGAAATCCTCAAGCGGGCGCCGTTGCGCATTGCCACCGCGGTTTGCATGATCCTCTATCTGTGTGTGTTCGCGTCCGGCGGCGGCAGCTTCATCTACTTCCAGTTCTGAAAATGTTAGAATAACCCCATGGCACCGGAACCTATAATCAAACAGGGCGAGGGACTGCTCGTCACCAACGAGCAGCGTCTCAGCCTGCGGCAGTGGGCGGTAGCGCTGGTGCTCGTCGCGCTGGTCGCGCTGGTGACGCCGCGGCTATGGCGGCATATAGAGCGCTTCGACACGGGTGCCGACTACCGGATTCCCTATCAGCTCAGCAACGACTACTGGTTGTTCGAGTGGCGCTTGCAACAGACCGCCGCCGCGAAACCCATCGTAGTGCTCGGCGACTCGGTGGTGTGGGGCGAATACGTCAAGGCGGACGGCACCCTGACGCACTTCCTCAACCGGCAGGCCGGGCAACCGGAGCGCTTCGTCAATGCGGGGGTCAACGGCTTGTTCCCGCTTTCGCTGGAGGGACTGGTGCGGCATTACGGCGGCGCGTTGCGCCAGCGCAAGGTGATCGTCGTCTGCAACCTGCTGTGGCTCAGCAGCCCCAAGGCCGACATGCAGGACGACAAGGCGCAGGACCTCAACCACGCGACGCTGGTGCCGCAGTTCTTTCCTAACGTTCCTTCCTATCAGGCCGATGCCAGCGCGCGGCTCAGCGCCGTGATCGGCCAACATGTCGGTTTTTTTGCCTGGGCCAACCATTTGCAATACGTCTATTTCAACCAGCAGAGCCTCACCCGCTGGACTTTGGACGGCGACCCGAACAAACCGTTGTGCCATCCTAACACCTACAAGAATCCGCTCTCCCAAATCACCCTGACGGTTCCGTCGGGCGTTGCCGACGACGCGGCGCGCGGCCCTGGCAGCGCGCGCCACAAGCCGTGGACGGCGGACGGCTCGCACACGAGCGCGTTCGAGTGGGTGAATCTTGACTCATCGCTCCAGTGGGCCGCGTTGCAACGCGCGGTCGGGTTGCTGCGCGCCCGCGGCAACCATGTGCTGGTGCTCGTCGCGCCGTTCAATGAGCCCATGATGACCGGGCCGGATCGGGACGCCTTTAGGAACCTCAGGGATGGCATCGGTGCCTGGCTCGACCAACAGCGCGTGGCGCACATTGTGCCGGAATCATTGCCCAGCGAACTATATGCCGACGCCAGTCATCCGCTGACGGGCGGCTACGAGTTGTTAGCCAGACGGATCTATCAGGACGAGGGGTTCAGGGCATGGTATCTCGCAGGTCCCTAAGTTTGCGGAGGATTGGACTGAAATGGGGCGTGTTAGGACCCTCATCGAGGCATTCGAGCCAGGCGCTTGAGTCAAGGATGGCTGGTTCCATGGCGAGGCGCTTGTTGGAATTTGCGATCCGGCTCGCGTTGGAACTTGAGGGGCTTGTCGCCTTTGAGGTAACCAATGAGCTGCTCCGGCGTCAGGATCGGTCGCAACTCGATGTGGCCGTCTTTCTCAACGACATTGAGTCTCTGGCCGGGCTTGAGGTCGAGCGTTTGCCGAATCCCCTTTGGAATAACGATTGGATATTTGGGTGACAGAAGCGAGGTTGTCATACGAAACGAAGTTTAGGCGAGAGTCTTGGCTTTGAAAGGAGAAATCCGCCTTGGCGCGTCGGTTCGCGGCGGATGTTTGATGCGCACCATGAAATGACGGGCTGCCGCGCCGCCTGGGCGGCCATGGCAGGCAGGGGTGGCCGCTGGCTTTCGCTGAAAGATCGCATTCGCGTATTCGTAAGCGGCCATGTGAGAGTCATTTGTAAAATGAAAGCAAGTCGGGTTGGCGTTCTGAGTACAACCCTGGGGCTGGTGGCATTGCTGCAGGGATCCGCCGTGCCGGGCGACGCGGTGGACTTGCGGATGCAGGCGACAGCCGAGCAGGTCGTGTCCCAATACAAGACGGTGTTCGCCGCGCCGTCGGGCGGGGTGCCGTCGCGCGATTCGGCGCGCGGGCCGTTGTTAGGGAACGGCAGTCTCGGCGCGGTCATCAGCGGCGCGCCGGAAGCCCAGCGCTTCTGGCTCAGCAAGAACAATTTCTGGCGGCTCAAGGACGGCCATCGGCTGGGTGGCCCGCGGCTTATCGGCGGGCTGGAGATCAACATTCCGGCGCTGACGGGTGCCAGTTATCTGGTGGAACAAGAGCTTTTCCCGGCCATCACGGTGGCGCGTTTCACCAAGGGCGAGAGCAGCGTGACGATGCGTTCGCTGGTGGCGGCCACCGATGACGTGCTGCTGGTGGAACTCGCGGCCGAGGGCAAGCCGTTAGAAGTGGAAACGCGGCTGTGGGCGGCGCCGGGCCGCGGCTCGAAGGAAGAGCTTGGCCGCAAGGACGCGGTGTTATGGGCCACCAAGGCGTTTGCCGAGGACGTGAAGATAGCGACCTCGGCGGCCTCCGCTCTAACGGTTATTGGCGGCAAGCCAACCTTTCCCGAGTTGGAACCGGTGGTCGAAGTGCCCGTGCCCAATCCGCCGCCCAAGCGGCCGCCGCCGCCGAAAGCCAAGTCGCAGCCGGGGCCGAAGTTCACCTTGCAGCCTGGCCAGAAGGTGATCGTCGCGGTTGCGGTGCGGAGTTCGTTTGATGCCAAGGACCCACTCGCGGCAGCGCAGCAAAAGGCCGCCGGGCTTGATGCCGCGGCAGTGGCCAATCTGCTAACACAGCATGCGCGGTGGTGGCGCGAATTCTGGGCGAAGTCACTGGTGGAGATCGGCGACCCGGTCTTGGAACAACGCTATTATCTATCCAACTATGTGATGGGCAGCGGCAGCCGCGACCCGGATTTCCCTCCCGGCCTGTTCGGGCTGTGGGTCACCGATGACGACCCGCGCTGGGCCGGCGACTATCACCTCAACTATAACTATCAGGCGGCGTTCTACGGCCTCTACACGAGCAACCACATCGAGCAGGCGGCCACCTACCATGCGCCGGTGCTCGCCTTCATGGAGCGCGGGCGCTACTACGCGCAGAAGCTGCTGGGCGTGCGTGGCGTCTATTACTCGGTGGGGATCGGTGCCAAGGGCATCGAGACCTGCCGCAAGGGGAATCTGACCGATGCCGCCTATCAGGAGGGCGGTTGCTTCATGGGCCAGAAGTGCAATGCGGCGTATGCCCTGACGCCCATGTCCATGCATTGGTATCACACCTATGACAAGGCCTACGCGAAGACGGTCTATCCGTTCGTGCTGGAGGTCGCGAACTTTTGGGAGGACTACCTCAAGTTCGCCGACGGGCGCTACGTGATTGAAAACGACTCGATCCAGGAGAACTCGGGCGCGGATTTCAACTCGATCATGTCGCTGGGCTTGGTGCGCAACGCGTTTGAGACGGTGCTCGACATGAGCGGCGAATTGGGCGTGGACCAAGGCCGGCAGGGGAAATGGCGGCACATCCTCAAGCACCTGAGCCAATTGCCCACCTTTGAGAAGGACGGGGTGACCGTGTTTCGCGACACCGAGAAGGGCTCCGAATGGGGCGCGAACAACACCTGCGAAATCCAGCATATCTATCCGGCAGGGGCGATGGGCCTGGACAGCGACCCGAAGCTGCTCGGGATCGCCCGCGACACGATCCGCGTGATGAACCGCTGGACCGACAACAACGGCATGAGCAGCATTTATCCGGCGGCGGTGCGCGTCGGTTATGACCCGCAGCTCATCCTCAAGGAGCTGCGCCACATGGTCGAAACCAAGGGTGGCACCAACGGCCTGACCACCGGCATCGTCGAGGGAGTCGAGAATTGCAGCATCGTGCCTAACACGATCAATGAGATGCTATGCATGGGCCACGGTCACGTGCTGCGCGTGTTTCCGGTGTGGCCGAGGAACCGCGACGCGCGCTTCATGAGCCTGCGCACCTGGGATGCGTTCCTGGTCTCCAGCTCGCTCAAAGGCGGAGCGGTGCAATATGTGAGAATCCTCAGCGAGCGGGGCCGCCCGTGTATGCTGGTCAATCCATGGCCCGGCAAGGCGGTTGATGTCTATCGCGATGGCAAGAAGCTCGACACGCTCAAGGGCGAGCGGGTCGTGATGAAGACGGAAGCCGGCGCGAGCGTCATCCTGGTCCCGGAAGGTGCGGCGTTGCCGAACGCAGAATGAGTCCGGATGCCCACTTGGCGATCAGAGCGACTGGGTTGTTACGTTTAGGGTTCATTGGCGGCGTTGCCTTGTCCGCCCTGGTGGGTGCTGACATTGTGCGAACATAGAACCGGGTGGCAATGCCGCAACGCGCGAAGGCGGGATGAGTGTAAAGCAAATCGAGGGATCCGTTTTGCTGATAGGATGCGAATCCCGCGAGTGAGCTGCCACCGTCCGCGACGATGGCGTGTTGGGATTCGAGATGCTGCCGCCAGCGCGCCCTGACCGGCGTGGCGGGCGCCCATGCGGCAAGCTGCTCAGGCGTGTAGAATGGCGCCGCCAAGCAGCGAATTGATGCGGTGAAAAGTTCGATGATGCTTGCCAGGTCGCTTGGCTCATACGGTCTCTCGGTCACGGGCAGCATGAGGTAGGATCTAACGGGTTGGCCAAGGCTGCATGCAGCAGGGCAGGGGAGGCTTGGGCTATCGCGGTGATCGTCGTCCCGTTCACGGCCGCTGTCCAGAAAGAGTTCAGCGTCCATCGCAAGATGATTCGACGGCAACCTGAGCCGGTCGTGTGGAGCGCCGGCTTCAGGTGGCGTGTGTGCCCTAGTCGTGTTGACTTTTCCCACTCAAGACACACCGGCTGAAGCCAGCGCTCCGTGCACATCCTGTCTCGGGGCAGTCGTACCCAGTGTCGCAAGCGAAGGAGAAATTGTCTGAAAGATCCGCGTGGCTTATGGCGTTCCCTCCGGCCGGACACACGCGCACTTATGAAAACAATAGGATACTCCCAACAATTCGCACTCAGTGTGCTTGGACGCACCGCCTCGGTTATCCTGGCGCTGGGCCTGCCACACGGCCTCGGTGCGGAGGCGCCGGCCGCGGCCGAGGTGGCGGCGGTGGCGCCCTTGGCGGCAGGCACATGGAAGACGGCGGAGCAGCCGGTCTATCGGGATCCTGACGACGACTGGGCCAAGGATCCGTCGGTGGTCAAGGTCGGGGACACTTATTACATGTATTACACCAGCGCCAACCCGTGGCAGGACGGCGGTGCGGGCGGCAAAGGCGAACCGCGGATTGATTACGCGACCTCGCCCGACGGGCTGACATGGACTTATCAGGGCCTGTCGATTCCCAAGGGCAAGGCGGGCGAATGGGACGAGGAGAGGCCGCAGGCGCCGGCCAAGCCGGTTTTGAAAGACGGCATCTACTATATGTATTATGCCGGGAAAAACCCCAAGCGTGCGGTGGAAATCGGGTATGCCACCTCCACCGATTTGCGCCACTGGACGAAGAATCCCGGCAACCCGGTGCTGCACAAGGGCAAGTGCAACGACCCCTTCATCTTTTTTGAAAACGGCACCTACTATCTTTTCTATACCTCCGGCGGCGACTGCATCTTTTATGTCACATCGACCAACCTGCTCGATTGGTCGGCCGAGCCGGTGGCGACCGGGGCGGTTGGCGAAGGCAGCGTCGTGATCAAGGATGGCCCGGTCTATACCTTGTTCGGTTGCGTCGGGTTCTCCGGCAACGGCGAGTACTACAAGGCCTATACCACCGAAGACCTCAAGAAACCGTTCACGGATCGCGGCAGAATCAAGATCAACAATCCCGACTTCGCCAAGGGCACCCTGAGTCATGGCGACATCATCCGCGAAGGCAACGATTACTGGTTCTACATGCAGGGCACGCGCGACGGTGGCAAGCGGTTTCAGATCGGTTTGGCCAAGCAAGCGGTGCCGGTAGTCGGTAGTCGGTAGTCGGTAATCAGTAATCAGTAATCAGTAATCAGTAATCAGGTCGTGACATGCAAACACTTCAAGCTGCTGTTGCTTTTGATGCTCGTTGGTTCCGGATGGGCCGGAGAGAGCGAGAATCCTGCCGGGTGGGCCGGCGAATTGGCGCAGCAGTTCGCTAATCCGCCGGATTCCGCGCGCATGTGGACGTGGTGGTTCTGGCTTGGCGACAAGGTGGACCGCGAGAGCATCACCGCCGATTTGGAGGCGCTGAAAGCCCAAGGCATGGCCGGGGTTACGGTCTATAGCCTCAGCGGCCCGGGCGTGGGCACCAAAGGGCCTGACTACATGAGCCCCGAGTGGCGCGGGTTGTTCAAACACACCCTCAAAGAGGCCGATCGGTTAGGTCTTGGCGTCAGCTTCATGCTCTGCAGTGGTTGGAACGCGGGAGGGCCCTGGATCGAACCCGCACAAGCGTGCAAACGGCATGTCAGTTCCGAACTGGTGCTCGCCGGTCCGCAGCATTTCAGCGGCAAGCTGCCCGCACCGCCCGCTGACCCGCGGTTCTATCAGGATATGGCGGTCCAAGCCTTTCCGTTCGCTGCGGGACAACCCGCTCGCGCGGTGATGCCGCCGTGCAAGACCCTGGATGATTCGTTCGGCGATGCGCAAGCCACGCCGATCAAGGATGTCTGTGCCGCTCCTTTGATCCCGTTGCCAGAAGCAGCACCGGGCGCGGCTGTTGATCCGGCGACCCTCATCGACCTGAGCTCCAAGTGTGGCAATGACGGAACCCTCGAGTGGGACGTCCCGCCAGGTCAGTGGAAGGTGTTGCGCATTGGCTCAACGCTGACCGGTGCGATGACGTCCTGGTCGTCACCCACCGGCAATGGTTTGGAGGCCGATCCGTTGGATCCCGCGGCCATGGGTTTCCAATTTTCCCATGCGGCGGCGCCGTTGATCGAGGACGCCGGACCTCTGGCAGGAAAAGTGTTGCGTTCGGTGCAGATCGACAGTTGGGAGATCAACCTGCCTAACTGGACCAGCCGGTTCGTGGAGGAATTCCGGAAGTTCCGCGGCTATGATCCACGTCCCTATCTGTCGGCGCTGGCGGGACAGGTGATTCAAAGTTCAGAGGTTACGGACCGTTTTCTATATGACTACCGCCGCACGGTTGCCGACTGCGTTGCCGAGAATTACTTTGGCCGACTCAGTGTGCTGGCGGAGGCCAAGGGGTTGGTCCAGCAAAGCGAGGCCGGCGGCGTGTGTTGCCCGAAGGTGATGGCGCTCGATGCCCTCAAGAACCTCGGCCGCTGTGCCATCCCGATGGGCGAGTTCTGGCAGGACGGCACCTGGATCGAGGCGAACCAAAACAAGAACGGCAAGCAGACGGCATCGGCGGCCCATGTCTATGGCAAGCCAATCGCCGCGGCCGAGGCGTTCACCTCGTTCATCCACTGGGTCGATTCGCCAGCGACCCTGAAGCCCACTGCGGACCGGGCGTTTTGCGAGGGTCTGAACCATTTCTTCATCTTTTCCAGTGCCACCCATGCGGGCGACGGCAGTCCTGGCACGGAGTTTTGTGCCGGGACGCATTTCAACCGGAAGATCACCTGGTGGAACCAAGCGCGCGGCTTCACCGACTATGTGGCACGCTGCAGTCATCTGTTGCAGCAGGGCTTGTTTGCCGCCGACGTGTTGTTCTACAACGGCGACGCCTGCCCTAACTTCGTGTCGCCGAAACATATCGATCCGTCGCTCGGCCCCGGCTACGACTACGATGTTTGCAATACCGAGGTCCTCCTCAAGCGCCTGGCGGTCAAGGACGGCCGGATCATACTGCCGGACGGCATGAGCTACCGGATGCTGGTGCTGCCAGAGAGCACGACATTGCCGGTGGTGGTGGTGCGCAAACTCAAGGAGCTGATTGCCGCCGGCATGACCGTGGTCGGCCCGAAACCCGATCGGGCGCCAGGGCTGCTAGATTATCCGCAGTGCGACCAGAAGGTGCAATCGCTGGCCGCGGAAGTTTGGGGCGAGTGTGATGGCAAGGCGGTGAAGGAGCACATGGTGGGCGAGGGCCGGGTGGTGCTCGGGCTCTCGGGCGGGGTGGATTCCAGCGTCGCCGCCGTGCTGCTGCACCGGGCCATCGGCAAGCAGCTGACCTGCGTGTTCGTGGACACCGGGCTGATGCGCAAGGACGAGCGCAGGCAGGTGCAGGCGGCCTTCCGCCCCTTCGACATGACCGTGCGCTGGGTGGATGCCGGGGCCGAGTTCCTGG
>Ga0118677_10005217_pt1 | contig 22895 bp, 10 predicted proteins | sample AliMusrvi5mmetaG_FD_86154 | JGI IMG/M metagenome (GOLD analysis project Ga0118677, IMG submission 86154)
CGCGTACGCCATGCTGACGTTCAACACGGATAGGCTGCAGTATATGGCGAACCGGGCGGAGTACCAGAATTTCAACTTCTGGCCCGCGCCTCTCAGCACGTTTACGGAAAGTAACGGGCAGGTGGAGAAACAGTATTTCTTGAACACGTTCGACAGTTGGCCGACGAATGTGGACGAAACGTATCAGGAAATGTTTAACAGCACAAATGTTGTCACAGGCGTCTATTACCTGACCCCGTTTGACACGATCGGTTTCTGGAAGGCCGGCAGCGCGAAATATGTGTCGGAGCGGGCATTCGATTCGAATCCTCTCGCGCTCTTTAACGCTCACAATCTGGCGTTGCGTCTCAAGGGCGGTGACCCGGATCTTGGGTTGGGGTATATTAACAATACATTAATTAACCTGCCTGATGGCCTGAAGAAGGTCGACTTTAAGGCCCGACTGGGGCAGACGGCTAGCAATTATGATGTCGTCTACTACCGGAATGGCTTTGCGAATGCCAACTATCTGGTCCGGGCCACGATTAAGGCAGATCCAAGTACAATATCGCCCGAGACGCCATCGCTTTCGCTGGTCGCTTACTATCGCGACCCCGGCAATTTCTATGAGTTTCGGACTACTCAGGTCGTGAACCCTGCAGGAACGCCGGCGAGCCCGCAGGATTTGCGGGCGAACTACCGGCTCTACAAGTGGGTAAACGGTACGGCGTCCCTGCTGGCAGAAGCCTCGGCGACGCTGTCTTCGGCACCGATGACAATTGTCGGTGACACCGCGCAGGCTGAGATGCGTCTGTATAACACGAGTGGAAGCGCGACGCTGATCCGATGCAAATTCGCCAATTATGATAACGTGCTGGTCTATACGGACAACGCATCTCTCCAGTATGGCACGTACGGGTTCCTTTCTGCGGAGTGCAAGGCCGGTCTCTCCAACGTCGGTGTCGGTGCCACGACGACGGACGCTGTATTGAGTGGGTCGGTAGCGACGATGTTGCCCCCCTCCGGCACGTTCGATGCCGATGTCGCGTCGTGGTATTACCCCACCAATAAATATAGGGCTGTTAATTCCGCTTCACCCATGGGCATTTATTCCGTGATTCCCAGTCAGTCGCTTGGTGTTTATGGACAAAACACGGTGTATGTGAATGGCGTGGCGCAGGAACAAAGCGGGTCCGACTGGAAGTTGCTAACACAAGTGACCGTTACAAACTTCATGTACCAAGCCTCGTCAGTCACCATCAACTCTTGGCAGTCGCAGTACGTCAAGTTACAGGTGATGGGCGGTTCTGCCGATGTGGCTGTGGATGATATTGGCGTCTATTCATGGCATGGCAAGTTTGTTCCGGCGGGTGCGGCTTCGAAGGATTGGCAGGGGACAGAGGCGTGGGTGGTTTCGAACAGCACGTCCGAAGCGAACATCGTGCAGCTCGACCATTCGCGGGGCGACCCTTCGCTCAAGCAAGCCGTCCGCTCGTTGCTGTTGACGAACGGTATGGGTGTGATTGAGTTCGACTACCGGGTGATCCGCCCGCCTGCGAAAATCACCGTTCAATATGCGTACCAGTCTGCGGCGAACACGTGGATAGATGTGTCGTCGTTTGTGGTCTCCAATGTGGTTACGTGGACGCACACATCCGCCTATCTAGGGATCTCCGATCCGGGCTATTTCCGCGTGTTAAACGAACGCAGCGGCGGATACACCAACGCATGGATCGACATCAACAACGTGACGGTTTGGGACGAGCCCTATGTGACCAATACGGCGTGGAAGGTTTACAACGCGAAAATCACACAGACCGATACAATGCGTTTGCTTTTGGATCAGTCGAAGGCGTGCTACTTGAACAACAGCACGACGAATGAAACGGCGCCTCCCCAAACATTCTTTGAGCCTTACCTGAAGTCGCCCCAGCTGCCCAAAGGGTTTGGCACGCTGTCGTTTTACGCGAGAGCGTATACGAACACGCAGGCGACGGCGGTGTATGTGTACGCCACAACCGTCAGCTGGAACGCGCCGACGAACCAGTGGTTCGAGCTCTGCCGCTTCGAGAACATCACCAACACGCTCTACCAATTGTACACGTTCTCGCCCCCCGGCGGCCGCAGCGATATCAAGGCCATCAAGCTGAGCACAAAGATCTCGGGCGTCGCGGGGCGCGCCTGCCTGGAGGAGGTGTCTGTGGCCGAACCGGTGCTTCCCGGCTTCGACATCGTTAACGTTAAATTACTGTTGCTGAACAATGGCGGGTCTTATAGTGAGCACCCTCAGCCGCTGGCGGGCGAGGATATCCATGTGGAAGCTCGAATCGCAAATCAGCAGCTGGTTCCGTCGAATATCGTCATGTACATGAGTTATTACGTCGGCACCAATGTCTGGGGCGTGGGCAACTGGCCTGTGCAAAAGACTGTCACCCGGCGCATGCATCCGGTTGACGGTGATCCGACGCGCTACCGTACCCGCGAAGACAATGGCAACGTGATCGGGTTGCCCGCTGAGCAGATCGGAGGTATCCGTGAGCAGGACAGTGACGCGGTCGTGCAGTACTATGTCTGGTCAACCTATTTGGGCGGCGTGCCGCTTGTTCGGAAACAAGATACGTTTGTGAACCCGACTTGGTATTATCCGGTCGATTTGAACGTGGCGTTTCTTGGGCAAGGATGGTCTCCCTATTATTTCGTGTACAACGTTCCCCTCAACTCCGTCTGGATCAACGAAGTCAATGCGGTCGATTATGTTGCGGATGGCAACGGTGATCAGGTGTATGGCATCTGGAACAACCAGTACATCGAAATTGCGGTGCCGGCATGGCTTGATCTGGCGGGCTGGAGTGTCGATTTGGTGACTTCGGCGAACTATGTGACCGACACGATCAAGATTCCGTCCGGCCTGCCGGCGCAGGTGGCTTACACCAACGGCTATGCGTTCTTTGTGATAGGCGACGCCTTTGATACAGAGGGAGTGCCGGCCTTGCCCAAGAAGGATTACGGGTATCTTGGTCTGAACGGAAAAATGCCGAATACTTTGCCCGGCGGGTTGCGTCTGAGGCGGCCGTTGGGCATGTATGAGCAGACGATCGCTTATGACTGGAATCCCGCTTACGGCACATCTTTCAGCGGTGTGAGGTGGGCGGCGAATGACCCACAAGGACGGTTCGTTTATGTGGGACGCGAGAATAACGGGGGGTCGCTGGGGCGGATCGGCACCAACAATATGAGCACCGTCGACAGTACGAACACGTGGTTCTTCCCGCAGGTATGGACGCCGGGCTCGCCGAATGGCGGTCAGGTGATTTCCGACAATGGCGACAAGCTGCAGCCCGGTGTGTCGAACGTGTGGCTCACCGCGGCGATGAGCTTGCTCAAGGGGTCGCAGAACGGCAAGCGTACGGCGTCGTTTGCGCTGAAGATGCGGGTTGGTGATTCGACCAACATCGTCTATCAGATCGACGACTGGTATCGCCTGTACTCATTGCAGGTGAACAGCGCCCAGCAGCTGACATCAGGCGAATCGTTAGAGGGACTGCGGAGTTATGACCTCCAACTGCTGAACCTGCAATCGGATGTCAATGTCAACGCAGGGGTCCAGTTGCGCAAAGATCTCGCAACGTACGAGAATGACACGACGGTCCTGAATTGGATTCTTGGTTTCCAAGACGGCGTGTTGGTTCCGTCGTACTACAACAACCGGTTGTTGACGATGACCGAGCAGTACTGGCTCGACGCCAACCCGACTGTGACAAACCAATTCCAATTCTCGATCACCAAGTTGAGCTTGGACTCGGGCACGAACTTCCATGTGACCGTCGAAATGGACATGAACGGCGGAAAGCAGACGCATCTGATGGGTGAGGCCGTTCTTAAACTTCAAGCGAAGAACAGTTTGCTGGATAACGAGTGGGTTTTGTTGGAGCAGTACTCGTTGAGCGCAGCTTCTTTCGATGTGAACAACACCTGCAGGGCCTTTGTGCCAAATCCCTTCGCTATTCTGCTGGCAGGGAAGGATCCCCAGCACCTCTTCTTCCGCTGGGTGATTGAAATGAAAGACCCGCGTGTGGGGGTTGAGGTGTTGGTCAACGATTTGGATTAACACCTGATCTTGGACGGGCGGGCGGTCGTTGAGACTGGGCATCACGTTGGTGCTCGCCCGTCTGTTGCGCCAGAGAAGCGCTGTGAGCGCTCCGGCACATCCGGACAAGGCATCCCAGCGCAAAGAGTCCCAGCACGACAAGAAGCGCGTGACGCTCGCCCGGTGTTAAACGTGCTCCGGCGAGCCTGCTCCCCGTCTTTTTCACAGGGGAGTTGGATAGGGACTCCTGTCTGTTCCGCATGGCACCTCCTGTCTTATTAAACAGTAGCGCGTTTGCCGGATGTCTCGCAACTGGATTGTGAGGCTAAAACAACATGCGGTAAGGAACCATGTCGGAACAAGTGAAGCCATGGCGTTTATAGAAACGCCGGGCATCCGCATTGATGTGATCGGTCAACAGCGTGATGCGGTGGCAGCCGCTCTGGCGGGCGAAAAACACGACATGTTCGAGCAGCGCGGAGCCGAGGCGGCAGTTGCGGTAAGCGGGCCTGACGACCAGATCCTCTAGCATGAGCACGTCGCCTCCGCATGCGGTGCTGACGAGCGCCTGCACGCTGACCATGCCTGCCAACGTGTTGCCGTCGCGCAAGACAAAGATGCGTCCGCGCTGAGGGTTTCCGACCAGCACCTTGAGCGCCGCACTCTGTTTGTGGACGTCTGGCTGGAATTCCTTCTCCTGTTCGAACAGGAGCGCCAGCAACTCACACAACTGCGGAATGTCAGAAAAGGACGCTTCGTCGAGGATCATAGCCTCTCCCTGTTCACTGAGCGATGTAAGACGCTGTTTGACCGGACGTGCCGCAAAGCTGCGCCGTGTTTTGAGGGCTGGCGGAGATGGGTCTTCAGGGGCATGGTTTTGTCGGGCTTCGTGCGCGCCGCGATGCCGGCTCCCATCTCATGCAGTGCCCTCCAGGAAACCTCGCCCTGTCGGGTGAGGTCGGCCATCGCATCGAACAGCTTACGCAGCGCCATCCGTTCGATGGGCCTGCCGCAGTCGCCAATCATGAGGTCACAAGACATAATGGTTCGCCTGGCAAAAGACTCAGCAACTCTTATGCCACGAGCTAAAACAGCTATTTTTGCCGAATTACCAACGGGGTTCAGTGGTTTTTCGGGCAGGTCTGGTTGGTTGGATGACAATCTTGTCGGACGGGTTCGTTCGAACACCGGCGGATCCGAACGTTTTTTTCCGCAACGCGTGTGGCGCAAACTCTGTGGCACTGGTAAACCATCGTTTGCGTCTGGATTGCTATGCCTGAAGACGTAAATAGGCTTTGAAGCCCATCGTTTTCACATGATAGAATAGAATTCCTTTTGATAAGATGAGACCTGTGAAGTAGAGGGGTGTCTTGTTAAGTTCTACTCTGGAGAAATGCGCCCATGCGAAGTTACGATGTGATCCGTAAGATTGGTGTGTTCTGTTTGACGTGTTGTTGCGGGGTGGCGCTGGCCGATGTTGAGCCGCTGGAGTTGCGCAGCGATAAGATTACGGTGCGACTGGGGCGTGAAGAGCGCGGCGGCATCGTGTCTCTGAAGACGGCGGAGGGAGTGGAGCTTGTTGCGGCGCAGAAAACGCCGCGATTGTTTACGCTGAATGTCTCCAAAAAGGCCGACACTCCAGGCGAGAAAGTCATGCTGTCGAATGGGGACGCTAAGACCTTCAACGCCGCCGTGCAAGAGGAAGCGGGCGGCACGTGCGCGACGCTGACGTTTGAAGGTTTCGGCAAGGGTGTGACGCGCGTGGTGTGTGTGGCCCGCTCGAAGCCGGGCGATCCGATGGTGCGCTGGAGCATCACCGTGCAGGTTCAGGAAGAGTGGGTGCTGGAGTCGGTGCAGTACCCGTTCGTGACGCTCGCCGCGCCGCTGGGCACAAGCGTGGACGACGACGCAGTCGTGGTCGGTTCCGCCAAGGGCGGTGTGATCCGCAAGCCCGGCACGATGAAAAGTGGTTCGAACGTCTCCATCAGCCAGCCGGGCAACATGGCCGCACAGTTCGGCTGTTACTACGACGACTGCGCCGGTTTCTACACTGCCGCAGAGGACGGACGGGGATATCCCAAGGACCTGATCGTCACCCGAGCGAAAGCGGGTGTGGAGTTCAGCTGGTACCGCACCTGTTCCGCAGCTGGAGCCGTGACGCAGGCTTACGACGTGGTGATGTCCGCTTTCAGAGGCGCAGAAGGGGAGCCCGCCGATTGGCGCGATGCGGCGGATATCTACAAGGCGTGGGCGCTGACCCAGCCTTGGTGCGCCACACCCTTCGCGCAGCGTACCGACCTGCCCGCTTGGCTCAAGGACGGCCCGGCGATGGTGCGCTTCGGCCGAGATTGGCTGGCGGACCCCGCGCGCATCGAGCGCTGGCTTGCGGAGTACTGGAAAAAACAGTTTCCCGAAATGCCGCTCATCACCGCCTACTGGGGCTGGGAGAAGCACGGGAGCTGGGTGACTCCCGATTACTTCCCGATCTTCCCGTCGGACGAGCAGTTTGTGCAGCTGGTGGCGAACACGCGGAAAATAGGCTGCCACGCTTTTCCGTGGCCGTCGGGCTATCACTGGACGCAGACCTATAACAAACGGGCGGACGGCAGCTTCGATTGGGACGACCGCAAGCGGTTTGACGAGGTCGCCAGCACGCACGCCGTGCACAATCGCGACGGCAAGCTGTACATCCGCACGCCGAGTTGGCTGAATGGGGGCGACACGGCTTGTATGTGCGGCGGCGATCCGTGGACGATCCGTTGGTGGAACGAGGATATCTGCGTGCCGCTGGCGAAGCGCGGCTGCGAGATGGTCCAGGTCGACCAGGTGGTCGGCGGCAATTGGCCCGCGTGCTACGCGTCCGCCCATCCGCATCCGGCAGGCCGCGGACAGTGGATGACCGAGGCGTTCGCCGAACAGTTGCGCACCATGCGCGACGCGATGCGCAAGATCGAACCCGATTCGGTTGTCTGCTTCGAGGAGCCGAACGAGTGGTTCAATCAACTCATCGGCATTCAGGACTATCGCGACTGCGAGGCGCCGCACGAGTGGGCTTCTGTCTTCAACTATCTCTACCACGAGTACCTGCCGCCGTTCCAGAGTAACCCGCGCGGTAACGACCGTGTGATGAACGCTCATTGTCTCGCGGACGGCCAGATGCCGCACCTTGTGCCGTCGGGGCGCGACCTGTCTGACGAAGTGCTGGTCAACGGCGGTTTTGAAGCGCGAGCTGTCGGCGCCAATGCGCTGGCCGGATGGGATCATGTTCCCGGCTATCAGGGCGTGGCTTGGAATGGACAAGCCACCTGCGATTTGGAGGACATGCATGGCAGCGCTTCGAGTCTGCGTCTGGAGAACACCAACCGGAGTGACATCGTACAGGTGTCGCAAAACATCGCGGTGGGCGACAGAGGATTTGCAGCGGGCGGAAAATACCGTTTAAGCGCCTGGCTCAAGACCGATCACATGGCGCAGCCCAACGGCGTCAATTTCGGCCTTTTCGCGCCGGGCCTGAAATCGCTGGGCCATGGCGGATCACTCAAGTTCCCTGAAGCGGGGGCGGGCTGGACGCGCGTTTCAGCCGACTTCACCATACCCGCTGGCACAGAGATGATGCGCATCATGATCCACGTCAGCGGGCTGGCCAAGGCGTGGGTGGACGACATGAAGCTGGAAGAGGTGCTGTCGGACGGCGGGGTGAAGGACGTGCGGTACACGGGGCACTCCTCCGATTCGCGTTTCATGCAGCAATGGGTTGCGCTCTACCATGGCGAGGGACGCCCGTGGCTGCAGTGCGGGAGGCTGTTGCATCCGCCGAGACTGGAGTGCGCGACGATCATCTATCGCGGCCAGCCTACGCCAGCGGTCTTCCACAACGCGTTCCGCGCGCCCGACGGCAAGATCGCTGTGGTGCTAGCCAATGCGACTCGCGAGCCGCAGACCGTGACGCTTTCCCGGCGCGGGAAATCCATGCCTCTTACGCTCGAGGCGGATGGCGTGACGCTCATCAAATAGGTGTTACGTCTGGGCTTTAAAACAGGCGCAGAGGTGAGCGGCTGCAGCGAGCGGCTGCAGCGAAGGACAGGTGGAAAGGCAAGCGGAGTCGGCGAGCGGACAGCGCGGTGAAAACGGACAGCAGCGAGGGCCTGGGGATGAGGCGGCTTCAGAGGGGGTGGCCTCTTCTGGCAGGGGGATGCCGATGCGCGGCACGGCTCGCAACAGGAGTTTCGTGTAGGGGTGGGCAGGGGTGTTGAGCACCGTATCGGCTGGGCCGGTCTCGACGATCTTGCCTAGGTACATCACGGCGATGCGGTCGGCGAGGTGTTGCACGACGCCGATGTCATGGGTGATGAAGAGATAGGAAAGCCCGTGCTTGGCCTTCAGCTCTTCAAGCAGGTTGAGCACTTGGGCGCGCACCGAGAGATCGAGGGCGCTGACCGCCTCGTCGCAGATGAGGAGCTGCGGCCCCAGCGCAAGGGCGCGCGCGACGCAGATGCGCTGGCGCTGTCCGCCCGAAAAGGCGAGTGGGTAGCGGTCGAGCACATCGTCGGGGAGCCCCACGTCTGACAGGAGGCGCACGGCGGCCTCACGGCGGTTCTCGCGCGTGGCGAGGCGGTGAACCACCATCGCTTCGGTTAGCAGGTCGAGGACGGTGTGGCGCGGATTGAGGGAGGCGTGCGGGTCTTGAAAGACGACTTGCACGGTGCGCCGGTAGGCGCGCAGGGCGTTGCCATGCAGCATCAGGACATTCTGTCCGTTCAGGGAAATGGTGCCTTCCCTCGGTTTTTCTAGGCGCAGGATCGTGCGGGCGAGCGTGGACTTTCCGCAGCCCGACTCGCCGACGATGCCGAGCGTCTCACCGCGGCTCAGCGTCAGATCCACGCCGTCGACTGCGCGGACAAAGCCGGCTGTGCGGGCAAAGACACCCTTTTTGATCGGATACCAAGTTTTCAGGCCGCGGATTTCGAGCAGCGGTGTGGCAGAAACAGGCATGTGTTTTTTATATCACAAAACGGCGAAGGGGGGACAGAGCAAAGAACAGGCCTAAGACAGGGCTTGAGAGGTCGGCCCGCATGGCGGGTTCGTGCCCTATGATGAAAAGGATAAACACCAAACAAAAGGGAAGGTTTTGTAAAGAACCTCCTTCAATGGGCTTGCATCCACCGCCCGAAATATGACACCCTTTTTTCGCAACATGCTTTTATCAAGGATTTTCTTTTTCATGTTTGAAGGACGGCTCGTGCGTTATCGTTCGCTTGGAAGGCGTGCCGAAGACGGGTGGCACATTGTTGTTCGGAAACGGCATTCGTCTGCGGCCGATGATAGCTGTTCGTGGACTCGTAAAACGGGAAGGGGTTGTTCGTGAAAAAAAGCGTAAGACTGGGGATGGCAGTTTGTTTGGCGGGATTGCTGGCCGTCAGTTCGGCACTGGCGACGGACGGCACGTGGGTTTCTGCCGGAGGGGGCGGCGGGACCGACTATGGGCGAACGAACAACTGGACCGGCGGGGTGGTCGCAGGAGGTGTGGGTGCAACACTGTACTCCTATTCGTCGCAGCAGATGGATCTTCCTGTTCCGCTTCTCAACGCACGCACCAATGTCGTTCTGGGCAACATCATTGTTCCAGATAACGCCCCGATAGGTGCGAATATTGTGATGAGCCCCGGGCTGGGCGCGTATGGGCGCACGGAATCGATCATCCTGGACAGTGGAGTTGCGGGCGTGGCGGCTACGCTGCAAAACAATTGCATCACGAATACGGCGCGCATGAAAATACGCTGCGACATCCAGTTGAGATCTGACCTGCTCGTTTCATTCAATCCGACGAATAAGCTGAGCAAACCGGACACGGGCGTTTATCTGACTGGAAACATCTCCGAAGACGGGGCGCGGCGCAAGCTGACGGTCTCGAGCTTTGCCGCCGAAAATCAGGTCTCCCTGCTCGGCGACAACTCGTTCTCGGGCGACGTCGAGGTGCGGCAGGGTATTTTGCGGGCGCAGGCCTACACGCGGCTTGGCGGCGTGGGGCACCAGTTCGGACACGACAACACGCTGATCGCTACGAACGCGGGAAGTCAGATCGACCTCGGCGGATTCTCGTTCGGCTCCGACCAGCGTCTGCTGATATCCGGCTGCGGTGTGGGCGGGCTCGGCGTTTTGGCGGTCAGCCAGCAGTCGCCATGCTACACCTCGGTCTGGTCGGGCCCGATCACGCTGGCGGGCGACAGCGCCGTCGGCATGGGGTATCACACATCGTATCCGCGCAAAATCGGCGGTGCCGTCTCGCTCGCGGGCGCGATCAGCGATCAGGGGGCCGGTTACAAGCTGATCAAGAACTCGCAGAACACGCTCTTCCTGCGAGGCACCAACACCTATAGCGGCGGCACGATACTCTCGAATGGTTATCTGACTGCGACCTGCAGAGAGAACTTCGGCACGGGTCCTCTGGTTTTCGCAGGCGGTGCGTTTCTCTTCGAGACGCCGTGGGATATCACAGCGTCGGGCGTGGTGATGACCAATGCCTTGAATAACTTTATTCGGCTGCGAATGCCGGATCAGGACGTGACCTTCAACGGCGTGCTCGGGCCCTGCGGGAGCGTTTACAAGTCAGGTCGTGGCACACTGACGCTGACCCGCACGGGTCAGCATGCCAATTTGATTATCTGCGAGGGTGCGGTCAATCTGGACTACACGCAGTTGATCGAGCCGAAATTGCCCGTCGCGTGGTATGTGAATCTCAATAACGACGGGCGGCTGAATATCATCGGCGGTTCGCGGCCCTTCACCAACACGATCCACAGTGTCCAGATGACCGCCGGTGCCGCCGGGGTGGTCAACATCAGCGGTGCAGCAGGAACGCGCTTCAATCTGGAAGGCTCCGTGATTTGCCCCATCGGACTGGGCACCGCGCTCGACTTGCGCATCCAGGCCGGCACGGCGCTGGATATGTCCAGAGCCAATTTCGACGGCGCCAATATGCTGAACAGCCGCATGACCTATGGCGGCGCGGCGTTCGTATCCAAAGTCTCTGCGAGTGACGGCACGCTGATTCCTTTTGCTTCCGCTTCGACAAATTGGGATAACACGACCTCCCGGCATATGGATGTCTCGGCTCTCACGCCATCGACCGTGCCGACAGACGCCAGAATCCGCACACTGCGCTTCAACGATCCAGCTGCCGGGCAACTGACCCTTGCGGGCGACACCGGTCTGACGAACGGAGCGATTCTGGTGACGGCGGCTATGGGTACGAACGAGGTCCGCATTCAGGGCGGCACGCTGACGTCCGCGCAAGGTAACGAATTGACCGTGCACCAGTACAACACCCAGGCCGTGCTGCGCATCAGTTCGATTCTGACCAACACCCCAGCCGGTAGCGCACTGAACTTAACCAAGACGGGGCCTGGTACGCTTGTCCTCTCGGATGTGCCGAACACCTTTTCCGGCACGATTTATGTGCTGGGAGGCACTTTGGAGATTGAGAGCCAGCAGGCTTTTGGCGCGACCAACCGGCAGGTGTATGTCTACAATGGGTCGACCCTGCGGCTGCGCGGGCAGCAGACGTTGGGCGTAAACAGCGCGACCTATATCATTTACTGCAACGAGGCGGGAGGCAAGATCGATATTCCGAGCGCAAGTGACCGCACCCTTTTCTTGGGGCGCGTGGCGATGCAGGCGCACGGTCTGCTGACCAAAGTCGGCAAGGGCACGCTGGCTCTCTCCAACTGGACACAGCCGCAAAACGAGCCTTTCTTGAGCATCGCTTGCTGCAATTACACGGCGGAAGAAGGAGCTCTGGAACTCGTCGGCGTGTCCGGACAATATGTGGGCCCGCGGTGGCTTGGGGGTGAGAGCCCTGTCAAAGTCACAGTGAAAAACAACGCCGTTTTGCGTGGCGCCGATTATCTTTACGGCAACGGCGCGACCAACGGCGGCGGGTCGTCCGAAGACGAACAGGGCGGTTACCTGATGTTCGTTGACGGAACCGGCGGCACAGTCGATCTGCGCGGGGTATCTGTCAACATGGGTGTGTTTGGGGCCGAAACTTACTCGTGCGATTTCATCGCGGGGCCGGGTCGGCTGACCATCACCAACAGTTCGGCGACCGCTGCGACAAACTCATTCAACGGGGCACATTTCAACCACTTCACCGGCGTTTACGACGGCGCGAAGTATTATTTCAGGAATGTCGGCGGAGGTCTCCCGAACGGCGAGTTCGCTGTGCCGGACGGCGTTGCAGTCGACTTCGGCTGGGGTGCGTTCCCCTACACCACGGAGCTTGGCCGTCTGACCGGCTCGGGTTCGTTCGGCGGAAAATGCCCGGACAATCAGTCGCAACCGCCGTTGCTGGTCGGGCGCGATGCGAGTGAAACGTTCGAATATTCAGGTTATCTGTGGGGCACGTACAACAGCATTGGCAACAGCGCCTTCCCGTTCCGGTACACCAAGGTCGGCTCGGACATGTGGCGCATCTCGGGCACGACCAACGCGATGACGGGCGATGTCACAATCCGCTGCGGCACGATCTTGGTAGGCGCGAACTCGCCCGGGAACGGCAGTGTCGGGGCGCTGGGCACGGCGCGAGTTCTGCTGGGCGACGCTTCTACGGCTGCGAGCAACAATCTGGCGCTGCTGACGGACGGCCCGTATACGGTGGGTAATGCGATGGTGCTGTCCAACGCAAACCCCTATGGGACAATGACGCTGGGCGGGAACCAGACTGCGGGCGCGTCATTGTTCACCAACGACTTGGCGCTGACGCGCAGCGTGATCCTGACCTCTGCTAACACCGACGGGAACGGGGTGACCTTCTCGGGCAAGCTGACCGGTCCGGGCGGGATCATCAAGACGGGGTTGGGAACGGTCTACTTGACGGGCATCGTCAGCAACACCGGCCCCACCGCGGTGCAACTGGGCAATCTAGTCGTGCAGGGCAATCCCACGGTTACGAATGCGCTGACGGTGACTGCCGGCACAGGCGGACTGGGGACGCTCGCAGTGACAGGGAGCTTGACGCTGGGAGCGGGGGCGCAGCTCGCGCTGTCTGTGTCCGGAACTCTGGACCGCAACCAGACCTATACGCTGGTGACATGGACGGGGTCGAAAACGGGAACCTTCGCGTCGGTCGCCGGACTGCCGACCGATTGGCATGTGGGCTACCGCTCGAACAGCGTTGTGCTTTACTACGCGACCCCCGGCACGCTGATCAAGGTTCTATAGGCTTCGGACGCAGAAATCTGCAAGCCTGACTCGTACAGCGATGCCTGTTCTGCATCGTGTCATCTCTTCGTGGCGAGGGGTGTATCCAGGCTGGATGTGAAAGGCGAAAGCAAAACGATGAACGAAAAACGGCTTTTTACACTGTTGTCGCTGACGATGGCTGCCGCCCTGCAAGCGCAGCCGCCGTCGGCCGCGGTCACCTTTGATAGTCAGGTGACACGCCCGAGCGGAAGCCAGGCGCCCGGTGAGCAGTACATCTTTTTCGGGGCCAACCCGAAACCGGGCGACAAGGAGGGCGACGATCCGGCGATGAATCTGGTCCGGCTGGCCGATTTCAGTGTCGCGGCTCCGGGCGAAGGCCAGGGCCGCCTGATCCCGGCGAACCCTTCCTCTGCGGACTGCGCCCGCGTGCTCGCTCCCGGCGGCACGCCCGTGGTGACCGGAATCCTCTACAACAACCGGGGCGGGGGCGCCAACACCTATGCGGATCTCGCGACGTTCCGCGTCACCAATCCCGTGGTCACCTCGTTTGCCGTCTGGGTTCTGGACAGCACGCTGAAGCCTGCGGCCAACTGCAATGCGGGCTTGGCGTTCCGGATCAACGGCGGCGATCCGGTCGCCGCGTGTCCGACCGTTCAGACCAGCTCGGGTTACGAGTTCACCAAATTCATCGTGACACGGGCTTCGCCTTCGGACGTCTTCAGCCTGGCGGTGCGCAGCAGCGCCAAGGGTTCTTTCCGAGCTTTGGGCGGGCTGACGTTCGCGGTGATCACAGACCCTGCAACGGCCGGGAAGAAGTTTCCCGTGATCGAACAGGCCGGATGGCTCGACTTAAACAAGAACGGGAGCAAGGATCGCTATGAGGATCCGGCCCAGCCGCTGGCCAAGCGCGTCGAGAACCTCCTCTCGCAGATGACGCAGGAGGAGAAGATCGGGCAGTTGAACCAACTGGTTCTGGGCGGAAAACGGCAGGACGATGCGCAGCTGTTTCCCCTGATGCGCCGGGGCGAGGTGAGCTCGTATATCTGGACGACCACAGCGCCCGCCTTGCGCAATCAGTTTCAGCGCATCGCCGTGCGGGAGTCCAGGCTGGGAATTCCGCTCATCTTCGGAATGGACATGATCCATGGGGCGAACACGCTGTTCCCCATTGCCCTGGGGCTCGCCTGCTCCTTTGAACCCGACCTGCTCGAGCGGGCGCAAACCGTGTCCGCCCGGGAATCGCGCGCAGAGGGCGTCGACTGGGTGTTCGCTCCGATGTGCGATCTGGCGCGCGACCCGCGCTGGGGGCGCGTGGCGGAGACCTGCGGCGAAGATCCGTACCTCTCCGCGCTCTGCAACGCGGCCCAGGTGCGAGGCTTCCAGGGGACCAACCCTGCCGCGCCTGACCGGGTGGCAGCCTGTCTGAAGCACTATGTCGGCTACAGCGCGGTCACGGGCGGGCGCGACTACAACGACTCCGAGATCACCGAGTGGACGCTGCGCAATGCGCACTTGCCGTCTTTTCATGCGGGCATCCAGGCGGGCGCGCTGACCGTTATGAGCAGCTTCAACACGATCGGCGGCATTCCCGCAGTGGCGAATCCTCACACCCTGACGGAGATCCTCCGCGACGAGTGGAAGTTCGGCGGCTATGTGGTCAGCGACTGGGAGTCGGTCCAGGAGATGACCAAGTGGGGGTACGCGAAGGACAAGGCCGACGCGGCTGGCCTGGCGCTCAACGCGGGCAACGACATGGACATGAAGGCCGAAGCCTACACGCCGAATCTGGCCGCAGAAATCAAGGCGGGGCGGGTGACCCCGGCCACGCTGGACGAGGCGGTCCGGCGCGTTCTGCGCGTCAAATTCCAGGCGGGCCTTTTCGACCGTCCGTACGTGGACGAAGCGGGATACAAGACAGCGCAAAAGAGGCCTGAGGATTTGGCGCTGGCGCGGGAATGCGTGGCGAAGGCGACGGTTCTGCTGAAGAACACGGGCGTTCTGCCGCTCTCGAAGGCGATCCGGAATGTGGCGCTCATCGGGCCGGTGGGCGATGACCATGTCGAGATCCTGGGCTGTTGGACGGGGCGCGCTTCGTGGAGCGAGCCGACGCTGGCGAGTGCGCTCAAGGCCGCGCTGCCACAGGAGGCCAAGCTGACTGTGGTCAAAGGGTGCTCTATCAACACCGCGCCCGCAACCAAGACGCTTCAGGACGGACGGGCTGTGCCGGACGAAAGCGCTCCGCCCGTGGACGCCGAACTCAGGATCGAAGATGCGGTGCGTGCCGCGCGGGATGCGGATGTCGTGATCTTGGCGGTCGGGGAGACCAAAGGCTGGACGGGTGAAAACGCGTCGCGCGCGTTTCTGACCTTGACGGGCCAGCAGCAGGCCCTGTTCGATGCGGTGGCTGCCGCAGGCAAGCCGGTGGTGACGATTGTCTTCAGCGGTCGCCCGCTCGCGCTTCCCGCCGTGTGGGAAAAATCGGCGGCCGTGCTCTACGCGTGGCAGCCCGGCATCGGGGCGGGCAATGGACTGGCTGATCTGTTGGTCGGGAAGGTGTCGCCCTCCGCGCGCCTGAGCATGTCGGTGCCGCGCGATGTGGCGCAAGTCCCCGCCTATTACAACCGCTACCACACGGGGCGCCCGGGTTCGGGACAGTACCGCGATGCAGCCTTCCGGGAGGCCAAGTTCTGGTTCGGCTATGGCCTGACTTACACCACCTTCGAATACACGCAGGTGCGGCTCATCCCCGCAGCCGGCGGCAAGCCCGCCGAGGCCGTGGTGACGGTTTCCAACACGGGGCCGCGCGAGGGCGTCGAAGTGGCCCAACTGTACATCCGCCAACTGGTTTGCCATTCAGGCGCGCGGCCGGAGCAGGAACTGCGCGGGTTCAAGCGGCTCGCGCTGAAGCCCGGCGAGAAAGCGGAGGTGCGCTTTCCTCTGACCGGCGATGTGCTGGGCTTCACCACCCGCGACGGAAAATGGCAGGTCGACGAAGGCGAGTATCAGATCTGGATCGCCCCGCATGCGCAGGATGGCGCTCCGGTCAGCTATGTCCACAAATGAGGAGAGATCGGATGAAAAGCAGATTATCGATTGCGTTTCTGTTGGGTGCGGTCTTGGTGGCGGGAAGCGTCGCGCGGGGCGAGCTATTCAAGGACGGCGAGACGGTCTGTTTCCTCGGGGACAGCATCACCAACCGCGGGCAGTTCCAGAACATGGTTTACGACTATTACCTGACGCGGTTTCCGGGATGGACGCTCCGGTTCGTAAACGCGGGCCGCTCGGGCGATTCGGCGGGTGGCTCGCTCAGCCGGTTACAGGAGGATGTCATCGACAAGCGGCCGACCTCGGTGGCCGTGATGTTCGGCATGAACGATGTGGGGCGGGGCAGTTATGTGGCGAACCCGGATGAGAAGAAAAAGGCGGCACAGCAAAGCAGCCTGAACGGGTACAAGGCAAACATGGAGACGCTCGTCGGCCGTATCCGTGCCGAGGCGAAAGAGCCCAAGCTGTTCTTTATCACGCCGTCTCCGTTCGATCAGACGGTCGTGCTCGAAAAAGACAACAACCAGCCGGGGTGCAACGACGGGCTGGGGCGCTGCGCGGCGATCATGCGCGAGCTGGCTGTCAAAAACAGCGGCGCCGTCGTTGACTTCCACGGCCCGATGACGGCGTTCAATCTGGAGCAGCAGAAGAAAGACCCGAAGTACACCATCGTGGGCGGGGACCGCGTGCACCCGGGCGCTCCGGGCATGCTGATGATGGCGTGGCTGTTCCTGAAGGCACAGGGCGCATCGCCGGTGGTGTCGAAAGTGACTGTGGACGCGGCGGCGGTCCGGGCAACGGAGAGCGTCAATGCGGAGGTGACGGCGGCAACGAAGAAGGTCGGCGGCGTGACCTTCACGGTGCTGGAGAAGGCGCTGCCTTTTCCGATTGATCCTGCGGCAAAAGCGATGCTTGCTGTGCTTCCGATCGAGACGGAGCTGGATCTGGAGCTGCTGTCCGTTTCCGGGCTTGCTGAAGGACTCTACGAGGTGCGGATCGACGGCGCGGCGGTGGGGCGTCACACGGCTGTAGAGCTGGCGAAGGGCGTCAACCTCGCCTTCAACGAGGCGACGCCTCAGTTCAGGCAGGCACAGGGTGTGGCGCGGCTCAACGAGCAGCGCAGGAATGCGGAAGTGCAGGCGCGCAGTTTGCTGAATACGAGGCGCTGGATGCAGAGCCACTACAAGGTCAACGTGGAAGACCCGGTGGCCGTGCAGGCGCATTACGACAGCTTCAAGGATAAGACGGAATACAGCGCGGCGATGGCACTCAACTACATCAAGAACGGAAGCAAGTACGGCGATTATCTCAAGCAGATGGCGGAGTACGAGAAGGCCCTGCTCGCGAGCCGTACGCCGGTGCCGCATACGTATGACATTGTGCCGGTCGTGAAAGCGCAATAAACAAGGCAAGCGGGGATTCCGGGCAGAAGAATCGATTGAGCCGATTCGCTCGATCAAGCGTGAAAGCAATGGGAAGGCGAGAGACGATGAAACGAAGAGGATTGGTTGCGGTTTTGCTGGGGACGTACGTAAGTATGGCCTGTGCCGAGGACGCAGTGACGATTCCGGTTGATTCGCCGGCGTTCGTGTTTTCTCCTGGCAACTGGGTGGGCGATGCGGGACGCGGCGGCAAGCTGTTCCGGCAGACGTGGAACCCCGGCGCGTATTTCCGGGTGTCGTGGGAGTCGGCCACGACGAACGCGGTGCCCACGCTGCTGCTGGACGCCTCGACGTACAACGGCTCGTTCAATCCTCCCAAGCTCGCGTGCAATCTGGACGGGCTTTGGAGCGGCGACCTTGCGTGCTCGAAAGCGGTTGCCGTGCCTGGAATGAATCCGCAGGTTAAGAAGCATGTGCTGACCGGTTATCTGAAAATGTCCTCGCAGGTGAAGCGCTGGGGCACGGAGGGTGCGAGCGGGTCGAACATCGTCCGCATCGTAGGCTTGAGGCTGGGCGCCGGCAGCCGGCCCGGCGCTGACGCCGCGCAGCCGAAGTGGGCGCTGATTGTGGGCGACAGCATCACCGAAGGGTGCGGCGCGTATGAGCTCGAAGGCTATTCCCATCTGGTCGGACAGGCGTTCCGGTCGCTGGGCTACGAGTACGCGCTCAGCGCCTGCGGTTGGAGCGGTTGGCTGCACCGGGGCGACAATCCGCCGGGCGATGTGCCCGGCTACTATGTGATGACCAACTCCGTCAGCGGCGCGGGCGGACAGTACCTCGACGCGCTGAGCCGCTGGAACAAAATTGATTCGCTGCACTCGCTGCTGGATGTCAACGGACACATCAGCGCGTATGGGGCGGTCGGACAAGAGCCGTCGGTGATCCTGATCAACTACGGCACGAACGACGCGATCCATCCGACGGACGCGAGCGACGTGCAGGCCAGCATGACCCAGTGCCTGGCGGCCTTGCGGAAGGCCGCGCCGGGAGCGCACATCTTTTTCATCGTTCCCTTCGGCCAGTACAAGGCAACGGAAATCGCGGCGACGGTTAGCGCCTACCGTTCGGCGAACCCCGGCGAGCGGCGGCTCTCGGTCATCGATCTGGGCCCCGACGCGGCTCGTGCGCTCACGCCGAAGAACGGCTACTGGGGCGGGCTGCATCCCAATCCCCGCGCCCACGCGGTCTTTGCGGCCCAGATCACTGCGCAGGTGATGCAGGCGCTGAATCAGGCCGGGCAGTGACCCGTAACGTGCACCCTCGTTTCAAAGGAGAAGACATGACGCGGACTGTTTGTTGTTTGGCGCTGGCGGCGGGTCTGGTGTTCTTGTCGGCGGGCGGTACGGCCGCCTGGTCCGCCGTCAAGCCGGCATGCGTGTTCTCCGACCGCATGGTGGTGCAGCGCGACCAGCCTGTCTCTGTCTGGGGAACGGCCGATGCCGGCGAGTCGGTGACGGTCGAGTTCGCGGGACAGAAAAAATGCCTGGCGGCCGATGCGCAGGGCCGGTGGCTGGTCGCGCTCGATGCGCTGCCCGCCTGCGCGGAGCCGCGCGAACTGACCGTCAGCGCGGGCAATGTCGTGAAGATCAGGGATGTGCTCGTCGGCGACGTCTGGGTGTGCGCGGGCGGACTGCATGTGGCCAACCGGCTCGAGAATCTCCCGCCGAACGTGGCGGCGGCAAGGGAAGCGGCCAAGACTGAGCCGGCTGAACCGAAGCTGCGACTCTTTGCTGCAAAACTGAAGACCGCACGCGAGGTGCAGCCGGATGCGGAGGGGGGCTGGGTGACCGCCGCCGGCTCGATGCAGTCCCTGCCTGCGGATGGCTACTATATTGGACGGAAGCTTGTGGCGGAACTCGGCGTGCCGGTCGGGATTGTGTCGGTGGCCATGGCGTGGCCGGGCCAGCCCATCGAAACCTGGCTGAGCCGCGAGGCCTTGGCGGCAAACCCTGCTGCGCGTCCCATCCTCGACTATTACGCCAGCGCCGCATGGAAGCTGCGCACGGTCGGCACCTATGAGGAGCGCATGAAGGCGTGGATGGACTACTGCCAGAAATTACCGCTGAACCCGCCTCCGAAACCGCAGCTGAACGACACGGATACGCTCGCCCGCCAAGAGCCCTCGGTGGTCTGGAACGCCCTGGTCGCACCGTTGGCTCGTCTGGCGGTCCGGGGCGTGGTGTGGGACCACGGCGAGGACGACAACAGCCTGCAGCGGGCGGCGCAGTACGGCCAGCTGTTGCCCAGCCTGATTGCGAGCTGGCGGCAGGCGTTCGGGAATCCGGAGCTGCCCTTTGTGGTGGTGCAGGCGCGGCCGGTGGCCCCGCGCCAAGCCGACAGCCGTCTGGCAGCCGAGCTGCGCGATGCCCAGCGCATGGCGGCGGCTGCCGCCAACGCCGCGCTGGTGGTGACCATCGATCTGCCCAAAGACCCGCACCACCGGGAGGTGGGTCCGCGCATCGCCAACACGATCTTGGCCAAGGCGTACAAGAAGGCGGAAGTCTCTTCCGACGGCCCTGAGCTGGCGAGCTCAGAGACCGTCGGCAACACGGTGATTCTGCATTTTCGGAACACGCAGGGCGGCCTGAAAGCCAACGGCGGCACGCTGAAAGGCTTCGCTGTGGCTTCGTCGCTGTTCCGCTGGGTGTGGGCCGATGCGGTGATCAAAGGCGACGCCGTGGAGGTCACAGCGCTGACGGTGGACAAGCCCGAGGGCGTGCGCTATGCGTATCAGGATTTGCCCGCGCAGGGTGCGACGCTGTCCAACGGGGCCGGATGCCCCGCCGCGCCGTTCCGCACCGACACGCATCTCTCCTGCACGGGCGCAGCGCTGGATCCCGGCGCCCGCCGCCTGGGCTACAACGCCCGCTGCGATCTCGGCGTCGAGGATCCGCGGCTGCCGCGCATCCTCATCATCGGCGATTCGATCTCGGGCCACTACATCAACGCGGTCACCGACGGCATGCGCGGACGGGCCAACATCATCGGCGAGTCGTCCATGGTCAAAGGCACTTGGGCGAGCATGGACCCGCGCTTCTACCGTGCGGACTGGGCCTCGAAGGATGACAACCTGAAACAGTTTCTGGCCGAGCGCGGTCCGTTCCAGATCGTGCATTTCAACAACGGGATCCACAACTTCTTCGGTGCCAAGCCGGGCGACGAGGTCGCGTACGCGGAGCAGCTGCGCAAGGTGGTGGCCACGATCCGCGAGGCGGGCGCGATCTGCCTTTTCGCCAACTCCACGGGCACCGTCGCCGACAACACGATCGCCAAGTCGCCGAACTATCTGACCAACTGCAAGACGTTCAACGCCGCGGCGGAAAAGGTCATGGCCGAGCTGAACGTGCCGGTCACAGACATCTACGGCGTCATTCAGCCGCGCATCAAAGAGCTGATCAGCCAGGACCTGATCCACCCCAGAGCGGAGGCGGAACCCCTCATGGCGGGCGCGATCATCGCGCGCCTGAACGAGGCGTTGGAGAAGTTGCAGAGCGGCAAGAAATGATTCCGCCGGGCCGGGCTGCTGAGCCATCCACGGGCCTTCACGGTGAGAGCCGGCGAGTCGCCCGGAGGTTGAGCCACGCCTGAGAGATCCTGAGACTTGACGGAAGGACGGTCAATGAGATGAAGCGCTTTTTTTTGTGTTTGATATTGGCGGTATTTGCTTCGTGCCTCACGGGTTCGGCGTTCGCTGCTGAGGCCACTGCGCCGCAGGCCGCGAAGGGTGAGCGCGCCGTGCCGTTTACGGTCAGGGAGGGTGTGCCGAATGTTGCCGCGAAGCTGAAGGCGGGGGAGGCTGTCAACGTGGTTTTTCTAGGCGGCTCCATCACGGTGGGAGGCGCTTCGCCCAAAGGCTATGTCACCTTCGTCACTGAGTGGCTGAAGAAGCAGTATCCCAAGGCCACGGTCAGTGTGATTAACTCCGGCATTTCTGGCACAGGCTCGGATTTTGGAGACCGGCGCTATGACCGCGACGTGCTGTCCAAAAATCCCGATTTGGTTCTGATCGAGTTCTGCGTCAATGACGGTGACAACGACCGGACCGAGTCGATGGAGCGGATGGTCCACAAGACGTGGCTGAAGAATCAGAAGACCGATTTGATTTTCTTTTATACGCTGGAAAAACACCATCTGGACTATTACAAGGCTGGCACGCTGCCGCCGTCCGCCAGCGCCCATGAACGGGTTGCCGCTTTCTACGGAATCCCGACGCTGGGCACGGGGTTCAACGCGGCATCGAAGATTCTCGCGGGAGAAATTCCGTGGGAAACGTTCTCGCATGACGGTTGCCATCCCACGCAGGAGGGGTATGTCTTGTTCGACGCGATTTTCGAAAAGGCGCTTCCAGAACTTCTACAGGCCGTCCCGTCTCAGGCGCATCTGTTGGGCAAGTCCATAACTTCCAAGCTCACGGTCTATCCTCCGCCGACGGTGGTTAGGCCACTCGAGCTCAAAGGGGATTTCGTTACGTCGAAAGGAGAGAAAGCCCAGAAGGTTTTCCCATTGCCAATCCCGGGTAAGAACTGGATCAAGGAGCCGGTTTTCGCGGGTGCAGTCGACAAGCCGCTGTGGCGTTTGTCGTGGATGCCGCGGGCGTTCGGAGGTAAACTGGACACCTCGGTCGGCGCGGATAAAACGCAGTGGGAGACCAACGCCATGGTCTGGTTTGAAGGCGACGGCTGTTTCACAGGCCCGCAGGGACAGGGCCTCTTCAAACGGCATTTCGAAAACGCGATTTTTGGGGTTTCGAGCAGGGAGGTTGGGGTCATCCGCTTCATCGCGCCCGAGACTGGGCGGTACGCGGTTTCGGTCAAGTCTGGTCCCTGGGGGTGTTGGATGAGCGAGGATAAGTCGATGTCGCTTGTGCTGTTGAAGTTCACATGGAAAGGCGGTCTCGGCGAGCCGCTGGCGTTTCAGAAAGACGTGAAGAAGGAATCCAAGGGGCTAGCCCTAGACGTCGAAACGCATTTGGCGGCGGGAGAGGAGTTGGCGTTCGTGCCGGATGTCAACGCCATGAGCGGGGACTGGACAGGCTTTCGTATCACGGTCGGACTGATGGCAAAAGAGTAGAGGCTCTCGCGCGAAGGTGCGGGGGATGACAGGACGTCCCCGTTGCGTCAAATGAAAACGACACCGAAATT
>Ga0118677_10005218_pt1 | contig 22877 bp, 10 predicted proteins | sample AliMusrvi5mmetaG_FD_86154 | JGI IMG/M metagenome (GOLD analysis project Ga0118677, IMG submission 86154)
CCGATAGGTACTTCAGCATATACATTTGAAATTGTGATGTTTCTCATGAAAGGCTTTTTACCTTTGCTCCAACGATCACCGATTCGCAGGAAAATTACGTTACCGGTGTTGATTGAACGAACACCATCGACAACGATGTTTTCAATCTCACCTCCGTCAACAGCAGCAAATGTGATTGCAGAGCGGAAGGTATCGAAAATGGTAAGGTTAGTTACCTTGAAATTACGGAAACCACCACGTGAAACGGTTCCGAACTTCAGACCATTGGCGCTCGAACGTCCCACACAATTATCAACAACCACATTCTGGCAGATGCTGTTCACATCGTGTGATTTAAAGCATAGGACATCATCGGCAGCATCAAAGTAGGAATTTTTAATTACGACACCGTCGCAGTCGACCACGTCAATGCCGTCGTTATTCCAATAGGACTTGCTGTCCACTTTAATATCATCAACGTAAAGGTTCTTACATTGGTCATAAGTTTCGTTCCAGCTAGCAGGATCCCTTAAAGTGATGCCTATAATTTTAATATTTTTGCATTCCCGGAAGTAAACATTCTGCGGACGGTTGGTCTCATTAGGCCGGTCGAGCTTAAGGGGATCGGTAAAAATACCCCGGTGAATATAACTCACCATGTTATTTGCCGTAATAAAACCACGTCCGTTGATCGTCCCTTTTCCGGTGATCCCAATGTTCTCCTGGTTCACTGCAAAAATCATTGACATCCAGCCGATTTTTTTGTCCTTGATGTAGTCAAACGGGTTGGTGGAACCAAGAAGTGTAGCCCCGTAATCCAGCTGAAGGGTAACATTCGATTTGACGTAAATACTACCTGTAACCCAGTTTCCTGCTTCAAAAACAAGTCGGCCTCCCCCATTTTCACTGACAAAGTCAATTGCCTTCTGTATCGAACAGGTATTAACCGTAACTCCGTCGGCTTTTGCACCAAAATCAGAAACCTTATAATCTTTGGCATTCAGATTTAGTGTGAAACATAATAAAAAGGCCATTGATAATAATTTTGCCTTGCCCATTGTATTTAATTTTTTAGTGTTGTTTTTAAATATGAATCTGCTGAAACGGATCATTTCCTGTTTTGAACAATTCCCGTTGATTTGTAGATATGAAGCTGCTTTTTACCTCCCCCCGGTTCGTTGTATTTCATTCCCGAGAAAGTGGCTCCTTTTACATCATCCAGTACGATCGCCGGACGATATTCCTTTCCTTTGGCCGTAAGGGTTACATTTTCAAATTTAATATTTTTGGCATGGCGCACATAAAATCCCCAGGCAGGAAGTTCCTTGAACTGTGAAAATTCGGGATAAGCGGCAGGCATCTCCGGGATGCTGTCAAGATCGGAAGGCTTAATACCACGCCAGGCATAATTTGGATTGCTGCCCCCGGGATATACAATCTGAATATTACGCAATGTAACATTGGTAATATCCTGACCCGGAAGACCCATGATGCTTGCCGGTGAAATATTCCGCGGCAAATCTTCAACGGGACCTTCATATTCATATCCCGCATCGGGTTTGGTATTCGGAACCTCGGCGTAGACATTCTGAATGGTGATATTGTTCATCGTCCCGGTACGTCCCTTGTTCCAGCGGGCGCCGATGCGCAGATAGATGGCATTTCCCGTATTGTAAGCATAAAGACTGTCAACCAAGATGTTATCAATAGTTCCACCGTCAGGTGTCGCAATGGTGATCGCTGACCGGTAGGTATCGTAAACTTTGTTGTTGATAATTTTGAAATTTTTATATCCCCCCGAGGTTACAGTTCCAAACTTGATACCGCTGGCACTTGAACGGGCAACGCAGTTACGCACCTCAACATTTTCGCAAATTTTAGTGGCATCATGCGATTTGAAGCAGATCGCATCATCAGTCGCATCAATGAATGAGTTGGTTACCTTCACATCTTTACAATCGACGATATCGAGGCCATCGTTATTCCAGAATGCTTTACTGTCAACTGTTATTCTGTCGATTTTCAGGTTCTCGCATTGGTCGTAAACCTGCACCCAGTCGGCAGTATTTTTAATATTGATTCCGGATACTTCAACGTTTTTGCATTCGCGGAAATAGATACCATGTGGACGGGGGTTTGCAGGACGATCGTTTCTAAGGTCGTCTTTAATGACACCATTGTGGATCTGATCGATCATGTTATTAGCCACTTCGCGTCCCTGACCGTCGATTACCCCTTTTCCAGTAATTGAAATGTTATCCTGTTTTTCAGCAAGGATCAGCGAACAATAGGGTGTATTGAGATTATAGTCATAAATATTGGTTGAACCGACCAATATAGCGCCCTCTTCCAGACGAAGGGTCACATTGGATTTGAGTTTAATCGTTCCGGTAAGGTAACGACCAACATGAAACATGAGCCTTCCTCCACCTTTATCATGAATATAATCGATAGCTTTCTGTATCGATGTGGTATTTAAGGTCGTTCCGTTCGACTTGATGCCGAACATCGAAGCTTTGTAATCCTCTGCAGAGAGCTGCAAAAAACCAAACAAAGCCAGAAATAAAATGATGGTTTTTAATTTGTTCATATTATTGATTTATAGATAAATAATTAATAAACAATTTTAGTATTTCAAATAATTCATGATAAGTAATCGGAAAGCTTCAATGTACTAAATTAAATTTCTTATTTCGAATTCAGGACCCCTCTAAATCTCCCCAAGGGGAGACTTCTGGTCCGCATTTTAAACAACGTCTGCTCTTTTCTCCCCAATATTCCCCGCAGTTCCCCTCCCTGGGAGGGGTTAGGGGAGGTCAGGGATTGAAGGAAATCTAAACGAGAAAATACATGAATTATTTTTCCTATTTCATAACATAATGGTATCCAACATTAAATATAACTTCATTTCCCGGTTCCATAAATTTGATTAAAATAATCATAAACCATGGTGAGGTAGGTTGCTTCATAACCATTCTTAATTGCAGAACCGACGGATGATACCTGAATAAGATCTGTTATTCCTTTCAGTTTATCTGCATAGGAAACCACAGACTGAAATTCATGCCGTGCCAATTCCGTCTTGTGGTGTTGGTGAAAAAGTGCTGTCCGGATGATATGATAATGAAACTCCATCATATCCTCGCCATAGGCAAACCGGCGTTCATCTTCGAGCAAACGTTGTTGTTCCAGTGAATCATTGCAAATGAACATGGCCTGGTCAAGATATTTCCTTGCCTGCTGAAACTCATCCAACATCTCTACTACATCAAGCCCATCATTAAGTGCAGGATGAAACGGTTCGTAATGCAAATGATCAAGTGAAAATATTTCTGCATTTTCGTTTTTAGGCAATTCCTTTAACTGCCTACGAATCGAATACTTAGCAGTGCCGGCATATTGTTTGAAAGGCTTAAAATTTGCCGTTGCCAGTTCCAGGTGATGATAAAATTCGCGGGTAAGCTCCGTGGTCGTAGGATAGTACTTTTTGAAATAGGTATCGACAACAGAATCGGCATTGATATTTACATTCCAGAGTAACTGGGAAAGAAGATGCTGGTTTAATGTCCATGTTCCCCACAAACGGGTTGGTGTGTGCATATAATGAAAGTGTCTGGCCCCGGTTTTATAATACCAGGGAATATCGGTTTTCATCATCCGGGTAAACAGTAACGGCAATGTTTGAAAATAACTAACATTGTAATATTCACCTATAAACAGAGAGCCTTTATAAAAACGGTCCTCTCCCTGTGTCCAGCTGTTGTAATCGCGGAGTATTGGCCCGTTGATTTCGGTACAGGCCGGATCAGCCAGTGTATGGACATAACAACGTTCGATGGGGAAAAAGGTAAGCGCAAAGTTGTTATAATCAAAACCTTCGGGTAAGGGGTGCGTGGGAGGCGCCAACGTTTCGTGGTAAGCCAGAGAAACAATCTCAACATCCCGTTTCAGCCGTCCCTGTTTTCTGGCTTCATGGATCATGTTCAGAACGACATTTTGTAAATCGAAAAGACGGTCGGTAAAATTACCTTTTTGTTTGCACGCTTCACATTCGCACCAATTTCCTTCGTCCAACATCCAGAGATTGACCAAATCCGCATTTTTCCACTCCCCATCGATCAAACAATTAATAAAATTTTTAGCAAGTTCGGTCTTTGCATCGGCATTCGAGGTACAAATATTATCCCCTGCCCACTCAGGCATATTTTTACTCCTTTTGCCGTTTCGCAACCCATACCATTCAGGATGAGCCTCAAAATAGGAAAGCGTATCGTTTTTGTCAACATCTCCCTGATAGGAAGCACTTACGGGATAAGGATCAGCAGGATTATTTTCATCTCCCGAAAATCGGGAATGATTGTAGGGATACCTGGCACCCGGATTTAGAAATTTCGTCTGAATAATATGGCCGCCACCAATAAGTTTAATCCCCAATTTTTTCAGATACAGAACATCAGGTTCTTCAAACGTCCAAAGATTTAATTTATTACGGGCCATCCACAGGTAAAATTCAAGTGATCCCCGGGGCTGGGTGGCATGAAAACCCCGTGTTAAAAACGATGGATTTTCAACAATATTTAACCCTTCAATCAACGATACCGGAACTTTCGGATAAACGGTACCTTTATCTCCCAATCCGTAAAAGTGAATCCCAAGTCGGTTTAGGTAGGAATAAACACCATACAAGGTCCCGATCCTGTCGGCACCCTGAATTCGGGTAATCAACCTGTTCCTGTCTGTCTTAACCGAGATTTTGAAAGACTGGTCTGTTTCAAATTTCACATCCCCATCCTTTACCAGCGGATTCGATTTGACGGACCCAAGAATAAAGAGATCACCATTTTCCGGTAACTTATTTACACCGGTTATGGTGATGTCACTGTCCTTCAGACCGGTAACCCGGATCAGAAATTTTTTAAGCTCAGTAGCTGCAAAACATTCGGTGCAAGCCCTGTCGTCCCTCAAATCATTATCCCGGAAATTAACCTCCTTTTCACCGGAAGCTGCCTTTTCCGCAGAAGCAAAAACGCTACTGTTTACCAGGATTACCACTTTGTTTCCACCTTTGACTACACCTGCTGACAGGATTATCAATGGTATAATCAAATACAGAAATCTTGTATAAAAAAATTTGAAATTCATGACGTCCTTTTGTTTTTAATCCCTTTTGATATTCAACTTTTTATACCAACGCTCATAATCTTCCAATTTAAACGGCACCAGACCGGCTAAATAATGGTTCGTAAATTTTTCATGTCCGATGGAATAATCAAGAAGCCACATCGATTGTTTTTGTCCTTCAGGCAGATAACCAATCACTGTCTTTCCATTCACGGGAATAACGAATGATCCGGAAAACAAGATGGCACCACTATCCGCATCGCGCACGGTTACCGTTCCGGACTTCTCTTCCCGTGTGTCGTTTACCGCAACGATCGGGTGCTTCCCCTCTTTCGCGTCACCAACCATTACACATGCATTATGCTGGACTTGCTTAATATAGTAATAGGCCAGTTTCTTACTGTTATAAAAATCAACAACCTGAGCATCTCCAACAATAGGCCATCCGGTTCGCAGGTTCCACCAGATGATCCCTGTTTTACGGAACTTATCCATCCGCCAGAATTCAATGAAAAATTTCATCGCCTCAGCTTGTACTGACTGTGAGGCAAATATGAATCGGTCAAGATCTTTCGGGCAATCTTTGAACATGATTTTTACCTGACTGATCATTACCTCGTTTCTGTCGCTGGATCCTGTAAAATCGGGATGGGGATTAACCGCCTTCGTCTGCCATTCGTCGTTCCAGGTTCCATCCGCTTTCCACGGATATACATTTTCAGGGGTGAACATCCGCTCGAGGCTGCTACGGTTTGGGCAGCCATGGCAGCCAATTTCGGTCACGAAATGGGCATTCACATCGGTATAAAACGGGGCTTTATAATAACCACGAAGTCCCCAAAGATGCACTTGCGGCATTATAGCTGTATTATTTCCCTGTTTGAAATACTGTTCACTTCCGTAAGGAGAACTTGGTAAATAATCGCGCACAGGATCAAATTCCCAGACAACCCGTGGTAATACTGCCCTGCTGATCATATCGAGCCCCGGGTCTACCGGTTTTTTGTAGCTCCATGCCAATGCAATATCATCTTCATTGTTTCCACACCACAATACCAAAGAGGGATGACTACGCAATTTAAGAACCACACTGATTGCTTCCTTCCTGATCTGCTGAGCAAACTCAAAATCCTGGGGATAAGGCGTTCCTGCAAGTGCAAAATCCTGCCATACCATAATTCCGTTTTCATCACACAAATCGAAAAAATCGTGGTCTTCGTATACATTCCCGCCCCAGCAACGGATCATGTTACAATTCAGATCGGTAATCATCTGCATGGTAGTTCCCAGATGGTTTTTGTCGCGGCTATGGAAAGCATCCAAAGGGACCCAGTTGGTTCCCCTGATAAAAATTTTCTCCCCGTTTATCTTAAAAACAAACTCACCAGGATTTTCAGGCGTGGTATTCTCAGTACGAATTAAATCAGCGGTACGAATACCTATTTTTTGCTTTTTTTCATCCAAAACCCTGTTTTTTCCATCCACAATTTTAACGGTGGCATCATACAACGCAGGTTCACCATATCCCCTGGGCCACCAAAATTTCACATTGTCGAGCTGAATTCTTTGCCGGCTGCAATGGCTGATTAAGGCGAACGATTGTTCATAGAATTGATTTGCACCCCGTTTTAGGGAAACTTTCATGGTCAACCCGTCAATAGTCGGATAATCTGTGGATAACTGCATATCCAACAACATTTCAGCCTTTTTCAGGGGTACATCAATTTGATTTGTCGTCCAGTAAACCTGTTCTATCCTCGTTGGTTTCACAATTTGTAAACGGACACTGCGCCAAAGCCCGGCACTGACAACACGGGGCATAATATCCCATCCATACATGTGTGGTGCTTTGCGGATATGCTCCTGTTCAACCCGAAAATATTTCCGGGAACCTACAGCACCGTTAGTAAATTTTTGAGCTTCCCTGGTCGCTGGGTTGATCCGGATATAAACAGAATTTGTTCCGTTCGGGGTTAAAAAATCGGTAATATCAAAATGATGCTCAATCAACATATTGTCTGTTTCCCCAACAAGATGGTTGTTGATCCATACCGAACCAAAACAATCCAGTCCGTCAAAAATAATTTCAACACGTTCACTGCTGTTAAAATGGGGTGTCTCAAATGTTTTGTAATACCACCACTGGTAAGCTTCGTATTTGCGAAGGGCGTAAACATTATTTCCTACTTCAGGATTTGCAATCAATCCAGCTTTCAATAAATCCAACTCTACATTACCGGGCACAATAGCTGAAACATCGGGCCAGTGTTTACTTTTTAGTTCATCCGGAGTTGAAGGGGCATCCTTACTGTACTGGCCATAGTACAATCTCCAGGAACCGTCCAGGGAAATCCCGACATTATCATTCTGAGCCTGCAAACACAGACTCAGGAACATCAGAAAAAAAATATGAATTAAAATCCGCATCATGCTAGTTTTTTTCCAAATTTCCGTGCGGCCTCAAACATATAAACCAGGTTCTGCGGAGGTACATCTTCCTGTATACAATGGGCTGCTGCAAATATATAACCCCCATTTTTGTTCAGAATATCGATTGTACTTTTCACATTTTCTTCAATGCTTTCTTTATTCCCGAAAGGGAGTAAGTCCTGTGTGTCAATCCCGCCATGAAAAACAATCCTGTCGCCATAATTATTCTTAAGGTTGGACGGTTCCATGTATGTAGCCTTGGGTTGAATAGGGTTTAAAATCTCCACACCGGCATCAATTAACTCGCCAATGAGCGGAAATACACTCCCACATGAATGGTGCAGGAAAGTAGCTTCCGTGAATTTTTTCGTGTAGCTGATCCTTTCTTTCAGGTAAGGTTTTATCAGTTCTGAGAACATCTCAACCGACACAAACAGGCTTGATTGGGTAGCAAAATCATCACCACTTGAGGTATAATGAATGTATTTACCAAGGGCCCCATAATATATTTCAATAACCCTTTTCTGATATTCATAAATTTTATTGAAGAAAACCTCGATAAATTCAACATCCTCAATCATGCGTAAAAGAAAATCGTCAAATCCGCACATCCAGCATCCCAATTCAAATACACCATATATTGGATGTTCGGCGCAAATAATATAATTTGTTTCCTCAAACATTTTTTTTGCCTGAAGGGCGTATTTTTCTACCTCTTTCAGATCGATCGAATCGGGATCAGGCCATCTGAATTTTTCAAGGTCATTGATCGTTGCATTCTTTAACGGATAGCTTACCTGTTCCCAGTAAAGCCCGGTATGGAAGCGCTTTATTCCCCATTCATCGATATATTCCTTTTCAGACAATTCCTCATACAATGAGTTCACAGGTGTGAATATTTCACCGACCGACCTTGTGTCAATATCAAGGTAATTTAACAGCCGTTCATCGAGCCTTCTCGTTTTTCCGAACTTCAGAACTTCAATCTCTTTGGGGATATCATACCCCAGAAATTCGAGAACGGTGTACATACTTTTGCCCTCCATGGTTGAGAGTGGGTTACCGCCTAAATCCAGAATAAGATCATCAGGCTGAATATGCCTTAATGTTTTTGCAAAATTTTCTTTTCTTTTCATTTTGATTTATTTAGTGTTGAATGACTTAACAAGATTAACAGACCCTACCGAAATTTCTTCAGGCTGCGGAAGTGTATTCGGGTAGCTTTGCAGTGCAGGATTACCTGGTTTTTTTGCCCATGCCCAAACCGAAACATTCAGTTGGGTTTCGGGTAAGTCAAGTTTAAGCGAGATTGAGTTTTCTCCGATCTTCATGGACGCTTTCAGAAAAACCCAGTACTTTTTACTCGCTTTCCATCTTGGCAGGATCCGGCTGTTCTCTGTTGTGATAAGTGGCAGCGAATTCCCATTGATGATCATTGTTCCTTCCAGTTTTAAGGGGATATTGTCGCCCTCCATAAGTACAAGCAGATCAGCTTGAGCAGAGGTCACCTCAACAGATCCTTCTAAAACAAACCTTACCGCTGGGATTGTCGCCTTCTGGATGTCCGAATCCTTACCGGTTGAGTTTTTTATTCCAGTCGCATTTAAAACCGTTTTTTCAATTTTACGGATTTCAATTCTCCCAAAACCATGCCTAAGATCAGCAACATTTGGAAGCCCTACCAAGGATTCATGGTCTGAAACTGACAGGACCAGCGTCTCGTAGGGAGCAAGCGGAATATTAACCTTATCCCCATATTTCAGGTTCGTTGCATAGATTCTTACTTCCGGATATAGACTTACAATATTCAGATTTTTTATATTTTCAGGGAATCCCGTCGAGCGATCAATCTTCAGCAGGTATTCACTATTTTTAATCCAGGGATTCCTTAACTCAATCAGGGCACGATCATCTCCACAATGAGCATAGCCATACGGTTCGCGTGGCATGGCCGAAGGATCCTGCTTAAACCTTGGAACAGTTCCTTTTTGCCAGGTTTCAGGAAGAAGCACTTTTGTATTCTGAATTAATGAACCGTTGTTTTTAGCCCAGTTAATCAGATCTGCCATCATTTTCCACCGGGTTCCATCCATATAAACCGGGTTGATATAAAGTGGGAGGAATTGATTTCCACGCATTATTGCGGTAACCGCATCATTCGAAAATGGTTCCATTGTTTGATGAGCGACACCCAGAACCTCCTGGGCAGCAATTGGCGTCATACCATAGGTCGCACCCTGAATATTAAAATAGTCACGCGAAGTGGTGTAACTCTCGCGATAAACGGGACAAGGAATTCGTCCTTCGGGATAATCACTGCCAAAGGTGCCAATCACAGAATTTACATAAAACAGCCACCAGGGACTTGGATCTCCACCCATGCAGGTCGTTTCAATCCATGTATCAGGCGACACCTCATGAATTTGTTTACAGGTTTCAATTAGCGCCTCCGCAGTTGGCTCTATCGACAAAGAACCAGGTTCATGGCCATGGTCCAACTCATTACAAAGAAGAGTCGGGTTTGTAGTGAAAATAAATCCATCGAACTTAAGATGCTTGATTTCATAATTTTTCACCATTTCCACCAAATTCTTTCTTAATCCGGATAAATAACGGGGGCCTGCAAAGCAGCACAATCTGCCCGCCTTTTTGATGCTGTCGATGACGAAGGTTTCGTATCCCTGTTGTTCAGCCCAATCAGAATCAAGACTTTTCGGGGAATACATGTTGCTTGGCGATATCCATAAACCGAGCTTTGTATTCATCCTTTTGGCGGCTTCCCGGATGTTAACGAATCGTTGGGGAAACAGATGGGTATCGATACCCCAGATACTTTTGGGATCAGACCATCCCAGGTCGATACAGAAAGAATTGAACGATACCCCGTAAGGAATGAACATTTTCTCTTCAAAAGTCTTCATCAATTCGAGTATTTCCTTTTCCGAATAGGGCACGGGTGAACTCCACCACGAATTATAATTTACATGTATCTCTTTGTTTACAGGCCGCTTAGCTGAGATATATGAAAGAAACGCCGCTTTTTCATCCCCTTTGTGTGCTACACCATAAACCGCTTTACGGCTTTCGTACCATTTGCCAGCCTGCATTTTTATTCCAGGCTGATGAGCAATAACGATCTTACCCGATTCTTTCCGCATGGAAGAGACCGGATATTCAATACCTACAAAGAATCCATCCAAAAATACAGGGTAGGTCTGACCGGGCAATGCAGGCAAACTGATTAAACTATCAGTTACAGCAAGCCTGTCTAAAACGATTTCCTTTAACAAAATTGGATGATCGATCCCCGACAAGCTATATCCGGCCCATTTACGAAGCAACTTCTCATTTGGTGACCACTGGATAAAAAGCTGAATTTCCAGTTTTCCTCCATCCTGAAGGTTCACAGGGGCATATGATATCCGGAAAGGTTCTTTTTCTGATTTACTGATATGGCCAAATTCCCGCAATGGCGAATATCCTCCAATAACTTGATTTTCAAACGCAAAAGAAGGACAATCCAATGATACGGCAAGTTTTTGTCCCTGAGAGTTAATAATAACCTGGTGCTTATTCATGATAATATCTGGTACAGGCTTTTGTGCCTGTAATCTTACCGATGTCACCAGTATCAGAATTATCCCAAAAATAAGGAATTGCTTAAATCTCATTATTCTACGGGTATCTTAATTAAATTGACTTCAACCATATTTTTAGTTTCGGCCTTATCGATTTTGTAAGTAATTGCAGAAGGAGCATTTCCCGAATAGATACCATTTACAAACTGGCAATCATAGACAGCCCCTTCAATTAATATCAATGAAAGGCCATCTCCTACCAGGTTCGTTCCATAAATATGATTAATCTTTCCGGGTGCGGATGGTGCACCATATCCCTTGCCGCCTACACACAAAGTATACGGACTTCCGTGATATGGCGGAGGGGTATCGGGCCGGGCGCTGGTGATAACTCCATTAACATAAATGTGGTGAATTCCGGCATTGCCGCCGGCCCGTATGGCCACACCACAATAATTGGTTTGACAGTTGGTTATGTATACCTGTTCGGTATCATCCTCCGGCCCACTCCATTTTGTTGAAGTGACCTGGTATGAATTGACATCACCGTTACGATAATAGGTTGAAGTATCACTTTGTGAAGGAAAGGATGAATTTAAATCGAGACTGGTAAGGGCAATTAAATCATCACCATTTACACCGGAGATATCATTGATCCGAAAATATTTACAACCATGTCGCAGGTTGATTCCATCCTTGTTGAAAACTTTGAACTTTTCACCGTTGATAATAATGTACTCAGGATTGTTAAAACGGATGGAAGAAATCTCTGCATTTTGGGTTCTTTCAAAATTGATGGCCCATGCATGGGAGTTTTCGATCGTCACATTTCTCAGGACAAAACTATCCACCATGGCAATCTGGATTAAATTATTCCGCCAGTCGCCTCTCTGTTTTTCGCCAGGTTTATTTGCATCGGAGCCATAGCTTTTTCTCCCCTTTGGTTCCTTATCGGGGACTAAAATCCGGTAACCATCTCCCGTAGCGCGGGGATTCGCGGCCCCTTTCAGAATAACATTTCCGATTCCTACAATATTGATATTTCTTATTCTGACAGGGTGTTCTATTCCGATTCCTACATTCTCACTTCTAAACATATTGTCCCTGCATTGATCCGAAAGCTGGATCGTACAATTATCCAGGATTATAGTCATGTTGGGGGGCAACAAAATTGCACGGTCAATTATCCAGCTATTGGTCCCATTCGAGTTTATTCCGGGGATGACCATCTTGTGCATTGTATGAGCTGCAAAATCAATTGCCTTCTGAATCCGGTCAATGTCGGAACCTTTAAACTGATTTGGATTGATATAAGTCAGAATACCTTTATTTTTATGTTTGGCGTTTAAGTTTAAATTGTAACCTTCGCCCGTAAAATCCCGTGCTGATACCGATTTCGGACTCAGAGCCATCAGGTATCCCAGAAACAGAAGAATCAGAACTACTTTACAATTCATTGCCTGTTAAATGCAAATTAATATTATACAAATCAAACTAAGAATAGAAGGTAACCGGTCCGACCAACCCCATCGACTGGATGGGCTGATCTTTTGTTTTCAGCACTGTAAATTTTTGTGCCGTAGGATTGTCTTTTAAAGTTTTCATATAATTCCCAAGGGTAGTTGTCACCCTTATTTCCAGATCGTTCGAACCATTGTGAAGGAATGATGTGATGTTGTGAATCCTCCTCCCATACCATTTAACACCGCATGACTTTCCGTTTACAATAACTTCCGAAACTCCGTAAACCTGTCCAAGATTCAGTATTGTCTGTTTCGCATCACCGACAATAATTTTATTCCGGTAAACCGCAGTTCCTGTAAAATTCACAAATTCGGTCTCTTTGATATCTTTCAGAGGCTCCATCTGTATGGTTTTGACCCAGTTTTCGCGGCTGTGATGAAATTCGACCTCCCAGGTTCCATCCAGTGTTTTGGTATCCTTACCTGTTGGTGGAACCGGCACCCATTTTTGTCCGTTTTTTTCTTTATTGAAAACGATTAACCGTGATTCTGCAGGTCCAAGTTCCATCTCAAATTGATTGTTCAACAAATCAATACGGAAACGTTCTCCACTTTCTGCATCCCAAATCCAGGGATAACGACCATTAGTGATCTCCTTCGAAAAGGTTACTTTGGTTCGGTGACTGTTGAATTTGTGGGCATTACCAAAGAAGAATATTTCACTTTTATCGTCGCTCTGGTAGCGGTTTTGCATTACAAATCGATCCGGATTTTCGATTTTCAGATAGTGCGGAATATTGTATTTTACCATTAAATCACGGTACCATTCAAGGAAACGGTTGTCTGCCGGTTTTTTAATCAGGATAAACCGATCGGTGAAAGCCTTGAGTTTTTCGATCCACTGCAACACTTGCCTGTCCTTATCCTTGTAGTTGGTCAAACCCAGCGATTTTTCAGGGTACTTTTCGATGCAGAAAATGCGACCCCCCGACGATACAAAATCGTGCAATTTGGATAATGTTTCGGGGTTCATACTGGTCACTTCGATCAGAAAAAGGGTTCCGTATTTTTTCGGACCGTAGCAAAGTTGGCCATTTTTGACAGTCGAATCCAAGATGATTATCTCAGTGGTATAATCTGCAGCGCCACCGGTTTTATTGATCGACTCCCAGATGATTGAGGTATAAGGAATATTTAGTTTTTCGGGGAAAGGGTCGGTTTGAACCCCCAAATCACCCCATAGATCGTAGGTTGCGGGTAGGATCGCAATGTCGGTATACATATCGGCATTCATCAAGATGGAAGATATACGTGCCTTATAATCAATGAGATATTTAAAATAGGGCCAAATATTGTTATTTTCATTGAAGTACGAACCGTATTGAACCCAACCGGGGAAAGGGGCTTCAGGGGGTGAATAATTGAAACCCTCCAATACGGAATGGGTGATTCCCGACATGATGCTCTGGTCAGAACCAATCTTGAGCAATTCCAGTGTGGCGTTAAAAACAATATAGGTATTGGTCATCTCCTCGCAGCTGACCACCCGTTTTCCGGTAAGATGGGCAGCTGAAGAGACAAACTTGTTGATCATGGTATATCCACGGCCACGGCGGTAATCTTCGTCCGACATCTCCTCACCCAGCTTATGTTTCAGCCAGTTCGTGGTCCACGATTCCCCTTCCGGGATATCGTAACCAATGCTGGTCTCGAGCGGGAAAAATCCCCTACCATAAGCCTGTGCCCTCGATTTAACCTTGTTGACTTTACACCATTGCAGATAAGTAGCGGTAAAACGTTCACGCAACAATTCGGCTTTGGTCAACTCAAAATCAAAGCGCACCCGTTTGACTACTTCTGCAAATTCAGCTGTTTTTGCTGCACCGTATTTGTCGTCAATAACACCTCCAAGCCGGCCGACTTTGAACATCGTAAACGGAAGATAGGGCATCATATCGTAACCCCGCCGTTTTTTGAATTCATCAGCCAGATCGCCGGTCCAGTTACAACCTTCCAACTCCATCGAGTCGGTAAAGAAAGCACGTAGGTGTTTCGAAAGCGGTCCGGTTTTTCTCTGTATCGTTTCCGACATATGATCCAGATACTTCCGGACAGCCACTTTATCCATATGATTGAGGATAGGGCCTGCCGCCCCCGGTGCTCCGTTTATCACATTAGCAAAAGAATTCACCTTTACCAAGGCATAAAAAACGTGCTTACCTGCAGGGACTTCAACCCGGATTACTTCATCATTTCGCTTGTCTGAAAGCTCAATCACCTGGTCCAGCCCACTCATCGGATCCGGGACAAGTTTCAGCGAAAGAATTTCAAAGGTACGGGTTGGATTTGGCTCGGTAACTCCGGGATCGATGGTCTTGAACAGATTGAATTGCGATGTTTCATAAACCATGGGACCTTCGAGCTTTTCAGCATCAATAATGACCACCTGGGCACGCTCCTCACCTTTCAGATTCTCAGCGCCAAAAGGCCATCCTGAGCCGACAATCAGATCGCAGATCATATCCAGTTTTTTAGCTTCTGCAAATGTCACCTGCAACATATCGATCCATTCGTCGCTAAGCCAGGTCAGCGATTTTTTACCCAGGTCGTCACCCGTTGAAGGAAATGAAATCGGATTGATCTCGACTCCGCCAATGCCTGAACCCTTTAAAAGATGTAACTCCCTGACCAGCTCTTTGGCCTCCACCTTATCGCCGTTCCACCACCATCGCACAAACGGACGGAACTCCGCTGACGGATTCTGAAATAGTTTATAAAGATCAGCAGAGGATAACACCGGATTGGGTCTGTTTCCGGTCATCATACCCAAAGAAGGAGATGTCCCTTCTGCAAGAAATCCTGCAGAAAGAACAATGCTCCGTGATAAGAAGGTCCGTCTCTTCATCTGATCCCTTAATTAAGAATTAGTACAAAGTAACCGGTCCCACCAACCCCATTGATTGTATAGGTTGATCGTGGGTTTTGTTTACGGTGAATCGCTGTGCAGTTTTATTATCCTTCAGGGTTTTCATGTAATTCCCCATAGTGGTTGTAACATGGATTTCAATATCGTTGGCACCAGGTTTCAAGAACTCAGCGATCTTGTAGATCCGGTTACCATACCATTTAACACCACAATTCTTACCGTTGAAGAAAACCTCAGAGACTCCCCATACTTTTCCAAGATTCAGAAATGTCTGTTTTACCTTGTCTGAGTCGATTTTGCATTTGTAGATTACAGTTCCTGTAAAGTTAACAAAATCTGTGTTTTTTAAATCTTTGAGTTCGTCCATATGGATGTTTTTCCCCCACTTTTCGCGGCTATGATGAAATTCAACATCCCAACCGTTATTCAACGATTGACTGTTCTGTCCTGTTGTCGGTATCGCTACCCAAGCAGGACCATTGCTCTCCTTATTAAACACAATCACCCTCGATTCTGCGGGACCAAGATTCAACTCAAATTTATCATCTTTTAAGTTGATACGATAACGTTCACCGTTATGAGCATCCCAGATCCATGCATGCTTACCTTTTGTAATCTCTTTGGAGAAAGTAATCATGGATTTGTGTCCGTTGTGCATGTGGGCATTTGCAAAGAAGAAAATCTCGCTTTTGTTATCGCTTTGATAGCGGTTCTGCATCAGATAACGATCGGGATTCTCAATTTCAAGGTAATGTGGAATGTTGTATTGTACCATGATGGTTTTGTACCACTCCAGGAAAAGGTTATCTGCCGGCTTTTTAACCAGGATAAAACGGTCGGCAAAAGCCTTCAGTTTTTCTACCCATGTCTGAATTTCCTTATCTCTTGCTTTGGCATTGACAAATCCCAGCGATTTTTCAGGATATTTTTCGATACAGAATATCCGACCGCCGGAAGAGACAAAATCATAAAGTTTTGCCAGCGTTTCAGGATTAAGGCTCGTAACCTCAACAAGGAAAAGCGTCCCGTATTTACGTTGACCATAACAAAGCTTTCCACCTTTTACCGTTGAATCCCTGATAATAATTTCAGTGGTATAATCAGCAGCTCCACCATTCTTATTAATTGATTCCCATATTATTGATGTATAAGGGATATTCAGTTTTTCAGGAAACGGGTCAGTCTGTACACCCATATCTCCCCACATGTCATAAGTCGCGGGTAAGATGGCTATATCGGCAAACATATCGGCATTCTGAAGCTGGGAAGAGAGACGTGCCTTATAATCATTGAGGTATTTGAAATAGGGCCACCAGTTATTATTTTCGTTGTAATACGATCCGTATTGGACCCAACCCGGGAACGGAGCATCGGGAGGTGAATAGTTGAATCCGTGCCACACCGAATGGGTAATCCCAGACATAATACTCTGATCTGAACCAATCTTCAGCAACTCTAATGTGGCATTGAAAACAATATAAGTATTGGTCATCTCCTCACAGCTTACCACCCTTTTTCCGGTAAGGTGAGCAGCAGAGGAGACAAACTTATTGATCATCGTATATCCGCGTCCCCGGCGGTAGTCCTCGTCCGACATCTCTTCGCCCAACTTGTGCTTCAACCAGTTTGTTGTCCATGATTCTCCCTCCGGGATATCGTATCCGATACTGCTTTCAAGCGGGAAGAATCCACGGCCGTAAGCCTGAGCCCGCGATTTGACATGCTGGTCCTTACACCACTGCAGGAAGGTTTTTGTAAAACGTTCATTCAGCAACTCTGCCTTGGTCAATTCGAAATCAAACCGGATACGTTTGATCTGTTCTGCAAACTCAGGTGTTTTGGCTGCACCGTATTTATCGTCAATAATGCCTCCCAGACGGCCAACTTTGAACATGGTAAACGGGAGGTAAGGCATCATGTCGTAACCACGACGTTTTTTGAATTCATCGGCAAGGTCACCGGTCCAGTTACAACCCTCCAGCTCCATAGAGTCAGTAAAAAAAGCGCGCAGGTGGTTCGAGAGTGGTCCTGTTTTTTTCTGAATAGTGTCTGACATGTGATCAAGATACTTTCTCACGGCCACTTTATCCATATGGTTAAGGATGGGACCTGCTGCACCCGGTGCTCCGTTGATCACATTAGCAAACGAATTCACCTTTACAAGGGCATAGAAAACGTGTTTACCTGCAGGGACTTCAACACTAATGATCTGGTCTTTTCGTTTGTCTGAAAGTTCAATTACCTGATCGAGTCCGCTCATAGGATCCGGGACAAGTTTAAGGGAAAGAATTTCAAAGGTACGGGTTGGGTTTGGTTCGGTAACCCCTGGATCGATGGTTTTGAAAAGATTGAACTGCGATGTTTCATAAACCATGGGCCCTTCCAGCTTCTCGGCATCGATAATGACCACTTGGGCACGCTCCTCCCCTTTTAGCGTCTCAGCACCAAAAGGCCAGCCTGAGCCGACAATCAGATCGCAGGTCATATCGAGTTTTTTGGCCTCCGCAAAGGTCACCTGTAACATATCAATCCATTCATCACTTAACCAGGTAAGCGACTTTTTCCCAAGATCATCGCCGGAAGAAGGGAACGAAATCGGGTTAATTTCAACTCCTCCGACTCCGGCCTCCTTTAACAGGTGCAGTTCCCTGACCAACTCTTTTGCTTCCACTTTATCGCCATTCCACCACCATCTGACAAAGGGACGATAGGCCGAATCAGGGGTCTTAAATAATTTATACAGATCTCCGTCAAAACGGATATCTTTCGGATTAAGCGCCTCGCTTCCGATTGCAGATAGCTTACTGGCTGCCAGGCATCCTGAGGAAAGGATTGCGCTTTGAACTATAAAAGTCCTACGTTTCATAATAATAAGTTGATTAACTGATTTACAGACTGTCTGTTTCGCAGAAGGCCTGTCTGATAGTCAAATAAAAGGATACCAGGTTTAAAAGTATCCGTGTGTTTTAGTGTTACCGTATTTTAAGGCTAACTCAAGCCGTTTAACGCTGAATGATCCCGATTTCCCGCGATGAAAAGTGATGGCATTATTTCCCTGTTTTAAACATGAAACAGGCAAGATCATCGCATATTCGATTTCGTCATTATTCAGCCCCCTGGCTTTATCAAATAATTGAACATATTCCGGTTTTTCAACAATTACTTTAATCCCATTTACTGACAACTCACAATCTGTTGGGTGATCAGACCTGAAAAATAAAATGGTTTCCTCCGGGATCGTCTTTGCAGGATCGTCTCCAATAAAAATCTCGAAAACAGATTTATCTTCAACTTTTAAAGGCAAAGGGGCTTCGGTACTCATTCCATATTCACCGGAATGATCGGCCAGCGCATATATTTTATTTCTGTTTTTCAAGGTTTCCAACGATCCAAGTTCATGCAAAAGCAGTGGCATCATCACCCTGCAAACCTGATCTCCTTTTTCGAGGTGGAGCTGCCCGTTATAGTCTGACATGTACCCTCCGTAATATTGATTAAACAGGTAGATTCCATCGGCTCCCTGGGCCAATATGTGAGAAGCCATTCCGCGAAACATTCCATGTGAAAAAGGTTCACGCTGACTGTACCCTCCGTCATCAATCGAGGCATAAAGCGGAATAGTAAGTGGAGAGAGATCTTTTCTGAATTGGGCCACCGGAAGCGAAGGATCACCCTTCCAGTGAACGCCAATGCTCACAAAATCAATCAATCCAAGATGTATCCATTCCTGAATGTCCAATCCCTTATCCAGACAAGCCTTAACCGTCGGTGGAACCCTGACCGACAGCAAAATCTTCTTGCCACGACGGGCAGAAACAGCATCAACCTTAGCGCGGATATCTTTAACAAGTTGAGTCATCAATGGAGCATTCTTCCGCCCTTCGCCCAATTTGAAATAAACGATAAACCTCATGAAATCAAGGTCTAAACCATCTATCATGTCGTATTTGTCAAGCTGTTCGGAGATTATGCCCAGTTTCTGATTACGAACTTCCTGATGAGCAAAATCAAGGGCCTGCCGGCTATTCCATCCCGGGGTATCGTCATTTAACCAAAATTCAGGATGTTTGTACCAAAAATCGGAATAGACGATTGGGCAATGGGTCGTGGTATCGTTAAAATGGAGGTCATTCATCCGATAGGTGATAAATGCTTCCATCCCCTTTTTCTTCGCACGGTTCAGTGAAGCGGCAATCAGATCAGTTCCTTCCCTTTCAAGGTTTAAGAAATTCCTGTAGTACTTTTTAAAGTTAGCGCATGCTGCTGTATCACTGCCACAATTTAGTTTTCCGTTTAAATCATCACAAAATACCCTGCCAAATTTGGAGCGGTAATACAAAAAATCGCTACCGCTACTCATCATGAAAGTGGTCACCTGTGTATTGGCCACCATATCGACATACGCATTGATATCGGCAACACTGAGAGGACGTTTATGAAACCAGATGTTTCCTAAAGCATCCGTGCCGTCATTGTTATGTATTAACCTGTGCTTCAAGTTTAGGTTACTACAGGATGAAAAACCCAAAAGTGATATTGAGATTCCAATATACAGCACAAGTCTTTTTATCGGTACTAAAATTCCTAAAGTCATAAGTGCTAATTTGATTTTAAGTTATTATAGTCATACTTAAACGCTCATCACATAAAATTAAAGCAAAATTCTCAATTATTGACTGATTACCTTTTCCATATAATTGGTTCAGGCAACATTGGCCCATTATAGGGAACCGAGGCACTCTTTGTCACAATTGCATTGCCGTGGTCATAATCTTTATTGACGAAATCGGCCCATTTTAAAGTTTCGCCGGCAGCAGCTTTTAGCTGATTAACAATTGCATAGCGACTGGCGGCATCATAATAAAAACGGTTATCATTCATGCAGGTTGCATCCGACTCAGCACGCCAGATACCATGTCCAACAGAACGAGCCCCTTCGAAGTAACCCACATTCGAATAATAAGCCGAATATTCGGGAGAATTGAGGATCCTGGCCCAAGGAGAATTCGAAGCATTACCCGATACATCCACATTTTGATACCACCCATAGGTCTGAAATTCCAGCGTTCCCAATCTTTTATCCTCGGTAAGTGTGCCGGTAGGTGATGTCATATACAAATCGGCCAAATGCCCTATGGCATGACCACCAATCTCATGTACAATGACGTTTTCAAAGCCTGTTTGTGTACCCGAAGCTCCGGGACAATTGCAAACAAATCCCATCGTCCGGTTTTTACCACTATCCCAAAAATAGTTGACTGTTCCATTATAATGAGATACATTCTGCAATACCAATACTGCATAATTCTTTACCACATGGATATTTTGTGCTACCAAACAAGAGTCAGTCCAGTTAAATACCTTATCCAAACTACCCCCAGTCGAAGGACTTGGCTTATCAAATAAACCTGTCCAGGCGCTTGTTGAAACATTATCGTACATAGAGCCAAACCTGGTTTTGACGACAACCTGACAAATGCCGGTCTGATCGCCATTCAGATGTTGAGAAACTCCTGATTGGGGAGAAATTGCTGCTATTCGGTATACCCGCACATAGGAACGATAAGCTTTATAGGGTTCTGCATTTTCGAACAGCGCGTTGATAGCTGACAAGGACCTATTTTCCCAGTCACCAGCAGGCACCATATCGCCTGACGCGAATCCATCACCTGTAACTATCAGGGTAAAGGCATCCGTACTTCCGTTTCCGTTATCCTGGTACAAACGAACTTCGCCATCTTTCCATGTGCCGGCTTGAGCAGCAGTGGTAAATGAGAAGACCGCACTGACGGGAGACTCAGCACCAAAAATATCTTTTGCCACGACCCTCCAATAATAAGTGGTATTACCAGTCAGCCTTGAAATAATTGTACACGACGGAGTTTCATAGTACTGATTACTCTTGGTCCAGCTCTTCTGATCCGTTGAATATTCCACAGTGTAGGTAATCCGGTCACCATCAGGATCAACCGAATCACTCCATTGAAGACGCAAATAGGCTTCAGATACATCTTTTGCACCATTAACCGGATAAACAGCCTTCACCGGAGCAACAGGTGCCGTATTTAAAATGGCATCTGTAACATTTATCCAGAGGGAACGTGAAGAGGCATTAATTTTAGTATCCTCAGTAAGAACAGATACATTTGTCACCCTTTTTTCACGGTAAGTGAACTTGGTAACATTTAAAGTAATTTCTCCGTTGCCGGTACCGCTTAATGGAGAAGCAGTCAACCAATAAGCGGTGGGAGCTGTTACTTTCCACACGGTTCCTGCAGGGGCAGTTATCTTTACTTTCACGGAAGAACCTTCAGGAACAGAAACAGTGGGCTGATCTAAACTAAAATTACTTTGCTGGGGATCTGAAGCCGAATCATTTTTACTACAACCGGAAAGAAAAATTCCCAAAAACAATACACAGGTAAAATAGAATAAATACCTTTTGATAGGATTCATGCAGTTAAGTATCAAAATAGATTTTTTTTGAACAGAAAAATTTTGTTTCTCTCCGGGCTATTCAGCTTAACGGAAAGATTTCAAAAACCATAAATTGTTAGTTATCTGAAAGCAATAATTCAATATATTAATTTCGGATTCCAATTTTTAACCCATCTAAATTTTCCCAATGAGGATATTTAAGGTCAGTGTTCCGAACATTTCGTAACTTTCCTCCCTCCTATGGCATTCATTGAGCGCAACAGAAGTAAGGGGTCAGGAGAGGTTAAATTGAGGAAATAAATAAGTACGACAGAATATTATTCCGACTAATTTACAATATTGCCGTGGAAAAAGAAAGTGCTGTATTATTGCTTTTTACAGGGGGAACGATCAGTATGTCGGAGGATCCGGCTACAGGAGCCTTGCGCCCAATTGATTTTGACAGGCTTCAGGAATATCTGCCGGAATTAAAACAAACCGGCATCCGGATAAAAAGTATCCCTTTTCTTCCTCTAATCGATTCTTCGGATGTGCATCCACCTGTTTGGGAACGACTGGCGATCCTGATAAAAGAGAATTATGACAATTATGATGGATTTGTAGTACTTCATGGAACAGATACGATGGCTTATTCGGCATCAGCTTTAAGTTTCATGCTCGAAAACCTCTCCAAACCGGTTATTTTCACGGGAGCACAATTACCCATTGGCATGATGCGTTCGGATGCCAAGGAAAACTTGCTGACGGCCATTGAAATTGCCACTGCAAAGGAAAACGGACAAGCTATCGTACCTGAAGTGTGTATATTTTTTGAAGATACCCTTTTCCGCGGAAACAGGACAACGAAGAAAAATGCTGAACATTTCAGTGCGTTCAATTCGTACAATTATCCACCGCTTGCCAAAGCAGGGGTTCATATCAAGTATTTCCGTTCGTATATCC
>Ga0118677_10003875_pt1 | contig 22872 bp, 24 predicted proteins | sample AliMusrvi5mmetaG_FD_86154 | JGI IMG/M metagenome (GOLD analysis project Ga0118677, IMG submission 86154)
GTAAACAAACTCCGTGCGCCCGAACATCACGGCCGGCCGCACGGAGTTTGTTTACAAGCATCCGATGACCGGACTGCCTCAGGGCGATTCCCCGTTCCTGCTCGACAGCTCCTACACCATCACCGCGGACATCGAAGTTCCCGAAGGCGGTGCCGAAGGAATGATCGTGACCTCGGGCGGACGGTTCGCCGGTTACGGCTTCTACCTGCTCAAAGGCAAGCCGGTCTTCCTCTGGAACCTGATCGACCTGAAACGCATCAAGTGGGAAGGCCCGGATGCGCTCGCGCCCGGCAAACACACCGTCGAGTTCGACTTCAAGTATGACGGCCTCGGCGTCGCCACGCTCGCGTTCAACAACATGAGCGGCCTCGGCCGCCCTGGAACCGGAACGCTCAAGGTGGATGGCAAGGAAGTCCAGACGATCACCATGCCGCATACCCTGCCCATGATCCTGCAATGGGACGAGTCGTTCGACGTCGGCTCCGACACCCTCACTGGCGTGAACGATGCGGACTACCTCCCGCCGTTCCCGCTCACCGCCAAGCTCGACAAGCTCACGATCAAAGTGGACCGCCCGCAGCTTCCGCCCGAGGAAATTAAGAAACTCGAGGAGGCCATGAAGCAGGCCGCCGACGCGAAGTAACAATCATGAAACAAAACCTGCTCTCCAGCAGCTTGTCGCTCCTTACGGCATGTGCCGTGCTGGTCAGCTCCCATGCGCCCGCCGCAACGCCGCCCTCCGCCTCGCCCGAGCAGATCGCGGCCATCGAGGCGTGGACGGAATCGCTCGCCGTCCAGGCTGCGACCTATGCCGCGCCTCTCGTTGCGATGTATAACCTGCGCTCCACCGTCGCTGTCGGCCCCGATCCTAAAGCCGCTCCCAACACGATCTGGCGGATGGAGGACATCTCGACGCCCAAGCTCGCCGCGGAGTCGGGCTACGTCTCGCCGAACCTCGATGTGATTTACGGATTCGGCTTTGCGGACCTGGGGGCCGAGCCCGTCATCCTCACCGCGCCGGATTCGGACGGCCGTTACTACATGATCGAAATCTGCGACATGTATAGCACCGCATTCGCCTACCCCGCCGGGGGAGCGTCCGGCTACAAGGGCGGCAAGTTCGCGCTCGCCGGACCGGGCTGGAAAGGGACGCTGCCGGATGGCGTCACGCGCATTGACTGCCCGACGCGCTGGGTCGAGCTCCAGCCGCGGGTGAACGTGAAGAGCGAAGCCGATTTGCCGGCGGCCAAGAAAGTGATCCAGGCCATCACGCTCCAGCCGCTTTCCCAATACACAGGCGGGGCCGCACCCGCGCCGGTTGCTTACAAATACGAAGTCCCCAAGATGAAGCCCGGCGTGGCCACCAGCCACATGGAATTCGACGACCCGCTGCAGTTCTGGTCGATCTTCTCGGCGGCCTTGAACGAAAATCCGCCGCCTCAGAGCGAGATCGACTCGGTGCTCCCGCAGTTTAAGTATCTCGGCATCGAACTCGGCAAGCAGTGGAAGCCGGAGGACGTGAACCCGCTCATCCTCGAGCAGATGAAAAAGGCGTCCGTCGCCATCGGCGATCTGGCACTCGGCACCATGCCGCTTGCCGGCACCTTGAAAAACGGGTGGGTGATCCCGCCCGCAAACACCGGCAACGCCGGCCCGGACTACCTGTCGCGCCTCTGCGTCGCCGTCTTCGGCCTGACCGCGAACGTCGCCACCGAGGCGATCTATTATTCCGGCGTGCTGGACGCCAACAACCAGCCGATGACCGGCGAGAATAAATACACGCTCACCTTGAACCCGCCGATGGCCTACGCCCAGCCGGTGCCTCCCGGATTCTGGTCGGTGACGATGTATGACAAGGCCACCAGCTACACCACGCCCAATCCCATCAACCGCTACCACCTCGCCGACTACGACAAGCTGGCGAAGAACGAGGACGGATCGATCACGATCTACCTGCAGGTGGACAGCCCCGGTGCGGACAAGGAGTCGAACTGGCTGCCAGCGCCGAAGGGAGAGTTCTATCTCATCTTCCGCAACTACGCGCCGGAGCCTTCAGTCTCCGAAGCGCTCAAAGACCGCTCGGCGTTTGAAGGGCCTCCAGGGGTCATGCCGGTGAAGTGACTATGCCGCGCCCGGCGACTGCACGCTCTGGGAGATGCTTAACAAGGTCATCTAGGAAGAGCCCCGGGGGCGGCAGCGATCCGACCATGCTCGGCCTCTTTGCCTCCATCGGGATTGAGAAGGGCAAGCCTCTCGCGCCCGACATTCTGTTCGCCGAGGGCAGCTCGCCGAAGAACGCCCTGTAGGCTGCCGAGAACCGGCCGAGATGCGTGAACCCCCAGGCCATCGCGATGTCGGTCACGCGGACATCGGGATCCTGCGAGGCCAAAAGGGAACGTCGCACGCCGCAGAGCCGCAAGGCACGCAGGTATTGCATCGGCGGGATTCCGTAGAGCTCAAGGAACCCGAGGTGCAAGGTGCGGCGGTTTGCGCTGACAGCCTCGCAGAGGTCTGTGATCGAGAGCCCCTCCTTGCAGCGCTCGTGCAGGAAGCTTGCAGCCCGGCGGGCGGCCTTGTGACGGTCCACCGTTCCGGCGGCCTTGCTGTGGTCTTCGAGCTGTCCGAGCAGGGTATCGAGGACGGCGTTTTCGAGCGCATGCGCAACCGATGGCCTCGCGAATTTCCCGGGATTCTCCAGCGCCGTCCCAAGCGACGAGGAAAGTCCCCGCCCGACTCGCTCCGAAGCCCCGGCCCTGGAAAACCTCAGGATCCCTCTCCGGTCGTGCACGGGAAACGGCTTATTCCACAGGCCTCTCGCCCGCCGGTCGAGTTCCTCCCGGCTTACGGCAATGGTCACAATATCAATCTCGCCCATGAACGAAAAATCGAGTCCGCAGGAATCTTCTTGGACGATCATTTCTCCGGCTTTCACCTGGCGGCCGCGGAATTGCATCCGCGCACCGGGGTTCAACGCAAATGCCAGAACCACCGTCCCCGAAGGAATGGCTCCGCCAATCCGCGTGCCCAGCGACCTCCAGGTTCTTCCAAGCTGGAGCGCCGGCGTATGAACTGCACGCGTGGAAAACCGGTAGGTGCCTTTCTGGAGCTGAGTGGTCTCCATGTTCCATTGGATCGCGGTAGCCGCCGCCTCCTCGTAGCTCTTGGCCTGGCAGTTGATCGTCATCCCGACCGGAAAGAGCCGGGGAAAGGAAGCGCCCATATTTTATTGATCTATGTCATAAAAATAGGTTTCATCAAGAACATTGTTGCACAAACCGGATAGCGCAGCGCAGTGAAAATGATATGCATCAGCCACTATGAAAACCACCCGCAACCACATCGTCGTCGCCGGAATTTCGGCGGCCAGCCTCCTCCTCGCCGGATGCGCCAGTCTTCCCAATGACGGCGCCAACCCCAAGCAGACCCACCTCAAGAATCTCCACGCCACGCGCTACGCCGAAATCTTTATCATCGGCGGAAATGCGCTGACCAAAGATCTCCGGGCCAACTGTTACAACACGTCGTATTTGAATGGCTTCACGACGGCCAACAAGGACTCCGCCCCACAGGCAATCGCTGAAAAACTCGATAACAAGCAGCTCAAAAAGGAAAATCACGCCCTTGGTGCCTTCCTGAACGGACCGAAGCTCTGGATGCTGGACTGGGTGAATGTCCCCTTCGGCGTCGAGCGGAACTTCGACGGACTCAAGGCCCGTTGGTGCGGTCTGCTCCACATCAAGGGAACCACCAAACCCAACCAGCCGTATGTCCCGACCACAATCGAACGGAAGACCGCCTTTGGATTTAACAAGGGCACACAGGTTTTCCTCATCGACGATTCGAGCGGCAACACCTGGATCATGAAGGGCTACGAAGTGGGGCTTCACCCGAAGTGGACCTTTGCCGCGTTTTCACGCAACCCCGCCAGCTTCTTTAAGAAACTTCCCGCCGGTTGGAAATACCGCACCAAGATTCTCGACAAGGACTTGATCCTCATCCCGGCCACGGGCGTCGCGACGATCATGCCGGACGAACACTTCAACGTTTACGACAAGACCGGCCCCGGCTACTCGAGCTACAAGCCGTAAACAGACCAAGCGACATCACCAGCGCAACAACAAGCTAAGGTGCCATATGAATAAAGCCCGCTCCAGCCTGCTCGTTTTCGGCCTCTATATGGCCTTCGTGGTCGGTCTGGGGTTCATGGTGATCCCGTTTTTCATCATCCATCTCTTTGGGCTGACCGCAGGCGACGACGTCTGGATCCGGTTCGTCGGCATGCTGGCATCCATCATCGGATTCTACTATGTGCAAGTGGCGCGGGCGGGGCTGGATCGCTTTATTCCTTGGACCGTGGCCGGGCGCTATTACGCTGCGGCGTTCATGGTGCTGATTGTCGCGTTGGGGAAAATAGGGCCGGGCTTGTTGTTGTTTGCTGCGATTGACGCGGCGGCAGCTACCTGGACCTGGCTCGCCCTGCGTGCGGAACGACCGAATTCCGTTCCGGAATAGTTTTCAGCCGACCAATGTGTTGGCATCCACAAAAAGTCAGAAACAACTATGAAACCACGACAACAAGCCCTCGCGCTCGCCCTCGGGCTGGCGCTCATCGGCATCGCCACCCCTGCGCATGCCGCTGATAAGAAGAAGCCCAACATCCTGATTCTTTGGGGTGACGATATCGGGTGGTGGAATATCTCTGCGTATAACCACGGTCAGATGGGCTACAAGACGCCGAACATTGACCGCCTTGCCAAGGACGGCGCAATGTTCACCGACTGGTATGGCCAGCAGAGCTGCACGGCCGGCCGCTCCGCATTCATCACCGGCCAGTCGCCCTTCCGCACCGGCCTGTTGAAAGTCGGATTGCCTGGCTCGAAGGAAGGCTTGCAGGCGCGGGACGTGACGATCGCGGAGTTGCTCAAGGCGCAAGGTTATCTCACCGGCCAGTTCGGCAAGAACCATCTGGGCGACCGCGACGAGCACCTGCCGACCGCCCACGGGTTCGCCGAGTTCTTCGGTTCGCTCTACCACTTGAACGCAGAGGAGGAGCCCGAGAACCCCGACTATTTCAAGGAACCGGCACTGATCAAAAAGTATGGCACCCGGGGCATCATTCACTCCTGGGCCCTGCCGGACGGAACCCAGAAGATTGTGAGCACCGGCCCGCTCACCAGGAAACGCATGGAAACGTGCGACGAGGAATTCACCAAAGAAGCGCTGCGTTTCATGGAGGACGCCAAAAAGGCGGACAAGCCGTTCTTCATCTGGTGGAACGCCACCCGCATGCACATCTGGACGCACCTCAAGCCGGAGAGCGAAGGGGTGACTGGCCTCGGCATCTATCCCGACGGTATGGTCGAGCACGACGGACACGTCGGCCAGATTCTCGCCAAACTCAAGGAACTCGGACTCGATGAGAACACCATCGTCATGTATTCCACCGATAATGGCGCTGAGAAGTTCTCCTGGCCGGACGGCGGCACGTCGCCATTCCGCAACGAAAAGGCCAGCAATTGGGAAGGGGCCTACCGGGTGCCCTGCGTGATCCGCTGGCCGGGCGTGATAGAGCCGGGCACCGTCATCAACGACATCTGCGCGCACGAAGACATGCTGCCCACGCTCCTCGCCGCCGCGGGTGTGCCGGATGTGAAGGAACAACTCCTCAAGGGCATGAAGATCGACAACAAAACCTTCAAGGTCCATCTCGACGGCTACAACCTCACGGACACGCTGGCCGGAAAATCCTCCAGTCCCCGGAAAGAATTCTTTTACTTCAACGACGACGGATCCTTTGTGGCGCTGCGCTTCAACCAGTGGAAGCTGGTCTTCAGTGAGCAGCGTGCGAACGGTCTGGATGTCTGGCAGGATCCCTTCGTGCCCCTTCGCTTCCCGAAGCTCTTCAACCTGCGCTCGGACCCCTTCGAAACGGCCGACCACGAGAGTATCAACTACGGCAAATGGCGCATTGACCGCGCCTTCCTGCTCGTGCCGGCTCAGAAATACGTCGCCGATTTCCTTGCCACCTTCAAGGAATTCCCGCCGAGCCAGAAAGCCGGCAGCTTCTCCCTCGATTCCGTGTTGGAGCAGTTGACCGAAAGCGCCGACTAGATGTGAATGGGAAACACTTTGGCCGCCTCGCACGATTTGGCTCGAAGTATCTCCAGTCAGATAACCAAGAAAAGCATCCTATGAAAAACGAAAATCCCATCAAAGCGAATGCCGTGATCGCCGTATCACTGAAGGCAGCGAAAATCAGCTTGCTTGCGGCAGCCATGTTCGCATCGGCTTCGGCGCCGTCTTTTGCGCAGGCCCCGTCCACGGAGTTACCCAAAGTATTTTCCGACGGCGTCGGCGCAAAAAAGCAGCGCGTCAAAAACATAAACCAGGTGCGTTACATCGAGATGTATCTTGCGGCCCGGGATCCGAAAACCGGAAACTTCCTCGGCGCATGCTACAACTCGTCCATCCTTCCCTCGGATATTCCCGCTTCCAAGGACACCTCCCCGCAGAATCTGCTCGAGGGACTGAACTATAAAAAAATCAAAAAGGAATTCGGCGTGACCGCTGCGTCCCTGAACGGTCCGAAGCTCTGGATGTGCGACTGGTTTGAAGCCGACGTGGGAGCCACAAGGGTGTTCAATGGCATCAAGGCTCAGTGGTGCGCCCAACTGAACATGGGCAAGGACACGAACGTCAACAACGTGCCTGCCTACAAACCCTTCCATATTGCGCGGAAGAGCTCCGTCGGTTGGAACAAAGGCACCAAAGTTTTGTTGCTTGACGACCCTCAAGGCAACACCTGGATCATGAAGGCCTTCCAGCAAGGACTCACACCGCAGCATACCTACAAGGAATTTGTCGCCGCCGGTGCTAACAACTTCAAGAAGCTCCCGCCGGGCTGGAAGTTCCGGATCAAGACCCTCGACAAGGACTACATCGAGACGCCTAAGAACGGGGTCGCAACGATCTTGTCGGATGAGTTTTTCAACGTCTATGACAAGACCGGGCCGGGAATGGGCAACTACAAACCGTAGCCTACGAAACAATCGGCGCGGGCTGCTCGTTTTCTTGCGGCTCGCGCTGTTTTCAGATAATCTCCAACCTTTCAAAAACCACGATGAAAACAACCAAGCGCAGCTTCCTGCAAACCCTCATGACCGCCAGCTTTGCTGCGGTCGCATTGCTCGCGTGTCCGGATATGAGCCGGGCCGGGGAAAACGCCCTCGAGGCCGTGCCGCTCGGCGTCGAGGCCTATATCTACGGCTATCCGCTCGTCACGATGGAAATGACCCGGCGCATCATGACCAACGTCGAGAAACCCGAAGGCACCCGCGCGCCGATGGGAAACTTCGTGCGGATGCGTGAGTATCCCACGGCGGAGTTCCGCGATGTGACCGCGCCCAACGCCGACACGCTTTACACCACGGCGTGGATCGATGTTGGCCAGGAGCCGTATGTTCTCACCCTGCCCGACATGAAGGACCGCTATTACCTATTCCCGATGCTCGATGGCTGGACGGAGGTCTTCCAAGTGCCCGGCAAACGCACCACCGGCACCGGCCCGCAGAAGTATGCGATCACCGGTCCCGGCTGGAAAGGCACGCTGCCCGAAGGCGTGAAGGAATATCAGTCTCCAACGAACATCGTCTGGCTACTCGGGCGCATCTACTGCACCGGCACGCCGGAGGATTATGCGGCCGTCCACAAGCTGCAGGACGAGATATCGGTCGTGCCGCTCAGCTCCTACGGCAAGCCATACACGCCGCCGGCGGGGAAAGTCGATCCCTCCATCGACATGAAGACCGCTGTCCGCGAGCAGGTGAACGCGCTCAGCGCGGAGGACTACTTCACGCTGCTGGCGAAGCTGATGAAGGACAACCCGCCAAACCCCGCAGACAAGCCGATGATCGCCAAGCTGGCCAAGCTCGGCATCGTTGCCGGGAAGCCGTTCGACGGCAGCAAGCTCGGCCCGGTGGCAAAGGAAGCCTTTTCCACGGTGCCGAAGATCGCCAACGAGAAGATCATGCTGCACCTCAAGGAAGGCATCGCGACCGGCGACATGACGCTCCAGCATGGCTGGGTGTTCACGACCAAGGCGGGCCTCTACGGCACGAACTATCTCCAGCGCGCCCTCATCACCGCGATCGGCCTCGGCGCTAACCGCCCGCAGGACGCGATCTACCCGACCTCGGAAGGCCCGGACATCGTCGGGTCCTACAACGGCGCGAAGAAATACATCATGCACTTCCCCAAGGGCGAACTCCCGCCGGCCAATGGATTTTGGTCGCTCACCATGTATGACAAGGACTACTTCTTCGTGAAGAACCCGCTCAACCGCCAGAGCATCAGCGCTCGGCAGGATTTGAAAGCGAACGCGGACGGCTCCGTGGACCTTTACATCCAGAATGAAAGCCCCGGCACGGACAAGGAATCGAACTGGCTGCCCGCGCCGCCGGACAAGTTCATCCTCATGTTGCGCCTCTACTGGCCGAGCGAAAAGGTGCCTTCGATCATCGACGGCACCTGGAAAATTCCGCCGGTCAAAGCGGTGGAATAAGCGGTGAGAACCAACTAACCCGCCCGCCGAATGCGGATCATTCGCCAAAACAGTTGCTCCCGCTCATCCAGACATCCGGAATGGGCGTTGCCCCATGAATCATCACTGTTAAAGAAATAACCTCATGAAACCAACCATCCTATCCATCCTGACAATCGGGCTCCTTGCCGCCGGTCACGTGCCGTCGGCGACCGCCGCGCCCGCGGGCGACCCGGCGGATCTCGGGCAAATTGCCGCCGTCGGCGAAGCCTATGCGAAGGCGTTCGAGAAGGGCGACGCGAAAGCGGTCGCCGCCTTCTGGACGCCTGCGGGCGATTACGTGGACCAGACCGGCAAGGTCTTCAAAGGCCGCGACGCCATCGAGGCCGTCTTCAAGTCATTCTTCGCGGCGAACAAGGGGATGAAACTGCGGATCGACAGCGACTCGCTCAACTTCCCCGCCCCGGGGACCGCCATCGAGGACGGCTCGACAGCGGTCATCTTCGCGGATGGCACCCCGCCGGAACGCGGGCACTTCACCAACGTGTTCGTGAAGGAAGACGGAAAGTGGCTTCTCGCAAGCGTCCGCGAGACGGAATTCGTCCCGCCCCGCAACGGCCAAAATCTCGAGGGCCTGGGCTGGGCCATCGGAGAGTGGGTCGATGACTCGGACGGCAAGGAAATCGGCCACTCGTCGTTCGAATGGGCACCGGGTGGAAATTTCATCATCTCGAAACACGCCGTCACCCTGCACGATGAAATCCTCACGACGGGGACGCAATACATCGCCTGGGATCCCTCGACATCGCAAATCCGTTCGTGGAATTTCGAATCCGACGGCGGGTTCGGCGAGGGGGTCTGGTCCGCCGGCGATGACAAGGTGTCCGTCCAGACGAAATCGACCCTTGCCGACGGCAAAAAGCTCGTCGCGACAAACATCATCTCGCAGAACGGCGACGGCTCGATCTCCTGGCAATCGACCGGCCGCACGCTCGATGGCAAGCCGCTTCCCGATTCCGAAAAGATCAAACTCAAACGCGTGCCCTAAGACCTCGCATCCGAAAAAATCCGCAAACAACCCATTCCTATGAAAACCATTCTTTCCCTTTGTGCGGCACTCGCCGTCCTCGCCTTCCTTCCCGCCAAGTCCTGGGCCTACGGATGCTGCCATTCCAGCTCCGGGAGCTTTTCGGGCGGCGGAAGCTACAGCCACTCGGGCTCCAGCAGTTGGGGTGGCGGAAGCTACAACCACTCGGGTTCCGGGACTTATACCAGCGCTTCCGGCAACACTTATTCGGCCAGCCACTCGGGCTCCGGCAACTACTCTGGTGGCTACCACTCCGGCTCCGGCAGCTGGTCGGGATCCGGTGGCGGTTCGGCCAGCTACCATTACGGCGGAACGAGCTGCGCCGGGGTTTATGGGGGCGGTTTCCACGCGGCCTACGTGAGCACCCCCTACGGGACCGCCTGCCGCGCCGGGGTCTATCGCCGCTGGTAGTTCTCTCCGCCCGATTGAGCGAATTCCCTGCACGATGAGGATGAATCTCCGGTCGTTCCCGAAAGCGTGATAGATCGCGCCGCACGACGCCCCTGAATGAGCACATCGGTTCTATTTTTTATTGTTTTCGGGTGTGTGTTCGGTGCCGCATACCTCGCCACGCGGCTGCGTGCCGCGATGCCGGAGCACCACCTGAGCGCCGACACCAAGGACACGGTAAAGCTTGCGATGGGGCTCGTCGCGACGATGTCGGCGCTCGTGCTCGGCTTGCTCGTCGCCTCGGCCAAGGGAAACTACGATGCGGAAAAGAACAGCGTGACTGCCATGTCGGCCAAGATCGTGATGCTCGACCGCATCCTGGCCCACTACGGCCCGGAGGCGAAGCCCTCGCGCGACCTGCTCCACCAGTCGGTCGAAAAGATGATCGCCCGCCTCTGGCCGGACAAAGAATCCGAGCCTGCGCAGCTCGACCCGACCCATTCTTCCGGCGAGGCCCTCTATGATGCCATGCAGTCGCTTGCGCCCCGGGACGACGCCCAGCGGCAGCTGAAGTCGCAGGCCCTGGGCGTCGCGGTCGATCTCGGCCAGATGCGCTGGCTGATGTTCGAGCAGTCGGGCCGCTCGATTTCCTGGCCGCTTCTCACCGTCGTGGTCTTCTGGCTCGCCATCCTGTTTTTCAGCTTCGGCCTTTTTGCGCCTCCCAATGGCACGGCGCGTGCTGCCCTTCTCGTGGCCGCATTGTCGGTGTCGGGCGCGATTTTTCTGATTCTTGAACTCGACCAACCGTTCGACGGACTCATACATATCTCCGGCAGCTCCATGCAAAACGCAATCAATCACCTCGGAAAATAACACGCCATGAAACTGATCCGCCTCTCAACAACCCTCGCCGCCCTCGCGCTGGCTGGCGCACTCCACGCGGGGACAACGACCCGGCCCGAAGTCGCAGCCCCGGCGGAGGCACCCGCGACGCATTCGTTTTTGGATCCGATCGAGGGTTTCGCGAACGACTCGATCCTTCACCCCAACGACCCTTTCCAGCTCGTCCCGGGCAAGGATCCGAACGGGTGGTCGTTCGTTATCGAGCCCTATGTCTGGGCCATGGGGATCGATGGCAAGACCGGGATTGGCGGGTTCCCAGCGATGAGCGTCAACGTGGATGCGATCAATGTGATCCGGCACCTCGACTGGGCGATCTTCTCCAAGGCCGAAATCCGCAAGGGCCGTTGGGGGATTCTCGCTGACGGCTACTATGCCGCGCTCTCCGGCTCGGGCGATCTCGGCAGCGTGCTGTATTCCAACGGAAGCCTCCACATGCAGCAGGGGCTTGCCTCGCTCGCCCTCGCCTACCGGATCATCGACGACCGCCGCGGCTTCCTGGACGTCTATGCCGGCGCGCGCTACAACTACCTCGGGGTTCAAATCGACACGACCGTCGATCCCGCAGGAGTGAGCTCGCTGACCGAAGGGATGACCCAAAGGCTTGCCAATGGGATCGATCAGTCGGTTTCCAAAGTCTTTGCAGAGAACTCTGGAGCTGCGCTGGACGAGCTGACGAGGCTGGTCAAGGCGGACCTGACCTCCAAGGCCTTGGAAAAAATCGCGAGGACGCCGGATCCGATCCGGGAGGCGCTGAAGGCGAGCGAGCTCCGGCACATCCTGAACTCCAACCGTAGGGCCTTCGCGGACTACATTTCCGCCGCCGCTGCGGTTCGGGTCGCCGCCGCGAAGGGACAAGTAACGACCGATCTCCAAGCCGCCGCGAATTCCGCCAAACACAAACTCGACACCCAGCTCTCGAAGGATATCCAGAATGCCCTGCCCACGCATGGTGCCGGCAGTCAATGGTGGGTGGATCCCATCGTCGGCTTGAGAGGCCAGATCAACATCACCCGCTGGCTCTTCCTCGCCGCGCAGGGCGACGTCGGCGGATTTGGGGCCGGCTCGCAGATCACCTGGAACACCCAGGCCACGGTCGGATTCAACTTCACCCGCAACATCTTCGCCGAGCTCGGCTACCGCTACATGTATGTCGACTACAACAAGAACAACTTCCTCTACCAGATGAACTCGTTCGGACTGTTCTCGTCGGTGGGTGTCAAGTTTTGAAGGAGAGTGCCACAGGCTTTCCAGCCTGTGAACCGGCTCGAATACAGGCTGGAAAGCCTGTATCACATTTTAACCCGGATCCGGCGATTGAGAAATTCCTTCAGAATTCCTCTACAAGAATCGCCGTTTTCGGGTTTAACGTAAGCTAGCCAAATGTCCGACAAGCCACACCCAACTGACCCACGCCTCAAATCTGGCGCTTTTCGCTTTTCGTCCGTGCACCTGCTTATCGCGCTCGCGATCCTTTTTGTCTCCTCCCCGTTCATTCAGGATTTGCAGCATGCGCGGGAGATCGAACGGTTCCTGGTCGCCGTGGTTTTTCTTTCGGCGCTTCTTGCCGTCGCCGGCCGCGGTTCGCTCGTGGTGGGCACGCTGCTTGCGGCGGCCGCCATTGCCGGGCAGTGGGCCGGGGTATTCGTTCCGGCCCTGGCGGCGTATTCCATGCTGCCGGCGATCGCCTTCCTGATCTTTGTGATCTCCCGGGTGCTGAAGTATATCTTGGAGGCGACCGAGGTGGACAACGAGACGCTCTGCGCCTGCCTATCCGGCTTCCTGATGATCGGGCTGCTCTGGGCTGCGGTTTACACGCTGTTGGGCCGGCTCGACCCCAAGGCGTTCGGGTTTTCCGTCCCGGGGCAGACGATGGACGGGTTCGAGGCATTTTATTTCAGCTTCGTGACACTGAGCACGATCGGCTACGGCGACATCACGCCGGTTTCCCGCGTTGCGAAGATGCTCTGCATCATGGAGGCGGTCACCGGGATGTTTTACGTGGCCGTGCTTGTGGCCCGCCTGGTTTCCATCTACTCGTCACGGGCTTCGAAAAAATGAACGCCACCGCATGGTTGACCTGTCCTGAATGCGAGGCACCGTGCCGGGACCGACCGCTGCCGAAGAAGGGGGAGCTGCGCTGCTCGCGTTGCGGCGTGCGGGTTAAAGCGGACCGCGGCATCCATTCCCTGCAACCGGCGTGGGCGTTTGCGACGGCGGGACTTTTCATGGTGCTCCTGGCAAATGTCGAGCCGATCATGACCTTCGATGTGGCCGGAGATAAGCAGTCAAACCACATTATTTCCGGCGTGATGGAGCTGGCCCGGCAGGGATACGGTCCAGTGGCCGTGCTGGTTTGTTTCGCGGGTGTCATCGCTCCGGCGCTGCACCTGGCCGCGATCTGGTATGTGGCCTCCGCGTGCTGCCTGCGCAGGCGCTGGCCGGGCGTCCACCGGGTCGCCGCGCTCGTCGAGATGCTCGAACCCTGGAACCTCGTGCCCGTCTATGCGATCGCGACCGTCGTGGCCGTGGTGAAGCTCGACATGATGGGCACGGTGGACTGGAAGGCGGGGGCACTTTGGATTCTCGCGCTTTCGCTGTGCTCGCTCTGCGCCGCACAGGCGTTCGACCGCGAGCTCGTCGAGGAACGACTGGAGGCATTGAAATGAAAATGTCCGACGCCGCGCGGCTCCAATGGGCGCAGGCCATGGTCGTCACCGGGATCGTCCTCTACGTGCCGGCGAATGTTTTGCCGGTGATGACGATGAGCATCGTGGGGACGGTCGAGCCGCTGACCGTGCTCGGCGGCGTCGAGGAGCTTTACGATTCCGGCCTCTGGCCGATGGCGGCGGTGGTTTTTCTTGCGAGCATCGTCGTGCCGTTCCTCAAGCTGGTCAGCCTGAGCTGGATCCTGCTCATGCACGGGAAGCCGGTCCTCCAACGCCAGCGGGGCAACCTGCGGCGGATCGTCCACTCGATCGGAAGCTGGTCGATGGTCGATGTGTTTTTGCTGGCGATCCTGGCGGCGGTCGGACAGCTCGGTGCCCTGGCCGGGGTCAAAGCCGAGCCCGGCGGGTTCTTCTTCGCTGCCGTCCTCGTCTGCAGCCTCATGGCCGCAGAGTTTTACAAACCCCGCATGATCTGGCAAACGGATAAGGACTGAAGCGACGATTCGTGTGCAATCCTCTCGCCCGACGCCAACGAACGGCTACAATGCCCTCCCATGTGATGGATCGCCCAGCCAGAGAAATCCGACGACACGGGTAGTCTCCCAGCCTGGCTCCAATCCCACCACCAATAATGGAAAAACTTACCGCAGATCAGAAGAAGACGGTGTCCACACAAATCAAAACCCTTGATCCGAAGGGCGAAATCGTCTCCCTCGCACCCGGCAATGATTTCAAAGGCGGAAGCATTTTCTACAACAAGGAGAGCGGCATCCTTCTCGGTGAAGGTGGATTCCGGCTCACGGATGAAGAATATGTCCGCGCATGGTTGGTTGTCAGGCTCGTAAAAGTTTTTCGCTATCCTGCAGATTCCATTGAACTGGAACACACCTACGCTGCGGGCCGTCCGTCGCCGACGCGTGCGCAGGTGGATATCCGCATCCACGACAAGCGAGGCAAGAAGCCTGGGGTATCAACCGCTCCGGCGAAGGCACCATCGGCAAAAGCGGTTTGTGGGATAGCGAAGAACCCGCCCTCGCCAGCGACTTCACGATGCGTCTGCGTTTCAACAGCCGCATCAACCCACGTTTCGCCTGGTTCTTTTTCCAGTCGGTCATGTTTCAGGCGCAAGTCACCCGCGAGAAGAGGGGAATGGGCAACATGACGAACATCTTCCCACCCGAAGTGGAGCGGATGCTCGTCGTCACATGCAAGACGTCACAACAAGACGCTCTGGTCCGCGAGATCACCGCCGAACTCGATCGTCGAACCAACGCGCTCGCGTCCATCGAATCCAAGCGGGCGGAAATCACCAAACTCATCGACAACGCCATTCGTGCCTCGTGATGGTTGCAAGCAACTTTCACGAGTTGCCGCAGCCCACCTGGCGAATATGAACCCAGTTCAGCAGATTTCGTGTTTTTTCAGGTTCGCGTCCCGACCTTGACACGCCACAAGCCGGGCATATTGTTCAGCTATGGTTACGGCCCTCGATCAAGTTGAGCGGGTTGCATTGGAGCTGCCTTGCAGCGACCGTGCGAAGCTGGCGGAGCGGCTCTGGGAAAGTGTTCCTGCATCTCCCGGACCTGATGTGGTGATGACTCGCGAACTGGAATCCTTGCTGGACGAGGGGTTGGAAGACTTGGACAGATCGCAGACCACCGACAGCCTCCGCAAAACTCCATGACGCTGGCGCGGATCAGTCCGCGAGCGATGCGCGATATCAGAGAGGTTTTTGATCACATTGCCGCGAACGATCCCCAGGCCGCCAGGCGGGTGCGCGAGGCAATCTTGGACACAGCGGATCTGCTCGCATCGAATCCCGAACTTGGCACCTTGGTGCGTCATGCCGCCCGGCGGCACGAAAAGATCAGGTGGTTTGTGCTTCCGCGATTCCGAAGCTACCTCCTCTTTTACATGCCATTTGAAGAGACGATTGCCGTCGTCCGCGTCCTCCATGCCGCACGGGATTGGACTCGCTTCTTTCCAAAAAAACCATGACATCCTTTCAGTGTAGGCGGTGAGCCGGGTCGATTTCCTTGTGAGTTGAAATTTCCAACATCTTATCAATGTCCAGCGCGAGGCCGGATTCAACGCCGTAAATCTTTTGCATGGATATTCGAGTGATTCGCGGGCACTTTTCCTTTCTCCATGAGCGAACCTGACAACGATAAAAATGACCACGGCGAAGTCGTGGCGCGACCCGGCCTGCGCATCTCGTGGGCGTGGGTCTTTCCGATTCTCGCGGCGCTCGCCGCCGGGTGGCTTTTCTGGTCGGACTGGAAATCGCAGGGGCCGGAGGTCGAGGTCGAGTTCGCCGCCGCACCCGGCCTCGAACCGGGTAAGACGAACCTCGTCTATCGCGGGGTCGTGGCCGGCACGGTGAAGAGCGTCCGCCTCGATGAAAAACTCCAAAAAGTCGTGGTGGGTTTGCGCCTGAAGGCGTTCGCGTCCGAGCTGGCGCGGGAGGGGACGCTCTTCTGGATCGACCAGCCGGTGATCGGGCTCGGGCGCACGTCCGGCATCGAGTCGCTCATCCAGGGGAACTCGCTGAAAGCCAGGATTGGGTCTGGGCCGCCCGCCCGCCATTTTATCGGCAGCGAGGTCGTCCCGCTTTCTCAACTCGAAGAGCCGGGCCTGATCCTCACCCTGAGGTCTGCGGCCGCCCCGTTCCTCGACCGTGGATCGCCGGTCTATTACCGCGGCGTGGCCATCGGGGCCGTGCGGGGAAAAGCTCTGGATGCCAACCGTAACCCGGTCCTGAGCCTCATGATCGAAAAACAATTCGCCGACCTCGTGCGAGGCAACTCACGGTTCTGGTCGCTGCCAGCCGCCGCGGTGAAGCTGGGTGCGGGCACGCTGCAGATCGACCTCGGCGGGCTCAAGGCGCTCCTGCTCGGTGCCGTCACGATGGACTGCTTCGGCGAGCCGGGCGCGGCCGCGAAGGACGGCGACGAGTTCGATCTTTGCGCCAACGAGTTCGCCGCGCGGGTCCGCGGGGAGGCGATCCGCATCACGTTTGACGAGGGGTTCGGGCTCCGTCCCGGCATCACCGAACTGCGCTACCGCGGGGTGCCGGTCGGCCTCGTCGAGTCCGTGAACGCCGATATTTCCACCGGAAAAATCGAGAGCACGGCCCGGCTGGCGGCCGGCTACGAGAGCCTGCGGGGAGAAGGGGCCACGTTCACGCTCGTGCGCCCGCGCATCACGCTGGAGGGCATTTCTGGAATCGAAACGATCATTGCCGGAATCTATATCGACTGCACTGTGGGCGACGCCTCCCGGCCCGCCGACCGGTTTGTCGGAAGCAATTCGACCGAGGCCATGGCGCAGGAAAAGGGCCTGACCGTCGTGCTTCATGCGAAGGAAATCCCGACCATCGACAAAGGCGCGCCCGTCCTCCTGCGCGGAATCATCGTTGGTAGCGTCAAAGAAAAATCTTTCGACGAAAACAACGGGCCGACGTTGGCGCTCGTGATCCGGCAGGAATTCGCGCGGACGCTCCCCGCGAACGCGAAATTCTGGCGGGTTCCCGCGACGTCGGTCGAGGCGGGGCCGGGGGTGTTGAATGTCGAGGTTTCCGGAATCCAAACGCTCTGGAAAGGCGGGGTGGCATTCGATGTCTTCGGGTCGCCCGGCGAGGCGGCGAAAGACGGTGCGAGCTTCGAGCTCTTTGCCAACGAGCGCACCGCGCGGGCCGGATCGCCGCCGATCCTCATCGAATTTCCAAACGGCCAAGGGCTGCTCGCCGGGCAGACCCAGCTCCGCTATCTCGGCGTCCCGGTCGGTCTTGTCGAGGACGTGAAACCCGCCGACGGAAAAGTCCTCGTCACCGCGCGGCTCGATCCCGGCTACGACCTCCTCCGCCGCAGGGGATCCGGGTTCTCGCTCGTCCGGCCTTCGATTTCCCTCAAGGGCGTGAGCGGTCTGGAAACGCTGGTGAGCGGGGTCTATATCGAATGCTCGCCGGGACCCAAGGGCCCGATCACCGAGAGCTTCCGCGGCACCGCAAACCAGCTCGCCGAAGAGGACCGCTCGGATGCCGCCGGTTTCCGCGTGGTGATCCAGGCCGCATCGACGACGGTCGGAACTGGTGCTCCGGTCCTGTATCGGGGAGTCCAGGTCGGCAAGATCGTGGGCAAGACGCTTTCGGCGGACGAACGCAGCGCGGATCTCGTCGCCTCGATCAACCGTTCCAGCGCCGCTCTCCTGCGCGACAACACGCAATTCTGGGAGGCGGGCGGAGTGCGCGCCTCGCTCGGCTTCCTCGGCATTAAAATCCGGACCGGCTCGCTGCAATCGCTCGCCCTCGGCGGCATCGAGTTTTCCACTCCAAGCGGCAAGCCAGCCGGGGAAAGGATCACCCAGGGACACGTTTTCAAACTCAGCGACTCTCCGCCCAAAGACTGGATGAAGTGACGCCGCGCTGGAGCGACCCACAAGGCATTGGCGCGAAAACGGGATTTCTTGTAGCGGAACATGGAACATGTTTCGTCAAGGCGGTTGTCGCCAACCCGCGAAGTTTCAATTTGCGGTTTTGTTTGGTGGAAAATTCGGAGAGAGTGCGCCGATGCCATCCGCTCTGCGTTTTCTGCTCCTGATTGCCGCGGGCGTTGCGCTGATTGTTGGCGGGCTGGCGTGGTGGGTGCTGCGCACGCCGGAATGGGAGCGGGCGGTTCCGGTGTCGAGTGTTCTGCCGCACGAGCTGGCGGCGCGCTCCGGCTTCCCGCCCGCCGGTGCCCTCGAGTGCAAGGCCTGTCATCTGGCGGAGTTCAACGAGTGGGCAGCATCGCAGCACGGCCACGCGAACCGTTTGGTGAACCCGCTGCAGGACGGCCCGGCATTCAATCCCGCCCGCACTTTCCATGAGGGCTTGCTCACCACCGAGGTCTCGGAAAAGTGGAACCGCCTCACCGTGCGGCAGACCGGCCCAGAAGGGATCCCGTCGTTTCACCGCGCCGTAGCCGTGATCGGCGTCGAGCCTCTGGTCCAATACCTGACTCCATTTCCCGGCGGACGACTCCAGGTGATCAACCCGGCGTATGACCCAAAAACGGGCGACTGGTTCGATATTTACAAAGGCGAACCGCGCGGGCCGCACGAGTGGGGGTTCTGGAAAAACGGGGGGATGAACTGGAATTCGCGCTGCGCGTATTGCCACACGACCGGGTTCGAAAAGAACTACGCCGCCGCGACCGATTCCTACGCCTCGACATGGAAGGCGATGGGCGTTTCCTGCGAGCAGTGCCACGGGCCGCTCGACGGCCACGCGGCGAAACCGAAGGTGCCGGTGCGGCTCTCGGCCCAGCAAGCGATGGAGAGCTGTGCGGCCTGCCACGCGCGGCGCGAGGAGCTGACGGGCAAGTTCCATCCGAGCGAAAATTTCAACGACCACTTCCGGGTCACATTGCCAGACCTGAGCGACCTCTATTACCCGGACGGCCAGGTCCGGGACGAGGATTTCGAATTCGGGTCGTTCCTCACGAGCAAGATGGGCAAAGCGGGAATCACCTGCCTCGATTGCCACAACCCGCACTCGGGAAAGCTGAGGCTGCCGGTCGAGAACAACGCGCTCTGCCTGTCGTGCCACGCGCCGCCCGGCCAGCGCGGGGCGATCCCGATCCCCGACACGGCGGCGCACAGCCACCACAAGTTTGACAGCCCCGGCAACCGCTGCGTCGAGTGCCACATGCCTCACACGACCTACATGGCCCGCGATCCGCGACGCGACCACGGGTTCACGGTCCCGGATCCGTTGCTCACCAAGGAACTCGGCATCCCGAATTCCTGCAACCGCTGCCACGCCGATAAGAAGACCGACTGGTCGATCACCTGGATGCAGGAATGGTATAAAATGCAGCGGCCTTCCCGCGAGCGTGCCCGCCTCATCGGCCGCGCCCGGTCAGGCGATCCGAGCGTCTCGGGGCCGCTCATGGACTTTTTCAAATCCGAACAAAATCCCGCCTGGCGGGCCTCGCTGGTGCTGATGCTCGAAGGGCGCGAACAGGATCCGGCCGTCCAGAATTTCCTGGCCGCCGCAGCATCCGACGAGAGCCCGCTCGTCAGGGATGCCGCCGTGCGCGCCCTCGCGCAGGCTAGGCCGGATGTTTTGCAGAAGGCCGTTTCCGATCCGTCGCGGAATGTCCGTCTGAGCGCCTCGTGGCAACTCCTCATGGGCGGCCAGCCGGTTTCCGACGGCTCAAAAAGCGAGATCGCGAGATGGCTGGCCAACGGCGGCGACGAAGCCGGAGGCGCATTCCAGCAGGCTCGCCTTGCCGCCATCGAAAAGTGCCTGCCGGACGTCGATCGCTGGACCGCGCTCGCTGTCGCGCGCGATCCTTCTTCGGGAATGTTCCAGCAAGCCGCCCAGCTCATGTATCAGACCGACCACCTCCCGCAGGCGAAGTCGTTTTTCGAAAAATCGCTCGCTGCCGATCCCAAAAATGCGGATGCCTCCTACTCGCTGGCCCTGCTCGAAGCCGAGCTCGGCAACTCCCAGCGCTCGCTCGAACTCCTGCGCACCACCGTTTCGCTGGCCGCGGATTTCGGCCGCGCCTGGTATAACCTCGGCCTCGCGGAAGCCGCCTACGGAGACCTGCCGGCCTCCGCCAAGGCGCTGGAGAAAGCGGAATCTCTCCTGCCGCAGAGCCCGGATCCGGCCTTTGCGCTGGCCACAGTGCAGTTGCGGATGAACGACCCCGCGAAAGCCGCGGAATCCGCCCGGCGCGCTCTCGCCCTCGCCCCCAACCACCCCGGGGCGTCGGGACTGCTCAGGCAGCTCAGGCAGCCCCCAAGGTGAACTTTGGCCCGTCGCATCCGCGCCCCGATGACAGGGATGGAGGGGGATTTCATCCCGAAAACGGTGAGAAATTCTTTCAGAATTCCTCTACAAGAAACGCCGTTTTCGGGTTCACCCCTCTTCGGCGGGTTCGGTTTCTTCCTCCCCGTCGCCGAAGATGGCGGCGACTTCATCCTCCTCGGTGCTCCGCACGATGTAGATCCAGCCGTCCTCGGTGCGGAGCAGGTCGGTCCAGCCGGCCATCTGGAGGGCGAGGAGAAGTTTCCGGAGGCGTCCGGGGTTTGGGAACCAAGCACCCAGGGAATGAAGCGGGCAGCGTTTTTCGTGGAGATGTGGTGCAGGAGATCGAGGGCTTCGACCCGCTCGGAATGGCTCAGGCGGATGACCGCCGCCAATTGGTGTCCGACCCCAAACGTGAGCCGTGCCGGCAGCAGCAGGATGTCTCCGAGCAGGTGCCAGCCCACAATCGGGCGGTCGCTTGCGGGGTGGAAGCGGTGCAGCCGCTCATCCACCGCTGCCCAGACGAGGAGGACGAGGGCGGCGGCCATTGCCGCCGGATGGACCCATGCGGGAAGGCTCATCAGGCGTTCCCCGAGGAGAACCTCCTGCCCGTGGGCGACCGTGAGCGCGCCAAGAATCACGCCCACAAAAAGCCCGTAGGCAATCGTCCATCCCAGCCATGCGCCGACAAGGCTCAGCAGGGCGGCGACCACCGCATGCCGGTTGTGCGAGGAAACCCTCCGGAGGAACAGCGGGTTCACCGGTAGCCGTCCGGGTCGATGACCACGGCCTCGAACCCCGCGTGCTTCAATCCGGCTTCGATGTCCGCCGCCCTCCCCGCGAGCAGGGCCATTTCTTCGGAGGCAACCTGCAGCCTGGCGGTGACGGGAGGGCCTTCGAGGAACCGGACCCGGAAGATTTTGAACCCGAGCGAGCGCACGAATTCCTCGCCCTGTTCGACCATGGAAAGCGCCGCTCCGGTGACGCGCGTGCCGTGCGGGATGCGGGAGGAGAGGCAGGGCTGCGCGGGGGCATCGTGGGTGGGAAGCCCCAGCTCCCGCGAGACGGCGCGCACCTCGGCCTTGGTGAGCCCGGCCTCCCGGAGCGGGGCGAGAACTTGAAACTCGGCCGCCGCCCGCGATCCCGGACGGAGGTCCGCGCAGTCATCGGCATTTTCCCCGTAGGCGATCGCCCGGAATCCGCGGTCCCGCGCGATGTTCTCCAGGCGGGAAAAAAGCTCGGCCTTGCAAAAATAGCAGCGGTTCGGCGGGTTGGCGAGGTAGGCCTCGTTTTCAAACTCCGCCGTCTGGACGACCTCGACGCGGGCACCGATCCGTGCGGCGGTATCGAGCGCCTGCTGCAGGGCCGAACGCGGGAGGCTCGGGCTGTCGGCAATGGCCCCGAGGACGCGGTCTCCGGCGGCGCGCACCGCGAGGGCCAGAAGGCACGTGCTGTCCACCCCGCCCGAGTAGGCGACAATGAGCGGTGACCGGGCCCCGATCACCTCCTCCACGTCCCGGATTTTTTCTTCGAGTGTCACGGCTCAATACTTTCGGGGATCAGAAATTTGTGGATTGTCTGCATGGCGGATCAAAAAACGGTCCTTGATTTCAGAAAACGATTGCATTCTGGCGCGGGAAATCCAAATCTCAATCCTCAACAATTCATTCCAATGGCTGACGCAGCAAACAAATACCCAGAAAACGCAAACGGAAAATTCTACGTGGACGATCAATGCATCGACTGCGACCTCTGCCGCGAGACCGCTCCCGCAAATTTCCAGCGCAACGAGGACGGCGGCCACAGCTACGTTTTCAAGCAGCCGGAGACTCCCGAAGAAGAGGCGCTCAGCAAAGAGGCCATGGAAGGCTGCCCGGTCGAAGCCATCGGAAGCGACGGCGAGTAGATTAGAGGGTTTCGCGGACAGGGCTCCCGGATAGCAGCCCGAGGCATTATTTATGTCGAACGACACGCTCCGCCGCAGGGCGCTCGCCGAGTGGCGTGGGCTTGCAGAGCCCTCGCCGAGAGCCGACCGCTGTTCTTCGGTGGCGGACCTCTTGCAGAAGGTGATGCCGAAACTCGGGCTCGGGGAGAGGCTCGGCGAACAGCAGGTCACCGCCGCATGGCGCGATGTGGTCGGGGATTTTCTCGCGACCCATTCGCTGCCCGTGGGATTGAGCGCAGGAGTGCTCACCGTGCAGGTCGTCCAGCCCAGCGTCCGCTACGAACTCGACCGCAACTGGAAGCGGGACATCCTCACAAAACTCCAGGAACGGTTCGGCAAAAAGATCGTGCGCGATGTCCGGTTCCGGCTTTGAAGGCGGCCACTCTCTTTTTGGAGGGAGCGGCACCGTCCGGTCCGACATGATGCACGGACGACACGGCGTTCGTCCCTCCATTATCATCGGAAGTCTCAGCCCCTCGCACGGCCCGAGGGAACCTCGCCCGGTTTTCTAAATCATACGCGGCCGGGTGCCCCGCTACTTGGCGG
>Ga0118677_10005220_pt1 | contig 22872 bp, 11 predicted proteins | sample AliMusrvi5mmetaG_FD_86154 | JGI IMG/M metagenome (GOLD analysis project Ga0118677, IMG submission 86154)
AAAACCATTTTGCAATGAAAGCAAGAATTTATCAGGCAGCATTGAAAGCAGCACATAACGAACTGATCAGGTTATCAACACCCAAAGCAGCATAATGACTAAAACAATGCGTAACGTGAGTTAATAAGTCGTAAACCTTCGATTGATGAGGTAACAGTGATGGAGGGAGTGATTACACCGTCGGCTAAGAGGGCCCCCCCGCCTATCATGGTAAGTACCGCGGCCCACGACGTTTTCTTTTTCATCAGGGCAAACAAGGCAAAAATTCCGCCCTCCCCATGGTTGTCGGCCCTAAGGGTGATAATGACATACTTAAAGGTGGTTTGCAGGGTAAGGGTCCAGAAAACACAGGAGATCGAACCATAAACCAACAGTTTGTCGAAATGGTCTACCCCTGAGATAATCGCTTTCACCACATACAAGGGACTGGTTCCAATATCACCAAAAACAATTCCGATGGTGATCAGTAATCCGGCAAAAGTAACTTTGTTTAATACTGACTGGGATTTCGGCTCCGACATAACAACTTTTATTTCAGATTTGCATAAAGAAGGCCATACAAAGTTACTGAAAGACATCCTATTTTATTCTATCCCCTCAAACTTCCCTGCTGAACTTTTTAATTTATTAAGACTAAAACTTCGTCATCTCAATCAGAGTGTGCATAAAAAGTGACATATTTACTAAAAATATACCATAATTGACCCTCACACCCTCCATTAAATCCTTAAAATAGGAAGATTATCTGTAATTTATTTGCATTGATGCCAATATTAAAAACTCTAAATACTTCCTTTTACATATAGTTATTCATCGCATTAATAAACTGTTTCATCCGTGATTTTGATCTTAACCAAAGGTAATGAAGTAAAGGGCATCACTAACTATCGGAATGCTATCGGGCAATACCGAAGTATCACCTTGTGTATACATTGTGTATACATTGAGTATACCTTATGTGTACCTTATGTATTCAGAAATAAATAATGTACACTTATCGTATACTTACTCTATACGAAATATATACTTAAATAGTTACCCGATCATAGACTGATTATACCGCGATCCAGGCTCCGTACTTTTTGGAAAGATAAAAGGATGAATCGTTTTGTCTATTCTGAAAACCCTAAAACTAAGAAATACCATAAATACACACAAAGTCTTGTAATTCAATCCAGTATCCTTGGTGTCCGCCAGCAGGCGGATAATGTTTTAGAGCATTTGTGGCAAAAAAAAAGACTTCCCGGAGTGGACTCGTCGTTAAAAACCAATTTGTATCTTTGAAGCATTAAAAATCCCGAAGCTATGAACATCGAAGAATTCACCGAATATTGCCTGTCGAAACCCGGGGTGACCGAAGAATTCCCTTTTGATGAAACTACACTGGTTTTTAAGGTAATGGGAAAAATGTTTGCCCTGACCAACCTGGATGGCGACTGGAGCCTGAGCCTTAAATGTGATCCTGAACGGGCCATCGAACTGCGTGAGCAATACCCTGCTATCCAGGCTGCTTACCACATGAATAAAACACACTGGAATTCGGTGTATATGGATGGATCGCTCAGTCAAAAGCTGGTCCTGGAACTGGTTGATCATTCCTACCAGTTGGTGGTTGATAAATTGCCGTTAAAGCTGCGTTCATTACTCAAAGGGTGACTTCGAGTCACCTGCTGAGTACACATTTAAAAATCTAATTATGGAAACCTACGAATTAAAAGGCGAATACATTGAATTGATAAAGTTGCTGAAATTCATGAGGATCAGTGAATCGGGGGGAGATGCCAAGGCAATGGTCGAAGAGGGCCTTGTGTTCAGAAATGGCGAACAGGAATTCCGCAAGCGGGCCAAACTGCGGGTAGGCGATCTGATTGAAGTGTTGGAATATAAAGTCAGGATAGTATAAAAAGCGGTTCAACGTATTGCCCTATTTTTCAATCTTCATTCAGAAAATCTGGACAGAACTCAATTGCTTTCCAAGATCGTGAAGTCCAACCTTAATTTTATCAACCTGCTTTTGGGAAGCAAATGCAAAACCATTTTTATATCGTCGTAAAAGTGAAGCATTAATCCCAATTTTTCGAGAGAAAGTTGTCATATTAATTTCATCGAAAAAATTAAACAGGCTTGGCACATCATACTTATACTCAAACTCAGTCGTACCCTGCAACTCTTCAGGAACTTGCCCTTCAGTTTCCTGATAGGATTCAATAATTTCGTTCATCGCCACTTTTAAGTCATCGATCGCTTCTTCAACCGTATTGCCCTGCCCGTTTAAAATCGTGCTTTTGGTATCCGGAGTATAAGCGCTGAAGCGTCCGTCTGTTCCTTTTTCAATGATGACCAAAATCTTTTTCATATTTCAATGTATTTTTGGCAGAGTTATTTTAACCCGACAAGTTTTAATATTCCATCCAATGTACCCGTTTTAACTTCCTCCGAAGCATGTTTCCCAACCGGTATTTTCCCTTTCTTCGTAGGATGAACGTAGAGGTGGTGCTTTTTTGTTCGCTCTATGTACCAACCATCTTTCTTAAGGATTTTGTACAGTTCTGAATATTTCGTAATATCCGAAATAATCTTTGGCACTACAAAGATAACAAAATTGATACAAAAAGGAAAAGATTTGAATCAATTTCGTTCTTTTTCAATAACAGCAGAACAGGAATTCCGCAAATGGGCCAAACTCCGGGTTGGCGATTTGATTGAAGTAGAGGGGTATAAAATCAGGATAGAATAACCAGGCACAATGAATATTCAGGATAGAATGAATACTGAATTAAGGAAAAACAAAAATCTTATCCTCCTGGGCAATTATAAAAGAGGCGGTATCTAAATGACCGATAATTATTGGCCAGAATTTCCGAAAATAATGATGCAGATCATTTAAAGTCAAGTTTCCAAAACGAAAATTGATCACTTTGGGATGGTTCTCTTTAATAAGAAATAAATCATAGAAATCAGTATCTTTTGATAATAAAACCAGATTGTTCCTGAGTGCATAATCCCATATATCATGATCGGTCATACGGGGATTAATGTCAGCAACATGAATAAAATCATTTGTATTAAAATAGTGGAACCTTTTGGGTAGGTTCACATCAACTAAGAATTTATACTCGTTAGCTGGCTTTAAGTCCATACGACAAAATACTTTTATTGGCAACCTTACTGGCATATTCGAGGCAAGCAATTATGTCCTCTTTCTCAAGAACAGGATATGCATCCAGAATATTCGGGGTAGTTTCACCTGCTGCCAAAAAATCGAGGATAGTTGAAACAGTAATCCGCATCCCCCGAATAATGGGCTTCCCATTACAAATCTCCGGATTAACTGTAATTCTATCTATTAAATTTTCCATCTGTCAGTATTTGTAACAAAATTAGCAATATACTTTTTAAAATACAACCGGTGCAGGTTAAATTAGCGAAAAGCGAGAATTGAAATAATTTCATGTGGAAAATTTACAATCCTGGAAACAGAATCCAAAATTGTAAGATCTAAATTTCACAAAGATGGCGATATCGAGGGTCTGGTTTTTCGCAAGGACGAACAGGAATTCCGCAAGCGGGCCAAACTGCGGGTTGGCGATTTGATTGAAGTAGAGGGGTATAAAATTAAAATAGAATAACCTCATTTTCAACATCTGCGTCCTCAGCAGGTGAATGTTTTAAAAGAGACTGGGAGTCGGGTTTCGAACCTCCCGGAAGTTAACTCAGCAAGGGAAATATCCATCCGGATTTAAAGCACGAAAGAACACCCACCAGCATGACATTTCAAACAAATGTGTTAGTTGTGTGTTGGAGTTAGTGGATGTCCCAAAATCACCCATTCGGGGAAACATGTCCCTGTTGATAATTAATCTCAGGGGTTTGATAACTTATCATGGGGTTTCATCCTTTCTCTCTAGCTAATTTGGAAACTAATACTACATTTACGAAAATCTAATAAAGTACGTGCGCGGGATGGGGAATTTTTGGAACACTTTTGAATTGAATTCTAATAACTTAAATGCTGTCCTGCAGGATTGCCGGTTTGTTATGCACTCATACAAGTGCTATTTCAATGTAATAAAGCCGCAGGCGTGCCATGAGGCACTCCTTACAATCCTCTACACTCCACTTTTGGCTTTAGGCAATCAGCCTTTTTCAATCCTCCACTTAAACGCTCAGAGCCTATGATTCGAAATATACTTCTTTCAAAAAAAATATATTTAATACTGATTGTACTGGCTGGGTTGCTTGTGGGAGTTGGGAATGCTCAGGCACAAATAACCTATACATGGACTGGCAATTCCAGCACCGCTTGGAATAATACAGCAAACTGGACAAAGACAAGCGGTACAAGTTATCCCGGAACTGTTGCAACTGACATTGTAATAATACCAGCAACAGGAACACTACCTACACTCAGTACAGCTCTGACGACTGCAATTGCATCATTAACTTTTACTGGTAACTCAACATTGACAATTACAGGACAAACGCTCACTGTAAGTGGTGCTGTTACTATAAATAGCCTTGCAACTGGAAATATTGCCTGTTCAATAGCCGGAACCGGAACATTAGCTTGTGGATCATTTACAGTCGGGACCACTGTGACACCTACAAATAACCGGACCACCACCTTGACATCTACTATTACTTCTCTTTTTGTTACAAATCAAATAACATTGAATAGTATTTTTAATACAAATAGGGTAAATTGTACATTCACGCACACAAGTGGAACGGTTGCTGCTTCTGGTATTACAACTATTACGCCAACTGGCTCCACTTCTACTTATACCATGGGAAATCCTAGTACACTCAATTTAACAGGAGCTACACCTTGGACTATAGGTGCCGGAGGAACAAATACAATTACTTTGAATGGTGCTGGCGCAACAGTTGATTATCAAAGTATCTCTAATGTAACATTTTTAACTGCTCCTGCGGGATTGTTGGCATATAGAAATCTGATCATTAGTGGAGGATCTGCAAATATAAAAACACTTTCTGCAAATACTACTCTAACTGGGACCTTAACTGTTCGAGCAGCGACAACGTTCAATTTATCCACTTTTACACTTGGTACACCTACCAGTATAACCCTTGAAACACTAGGTGGAGGAAACGGTTCAACTATTTCCGGCTCGGGGGCTATAACACTTGGAGGAAATGTTACGGTAAATTATACGGGATCTGGCGCTATCTCAACAGGTGCATCAATTGCTCCACCAGTTGCCTTGGGCGCAGTATCTAGAACGTTTACTATTGTTGACGATGGAACAAGTTCGAACATAGAATTTACAATGTCTGGGATTATCAGTGCTACTGGAGCATATGGGTTGATAAAAGCAGGAACAGGAACAATGGCACTCTCAGGTGCAAATACCTATACAGGTATTACTACTATTAGCGCGGGCACACTTATGAATGGAGCTACAGTAGCTGTAAGTACTAACGGGCCTTTTGGGAATGCTGCCAGTGCCATTGTTTTGGGAGATGCAGCCACAACCACAAATAATTCGAGTCCAACACTTTTAACAAATGGTGCATTTAATATAGCACGAACAATTACTGTTGCCAATCAAGCAACAACTGGTACTTATAGTATTGGTGGAAATACAAACAATAACTCCACTTTTAGCGGAGCAATCACTATTAATCAACCACTTTCTATAACGCAAGTGGCAAATACGGGAACAAATACATTAAGTATTACTGGAGGTATTACAACCGGCAGTACGGGAACAAAAAATTTGACAATTAATAATTCTGGCGCAGTTATCATCGGAACAACAGCTATCAGTCCAGGTACTGGGAATATTGCTGTTGTAAAACAAAATAGCGGTACACTTACAATGAATGTTGCAAATACTTACACAGGTGGAAGTACTTTGGCCACAGGAACGTTGGCACTCAGCAATGTTTCAGGACTTGGGGCTGTAGGGCAGGCAGTAGCTCTTAACGGAGGTATTCTTGATTTAAACACTGATTTAAGCGTAAATGCATATAATATTACAGTTGGAGGTGCAGCAACTATTCAATCGGACAAAGCCACTCCTGCCAGTGCAGGGATAACCCATATATTAGGAACATTATCAATTGGAGCATATTCACTTAATGTTGATAAAGGGACAAATGTAACCAGCGGAACAGCAGCCGTTCAGTTTGGAAACCTTACTCTTACCGGCAATGCAACACTGAATCCGGGAACTGCAAACTTACTAATGGCAGGTTCAGAAACGGGAGCATTTAAGTTAACCAAGGGTGGCGCCGGAACCTTGCAGAAAACTTCGACAGCTTGGACATTGGGGGGTGATTTTGAAGTTACGACAGGCACCTACGATCCAAATGGACAAGCAACAACTGTGACTGGGGCTGCAATAATCGACAGCGGCGCTGCAATAACTGAAAGTGTAGCAGCCAATCTGACATTTGGATCAGATGTTACAATCAATGGTACACTAACTGAAAATGGCACTGCGGTAGTTGGAGTTGCCGGAAATTTTACCAATAACGGTACTTATACTGCCAGTAGTGGTACACATACATTCTCCGGTTCTGGAAAAACAATTGGTGGCACAGCAAATCCAACCACCATACCAAGTGCAACTTTTTCGGGAAGCTATACGAATAGTTGTCCATACCTTAGCATTTCAACCGCATTAACAATAACTGGAAATTTAACAAACAATAATACTATTGGGACAGTTACTATTAATGGCACAGGTGGAACACTTATACAAGGAACCAATTCCACTCTTTCAGTGGGAGGAGCAATCTCGCAAATAACTCTAGCAGCAACAGCCAATGGGAATACAGTAAATTACTTTATTGGTGGTCAAACGGTTTATGCTACTAATTATTATAATCTTACTCTTTCAGGTAGCGGAATTGATGTATTACAGACCGGAACAACAACGATCAGTGGTAATTTGACTTTTGGTGGCTCTGTAACCACTACTGGGGTAATAGGTCTTTCCATTGGTGGTAATGTTACATTAGGCAGTGGAACAACCTTTAATGCCAGTGCTTTTACACATAATGTAGCCGGCAACTGGATAAACAATGGAGGTACATTTACAGCAAACACAAGCACAATTAATCTTAATGGAACTACTCAATCAATTACCGGAGCAACAACGTTTAATAATTTGACTTTAGGTGGGAGCGGAACCAAAACTTTTGCAAACAATACTACAACCAACGGAAGTTTCACCATTAATAGTGGAGTTGTAGCGGATCTGGGTACTGGATTAACTCATAGTGCGGGAAAACTTTATCTTGCAGGAAATGGACAATCATTAGGTTCCTGGGGAGGAAGTATTTCTGCAGCAACCTATAAAAACTCAACCTATTTTGGTACCACTGCTACAGGTATTTTGAATGTGACTACAGCGGCTTGTGCAACTGGTTCATGGACTGGAAATACAAGCTCAGATTGGAATACGGCAACCAACTGGTGTGATGGAACTGTACCTATCGCTTCAACAAATGTTATAATTAATCCAGGGGTTAATCAACCACAGATAGGTGCAGCCGCACTTTGTAATAATATCACCATCAATTCTGGTGCAACACTTACAATTACGGGTTCGAATACATTGACCGTTAGTGGCAATTGGACGAATAACGGAACTTTTACTCCGAATAACGGAACAGTAACAATGAATGGAGCAGCTCAAACCATAACAGGCAATTCAACTTCATTTTATAACCTTACTCTTTCCGGCACAGGAACTAAAACATATACTGCAACTGCTTCAAGTACTGCAAATGTCTTAACTGTAAATTCAGGTGTGAATTTACTTTTGAATGGCACAAATTCTTTAACACCCACCAGTGCCACAATTAATGGAACAATTCAAGTACAGAATACAGCATCTTTAGTTAATGGTTCGGGTGTGATTTCCTTTAACAGTGGTAGTACCTATCAACATGACCAAGATGGAGGAACAATCCCTACTGCAACATGGGATGCCAACTCAACTTGCTTAATTACAGGGGTTATAGGTACTGCACCAGGTGGCGGTAATCAGGCATTTGGGAATTTTACCTGGGATTGTTCCGGTCAAAGTACATGGGTTGCCCTGGCGGCTACAACAATGTCCATTCAAGGAAATCTCACAGTAAATAATTCAAATCCGGGAACAAATGGTTATGATTTTTCTATTGAACAGGATATAACCGTAGGTAAAGATCTTATTATTAATACAAATGGAATTTATAGAGTGTGTTACCAGATTACAAGAGTTTTGACTGTAAATGGAAACGTAACGATTAATGGCGGACAATTGTTAATGAATTCCAGTGGTACTAATCCATTCAGTGGCACAATTGAAGTTGCAGGTAATTTCAATTTTGCGAGTGGAACCATAAATGCAAGAGCTTCAACTCCTACTTTAAATACAAGTAATATTGTCTTTAACGGTTTAGGCACTATGCAAACCTATACCTCAGGAGGTACAATCACAAGTTCAGCAAACGCCAATACTATTAATTTTACAGTTAGTAGTCCCGCATACTTACAGATGGGAACAGGCGCAAGCCCAAGTACTTTGACAGCTCAAACAACTGGGGGAACCGATACATTTACTTTATCTTCGGGAGCTACATTGGGGGTAACATCTGCTGCAGGTATAACAACTTCGGTTGCTTCCGGCAACGTCCAGGCAAATGGTAGAACCTATAATGCAGGAGCAAATTATATCTATAATGGCACCACAGCTCAGAATACAGGTAACGGACTAACTGGTGCTAACAATTTAACCATCAATAACAGTGCTGGAGTTACTTTAAGCGCTCCCACAACTGTTTCGGGAATTCTAAGTTTAACTAGCGGAATTTTAGCGACTACAGCTACGAATCTTCTTGCCATTACTAATCCTTTAGCAACTGCAATCACCGGTGGTTCTTCCTCCAGTTATATCAACGGTCCGTTAAAATGGTCATTGGCAAGTGGTTCATCTTATGTATTTCCTGTTGGAACTATTGCCACCTACTATCCGTTTGCATTAAACAGTGTTTTAGGAACTGCACCTGTCATGACAGTACAGGCATTTGCCGGTTCTACAGGCGGTTCAGCTGGTATTGGGCTTTGTACAATCAGCAATACCGAATATTGGCAGCTTGCGTATGGCTCAGGAACATTTACGAATGGCATTGTTTCCCTTACACGTGTGGCTGCTCTTTCAGGACTTGATGCAATTGGCAAAAGTACCACCCTTGCGGGCAGTTATTCTAATCTAAATGGAACCGCAAGCAGTCCTTCCATTACAACCTCCGATAACATAGGTTCTCTTGCCAGCGGAAGTGATTATTTTGTAATGGCAAGCAAAGTGCCTACGGCTAGCCTATCATCAGCGGTAGGAACTAATGCCCAAGCAGTATGTATAAATACTGCCATCACCAATATTACTTATTCTATTGGAGGCTCGGCAACAGGAGCAACAGTATCAGGATTGCCATCAGGAGTAAGCGGTTCATACAGCGGCGGTACTTTCACTATATCTGGTTCGCCAAGTATCTCAGCAGGTTCTCCATATAACTATACAGTTACCACAACAGGTGGATCATGTACTGCAGTTACGCAAACTGGAACAATAACGGTAAATCCAATTACAGTTATTAGCAGCCAGTCAACTGCAACGCAAACAACTTGTATAAATATTGTATTTACTCCCATTTCGGTAACAGCTACCGGAACTGGAACGATTACTTACCAATGGTATAGCAATACTTCAGCAAGTATAACTGGCGGAACATTACTCACCGGTGCTACAAGTGCTAGCTACACTCCTTTGGCTACCACCGCCGGAACGCTCTATTACTACTGTATTGTTCACAGTGGTTGCGGTTCTGATGTAACCAGTGCAGTCTCCGGTGCATTCATTGTAAATCCGGCAACAGCAATCAGTAGTCAGTCAACTGCAACGCAGACTCAGTGTATCACTGGAACTTTTACTGCAATTTCTGTAACAGCCACCGGAACGGGAACTTTGACTTACCAATGGTACAGCAATACAACGGCAAGTACAGCAGGAGGAACATCCCTTGCATCTGCTAACGGAGCACAGACCAGCAGTTATATTCCACAAGCCACTGCTGCCGGAACGCTTTATTACTATTGCATTGTCTCTGGAACCTGCGGTTCTGCCACAAGTTTAATATCTGGTGCATTCATAGTTTATTCTGCAATTGGAGCTAATACATTAGATTTTATAAATGGATCACACGGAACCATTTGTGGTACTGCAGCTGAGAATGCCAATGTAGTTATGACTGCTCCGGCAGGAACAGTTTTTATCAATGTTGGATTTGCGAGCTATGGTACACCAACCGGCACATGCCCCACTTTCACTCTTGGTGGTTGTAATGCATCTACCAGCCAATCTATCACAGAGGGTTATCTTCTTGGTAATAATACGGCCAGTTTTGCTGCATCGAACACTGTTTTCGGTGATCCCTGTGTGGGGACATTGAAGAATATGTCAGTATTGGCTACATACACCCAAGCTGTCTGTGGCGGGACTGCCCCAGGAACGATTACCGGTACATCGCCTACCGGTGGAAATGGAACTTACACTTATTATTGGGAAAGCAGCACCACTGGTTCCTCAAGCGGTTTTACAGCGGCTTCAGGAACAAATAATGCCCAGAATTATACACCTGGAACTCTTACACAGACGATCTGGTATAGAAGAACGGTAACTTCTGGCGGGTGCAGCAATATATCAACAGTTATACAGATAACTATAGCCTCAGCCAACACTTCAGGGTCAGCCTCTTCCACTCCAACTCTTTGTATCAATACCGCATTGACTAACATCACCCATTCAACAACTGGAGCAACCGGCATTTCCAATAGTGGTGTATCGGGGGCAAACGGTTTACCGTCAGGAGTATCGGCTACATGGGCAAGCAATACGATAACTATCAGCGGAACACCTACGGTATCAGGAACGTTTAATTACAGCATTCCATTAACAGGAGGTTGTGGAAGTGTGAATGCAACAGGAACAATTACGGTCACCGCTATACCGACCGCCACGATCAGCTATGCAGGAACACCATTCTGTACATCAGTGGCAACAGCCCAATCAGTCACTCTAAGCGGTACGGGTGCTTACACGGGAGGAACTTACGGCTCAACTGCCGGCCTGACTATTGATTCAGGCACCGGTGCCATCACACCGAGCACAAGTACAGCAGGAACCTACACAGTAACTTATAACACTCCGGCTTCAGGGGGTTGTGCTGCTGTACCGGCCACTACCAGTGTAACGATAACTACATTGCCGATAGCAACCTTCAGTTATACCGGAACGCCTTATTGTTCCAATGCAGCCAATCCGAGTCCTACCTTTAACGGAGGCGGAGTAGCTGGGACTTTTTCTTCTACGGCAGGATTAAATTTTGTCAGTACTTCAACCGGACAGATCAACTTAGCTACTAGTACAGCAGGAACCTACACGGTTACCAACACCATTGCTGCTTCTGGAGGATGCGCCTTAGTAACAGCAACCAGTTCTATTACCATAACAACCTTACCGGCAGCTACGATCAGTTATGCCGGAACACCATTCTGTAAAAGTGTTGTCACAGCACAGGCAGTTACCCGGACAGGAACAGCAGGGGGAGCTTATACCGCTTCTCCGGCAGGGCTAACGATTGATGGAGTCACGGGAGCAATAACACCAAGTACGAGTACTGCAGGAGCATATACAGTAACATACACAATAGCAGCAGCCAATGGATGTGGAATAGTAACAGCCACTACACCGGTAACGATCACAGCGGTACCGACCGCCACGATCAGCTATGCAGGAACACCATTCTGTACATCAGTGGCAACAGCCCAATCAGTCACTCTAAGCGGTACGGGTGCTTACACGGGAGGAACTTACAGCTCTACCGCCGGCCTGACTATTGATTCAGGCACCGGTGCCATCACACCGAGCACAAGTACAGCAGGAACCTACACAGTAACTTATAACACTCCGGCTTCAGGGGGTTGTGCTGCTGTACCGGCCACTACCAGTGTAACGATAACTACATTGCCGATAGCAACCTTCAGTTATACCGGAACGCCTTATTGTTCCAATGCAGCCAATCCGAGTCCTACCTTTAACGGAGGCGGAGTAGCTGGGACTTTTTCTTCTACGGCAGGATTAAATTTTGTCAGTACTTCAACCGGACAGATCAACTTAGCTACTAGTACAGCAGGAACCTACACGGTTACCAACACCATTGCTGCTTCTGGAGGATGCGCCTTAGTAACAGCAACCAGTTCTATTACCATAAATCCAAATCTGCCGGTTAGTGTAAGTATAGCAGCTTCATCCAATCCGGTTTGTTCAGGCATATCGGTAACCTATACTGCAACACCAATCAATGGAGGAACAACTCCTTCTTATCAATGGAAAGTAAATGGAGTGAATGCAGGCACAAATAGTTCAACTTATTCTTATGTCCCTGTTAATACGGATGTGATCACCTGTGTTGTGACTTCCAACGCGACCTGTGCAACAGGTAATCCTGCGACTTCGAATACAGTCACTATGACGGTTACCTCAGGCACCTGGGTGGGTATAACCAGTTCTGACTGGCATACTGCTTCTAACTGGTGTGGCGGTATACCTGATGCAACAACAAATGTGACTATTCCATCGGGGACTCCACATCCACCAGTAATTAGCGCTGCTGCAGTTTGTAATAACATCACGATTAATACAGGTGCATCGCTTACCATTACGGGTTCAAATACTTTAACGGTTAGTGGTAGCTGGATGAATAACGGCACCTTTACTCCCAACTCGAGTACGGTAGTTTTTAACAGTGTAGGGGGAAGTACTATTAGTCCGGATACTTTTTACAATATGACCCTTAATGGATCCGGGACTATAACTGCTATTGGGAACATTGGTGTTAATGGAGATTTCACTTTAAATTCGGGTTATTTTGCATTGGACGTAAGTACTACTCAAACCAATACTTTGACGATTGCCGGTAACTATTTGCAGACAGGTGGTGTTTTTGATTTTAATCCGACAGGATACGGGGCCGTTTCTACCCTTAAACTTGCAGGTAATCTTACAAATACTGCCAGTGCTAGTTCAATAACTACCGGTGGAGGAGGAGCAATTAACGGTCAAACTATATTTAATGGAAATTCACTACAGACCATAAGCTTTACAAATCCAAATGCTTCTATTTGGGCCGGGTATACAATTAGTTCCGGCAGTTCTGTAAAACTTGGTTCAAATATTGCATTAACAGGTGACGCTTCTGAAGCAAAGTATTATGCTGATTTTGTTGTCAATGGAACTATTGATTTCGGGACCTATATCTTAAGTGATATTCCTAATGGTGGCAACGCGAATGCTTCACATTTTGTTTTAAATAGCGGAGCCAGTATAATTACAGCTAACCCAGATGGAATTTCACTTTCAGGAAATACAGGTTCGGTACAGTTTAATGGACCAAGAACATATAGTACTGGTGCCAATTATACCTATAATGGAACATCCGCCCAGGTGACAGGAGACGGATTAACGGGTGCAAATAATCTTACAATTGCAAATACGAGTGGAGTAAGCTTAAGTAGTCCTGTCTCAGTTTCAGGTACACTTGCATTTACTTCCGGACTTTTAGCAACCACAACAACAAATTTACTTTCAATAACCAATACCTCAACAGATGCCATAATTGGTGCCTCAGCCACATCATATATTGACGGACCTGTCAACTGGTCTTTGCCTTCCAGCCTGGGATCAGGTTCAACTTACAACTTCCCGGTAGGAAATGGTACGACCTATTTGCCATTCGCATTGGTTAATCCAACAACCGGAACAGGAACAATTACTGCACAAGTGCAGGCTACTTCAGGTAATGCAGGTGGAACCAATGATGCAACATTGGCTTCATTAAGCACAACGGAATACTGGTCCCTGGCAACCACGGGTAATTTTACAAATAGTTCTGTTTCTTTAAGCCGGCCAACTGCTATTGCTCCTTTGAATTCTATCGGAGGTAGTTCCTCATTGGCAGGTACCTACACCTATTTGGCAGGAACAACAGGTACAAATGGTGTTGCGAGTTCCAATAACATTTATGCCAATCGGTTTTTTGTATTGGCAGAAAAGAAACAAACGATTACAACAGGTATAATTTCCGGCTCTCCATTTTGCGCGGGAAATACTGTTTCTGTTCCATTTACTATTACCGGAGTTTTCACTGCCGGGAACATTTTCACTGCTCAGCTATCTGATGCTACTGGAAATTTTGGTTCGGCAGTAAATATTGGATCATTAACTCAAACGAATGCAGGAACCATTACTGCAACAATTCCTATAGGTACCTCTTCAGGGTCGGGTTACCTTATTAGGGTTGTTAGCAGTACTCCAGTGATAACCGGAACCGACAATGGAAGTAATTTAACGGTTAATGCTATTCTTACAGCAGTTGCCTTATCTCCATCAACTGGCCAAACTATTTGCGCTTCCGGAACGGGAACACTTTTAACGGCAACGGAAACGGGAGGTGGAATAATAACAGGCCGGCAATGGGGAAAACGGTCAACTTCAGGAGGAACAATAACATTAATATCCGGAGCTACCAGTTCAAATTACACACCAACGGGGACCGATTTGGGAACCGGAACCTGGTATGTGGTCTGTACTTCAACGCCGACATGCGGTAGTGCAAATATATCCAACGAAGTAACTGTAACCGTTGATCCGGTTTCAGTTGGCGGAACTGTTTCAGGTAGTACAACCGTTTGTTCCGGAACCAATACTACAGTGCTGACTTTAAGCGGAAATACCGGTAATGTAACTAAATGGCAAACATCCCCTTTATCCGACTTCAGTTCAGGCATTGTTGATATTGTCAATAACACCACCAGTTTAACAGCAAGCAACCTAACTACGACCACCTATTTCCGGGCAGTGGTAACCAGCGGAGTTTGCTTATCGGCTAATAGTTCTACTGCAACAATAACCGTCGATCCTGTCAGTTTTGAAGGAACTGCATCTGCTGCTTCAGCTCAGGTTTGCTTTAATACTTCCACAACCTTAACCCTTACAGGATATGTAGGAACTGCCATTCAGTGGGAGCAATCGGCCAATGGAACTTCAGGTTGGACAAACGTGACAGGCGGCTCCGGAGCTACAACATCAAGTTATACCACACCAAACCTGACAATAGGAACCTGGTACAGAGCAAAGGTCACAAGTGGAGTATGCAGCAGTACTGAGTCAAACGCAGTTTCAATAACAATTGATTCAGAATTGCCTGTTTTCACAGGTTGTCCATCAAATATAACTGTAAACGTAGATGCCGGATTGTGCACCAAACAGGTTGACTGGACGATTCCAGGGGTAACCGATAATTGCGGAATTCAGACCCTAACTGTAACTGCAAGCGCCGGTGAAACCATTAGTACTCCGGTAGCAGGTACCCATCGTGCCACCATAGCAACAGGGACCACAACCATTACTTATACAGCAACCGATACCAATGGCAATGTACAAATCTGTGTTTTCACCATTACGGTTACTGACAATATTGCACCAACGATCAATTGTCCTGCAGGGGCAACAGTTTTTTGTGTGGCTAATGCAACTATTTACAGCAACTATGCAGATTTTACAACTGCAGGAGGCACGGCAACAGATAATTGCAACCTGAATACCTCCAGCTTTACCCATAGTGATAATCTCGTCGGTTCTACATTGACGCGCACCTATCAGATTTCGGATATGGCTGGAAATACGAGTACCTGCACCCAGGTATTCACCATTTCGCAACCAACAATTACTATCAGTTCACTGGGTTTAACCAATACCTGTATTGGAGGTGCACTAACAATTACATCAAACAGTACGGGCAAGAATTACCAATGGCAGGTGAGCATAAATAACGGAGGTTCATGGTCAGTAGTTGGCACAAACAGTCCAACTTATAATGGATCATTGGGCAATCAGGGAGATCAGTACCGTATGCTCGTTTCTGAAACCACAGATTTCAGTGGAGTGGGCTGTGTTTCAACTTCAAATGTGTTAATATTCACTGAAAATACGCCTCCGGTGTTTACCCTCCTTGCCCCGGCAAATCAGAGTGTCTGTACTGTCGATGGAGCTACATCGGTTGCTGTTTATGGTATCAGTCTTGATAATTCAAAGGTAACCGACAATTGTACTGCTTTTAATAACCTGCTTCTAACTTATACCATTAGTGGAGCTACAACAGGAAGCGGTTCTAATCTTTCGGAAGGAACAATCTTCAATCTCGGAACATCGACGATAACTTATACTGCAACAGATCAGGGCGGAAATCTATCAATGCATTCGATTACAATCATTGTCAACCAATCACCAGCGGCGATCACCATCAGCCATTCAGTGGTTAGCGGGGGCGGAACAGGTATTCTTCCTAACCAATGCGGAGTGTACAATTATATGGTTGATGGAGGAACTCCTGCAGTAGGCTATTCCTATAGCTGGAATGTTTATGCCGGAGGCACGGCTACCGGAACACCCGTATTAACTTTTGGAAACCTTGCTGCCATTCAGATCACCTGGTCAGGTGACCTGGCTCCGGGAAACTATACCATCGAAGCGAAAAAAATCAGTGGAGCCAATAGTTGCAATTCGAAGTCTACACTGCAGATTACATTGCAAAACAGCTTTAATTTGTTCGTCAACGACCCGGGAAATGATTGCAAAGGTGAAAGTCTGGGATCAAAAATCATAAACTGGGAAGTGGGCAGAAATTGCGGCAGTACAAGCTATTCATTTACATATGTGATTGCGGCGGGTAATTATAATACTCTTGCGGATGCACAAGCTCATGCAATCTCAGGGATGCCTGTTACAGTTACCAGTACATCCGATAACCCAAAGATTATCTATCAGACAGTGGATTATGGAACCGGGGGAGATTTCTATACTACACAGGTTTTTACTTTATTTATATACAACCAGATAGATGGAAATGGGCAACCGGATATCAATTCAGCAGATGACTTCCAGCATTTTTTCCTGAAAGCAATTCCTAATACGACTGACATTTCAACTAATTAAAAAGAGAACGCAATGAAACAAAATACAAAAGCTAAACAGAATAACCGGAACGGACCATAAGGATTATAAGATAATATGGATTCCATCTCTTTTGAGAGATGGAATCCTTCTGAAGATTAAAATTGAAAAATATAGAAGATAAAAATGTTAAACTAAAAAAGATCAAAGTATGAAGAAAAAACAAGTTCAATTAACGCCTGAATAAAGAAACCTAATGGATTACAAGGACACCACAGTTGGTGGAATTGTACAAGGGACGTTTAACCGCAACATTTTGTGGACAAACATCCATAAAATGAAACGAAATGAAATATCCGGCCCTAAAGGGCAGAATACTTAAACCCAATCCTCCCAAACAGGAAAAGGTTGGCAGCCGGCGAGGCTGAAATACAATCGAAAAATAGTGTTATATAAAAGATTAATAATTTAAATGTTTAACTTAAAAATTACAAAAATGAAAAATTTAATTACGTCTTTCTGCCTGTTGGTTTTGATAGGCATCAGTGCTAATGTAATGGCACAAAGTACAGGAACTGCTCCTTTTCCTGGCGCAAAACATCTTTATAGTGTAGATGGTGGAGGCACAAGTACTCAATATGTTTGGACTGTTTTAGATAATAATCTTGCTACTTCAACTGATGGAGTTATTTCAGCAAGCGGGGCTCTTCCACTTACTTCAGCCGAAGTAAATGTTACATGGGGAACAGGACTAACTGTTGGTGCTATTTATTATGTTAGTGTAGTTAAAACGGTTAGTGGATGTTCGAATACAAAGATGCTTAAGGTGACTATTACTGCAAGTAATTTCTCACTTGCTTTAACAACTACAGATGGTTGTTATACAAATCCTGTAGTTCTTTCTAACCCTGGTGCCCTTGAAACTTATACTCATGGTGCAGCTACAGTTGTCTATACTGTGACTCCAACTGGATTAAGTTTAAGTCAAGGATATACATTTACATTCACACCTCCAGCTCCAGTAGGTTATACTCCTGTTCTCCAAGGCTTAGCTAGCGGAGTTACACAGACAAGTAACAACTATACAGTTACAACAGGTGTCGCAGCAACTATAACATACATAATAACTAAAAACGCAGCAACAACTAATGCTGATGCTCCTGGAACTGCGGCCAATTTTGCTGCTCCAGCTACAATTTCAAATGGTGTATCTAGTCTTGGAGTGGCAGGGTTAGGTACCGGAGCGAAAAGTGCTACTTCTAATATTTCTAGACCAGCTCTTTCAAATATTACTACAGGGGCTAATTAGGAATCAAATTAATGTATAAAAGCATCCTGATATTAATACTCTTATCATTCCTGGCCGTCACAAATGTGGCGGCCCAGAATGCTTTTACTCCTATTGAAGGGACACAGAAAACTTACCAGGTGAATAATCATATCGGCAGTACATACAACTGGGCGGTATATACACAGATCAATCCGCTGGTGGCTGCTAATGCTTCCGCAATAACCATAACCGGCAACGGAAATGCACAAATTAGTGTTCTTTGGAATCAGACGGCCGATTATTATCTTTTGGTTACCGAAACCGATGCTACAGGCTGTACCAATACCAAAGCCATACGTATCTCGGTACTTCCGAACAACTCAACAGTTTCATATTCCATATTAACAAGTTCAGCTTGTTATCAGGCAAATAACGATTTTACAATTCCTATACAGTTTAAAGATGGAAACGGTTTGCAGATGGATGCAACACATTTCCCAATGGTGGTTTCATTCCAGGTGAACGGAGTGAATCAATCCACTCAAACCATCAGTTTTGCCAGTCAGATTCTGGCTATTTCTGGCAGTTTGTTTGCTGCCAGTCCCAATTCTGATACTCCGGTTATTATTACTCTCACCGGTGCAACGGATATCAATAATTTGCCAATTCAACCCGAAACAGTTTCGGGACTAAATATACACACACATACCATTTTCCGCAGTTTAACTGCGCCAACGGTTACCGCTCAAATCACAAATACGATTAATCCAACGATCACAGGAACAGCAATTGTCGGAAACAATGAATCCCTATCTGTGTCGGTCAATGGATTTACATACATTACAGGTGATGGGCACCTTTCACTGACAGGAACCAATTGGACTTTAACAATCCCAACAGGAAGCTCACTTCCGGAAGGAATTTACGATGTTAAGGCTACGGTAAATAACGCAAATTGCGAATTATCCGATAACACAATCAACGAATTAACGATTGATACCACTGCACCTGCAGTTCCGACAGTTATCAGTCAGATCACCAACAATACCACGCCAATCATCAAAGGAACGGCTATCGTTGGAACAGGCGAAACACTTACGGTTTTGCTGAATGGCGTAACCTATACTGCAAGCGATGGGCACCTTTCACTTACAGGCGCCAATTGGGCTTTGCAAATACCTACAGGCAGCGACCTTTCGGATGGTATTTATCAGGTAGTTGCTACAATAACTGATCTGGCAGGCAATTCATCGACAGATACAACTACCAACGAACTTACTATTGATACAATAAACCCAGCAGTACCGACTGTTATTAGTCAAATTACCAAGGATATTACGCCAATCATCAATGGAACGGCTATCGTTGGAACAGGCGAAACGCTTACGGTTTTGGTGAATGGAATAACCTACAGCACAGGCGATGGACATCTTTCTCTGACAGGCACCAACTGGGCTTTGCAAATACCTGCAGGCAGTGAACTTTCAGATGGTATTTATCAGGTAGTTGCTACAATAACTGATTTGGCAGGCAATTCATCGACTGACAATACCAACAATGAACTTACTATTGACAATATAAATCCAGCAGTGCCGACAGTTATCAGTCAAATCACCAGAGATACCACACCAATCATCAATGGAACATCTACAGTTGGAAGTGGCGAAACGCTAACAGTTTTAGTGAATGGCGTAACCTACACCGCAGGCGATGGGCACCTTTCACTGACAGGCACCAACTGGGCGTTGCAAATACCTGCAGGCAGCGAACTTTCGGATGGCATTTATCAAGTGGTTGCCACAGTAACTGATTTGGCAGGTAATTCATCAACAGATAACACTACCAACGAACTGGTCATAGACACCGTTGCTCCTGCTATTCCAACGGTGATCAGCCAGATCATCAATACCCCAACTCCGCTGATTCATGGTACTGCAACCCTTGGAACAGGGGAAATGCTCACCGTAATGGTAAATGGGATAACTTATACTGTTGGTGATGGCCATCTTTCACTTACCGGAACCTCCTGGACCTTGCAGATTCCTGCAGGGGCTGCCCTTACGGATGGAACATACCCGGTAACGGCTACCGTCACTGATGCAGCCGGTAATTCATCGACAGATTTAACCACCAACGAACTGGTCATAGACACCGTTGCTCCTGCTATTCCAATGGTGATCAGCCAGATCATCAATACCCCAACTCCGCTGATTCATGGTTCTGCAACCCTCGGAACAGGGGAAATGCTCACCGTAATGGTAAATGGGATAACTTACACTGCAGGTGATGGGCACCTTTCACTTGCCGGAACCTCCTGGACTTTACAGATTCCTGCAGATGCTGCCCTTGCGGATGGAACATACCCGGTAACTGCTACCGTGACTGATGCAGCCGGTAATTCATCGACCGATTTGACCACTAACGAACTTGTCATAGACACCATTGCTCCTGCTATTCCAACGGTGATCAGCCAGATCATCAATACCCCAACTCCACTGATTCATGGTACTGCAACCCTTGGAACAGGGGAACTGCTCACCGTAACGGTAAATGGAATAACCTACACTGTAGGTGACGGGCACTTATCACTTGCCGGAACCTCCTGGACCTTGCAGATTCCTGCTGGTGCTGCCCTTGCGGATGGAACATACCCGATAACGGCCACCGTGACTGATGCAGCCGGTAACTCATCGACAGATTTGACCACCAACGAACTGGTCATAGACACCGTTGCTCCTGCTATTCCAACAGTGATCAACCAGATCATTAACACCCCAACTCCGTTGATTCATGGTACTGCAACCCTTGGTTCCGGTGAACTTCTCACCGTAACGGTAAATGGAATAACTTATACTGCAGGTGACGGACACCTTTCTCTTACCGGAACCGCCTGGACCTTGCAGATTCCTGCAGGGGCTGCCCTTGCGGATGGAACATACCCGGTAACGGCCACCGTGACTGATGCAGCCGGTAATTCATCGACAGATTTGACCACTAACGAACTGGTCATAGATACAGTTGCTCCTGCTATTCCAACGGTGATCAACCAGATCATCAATACCCCAACTCCGCTGATTCATGGTACTGCAACCGTTGGAACAGGGGAACTACTCACCGTAACGGTAAATGGAATAACTTATACTGCAGGTGACGGACACCTATCACTTGCCGGAACCTCCTGGACCTTGCAGATTCCTGCAGGGGCTGCCCTTGCGGATGGAACATACCCGGTAACGGCCACCGTGACTGATGCAGCCGGTAATTCATCGACAGATTTGACTACTAACGAACTTACTATTGACACAATAAAACCAGCAGTGCCGACAGTCATCAGTGAAATCACAAAAGATACAACACCAATCATTAAAGGAACTGGTATTGTTGGAACCGGCGAAACATTTACGGTTTCGGTGAATAACGTCACCTACACTGCAGGTGATGGGCACCTTTCACTGACAGGCACCAATTGGACGTTGCAAATACCTGCAGGAAGCGAACTTTCGGATGGCATTTATCAGGTAGTCGCAACAATTACTGATCAGGCAGGCAATTCATCAACTGACAACACCACCAACGAACTTACTATCGATACAATAAAACCAGTAGTTCCGACGGTTATCAGTCAAATCACCAACGATATCACGCCGATCATTAATGGAACGGCTATAGTAGAAACAGGTGAAAAGCTTACGGTTTTGGTAAATAGCGTAACCTACACTGCAGGCGATGGGCATCTTTCATTGACAGGCACCAATTGGGCTTTGCAAATACCCACAGGGAGTGAGATACCTGATGGAACCTATTCGGTAACGGCTACAGTGACTGATGCAGCCGGAAATTCATCGACTGATGTGACCACCAACGAATTGGTAATAAATACTACTGCACCTTCGATTCCAACGGTAATCAGTCAGATAACAAATTCTACGCTGCCGCTGATTCATGGTACTGCAACAGTTAGTGCAGGGGCAATACTCAAGGTAGTTGTTAACGGAGTAACATACAAATCCGGAGATGGCAAACTGACCATCACCGGTACTGACTGGACCTTGCAGATTCCTGCAGGCGCTGCCCTTGCGGATGGAACATACCCGGTAACCGCTACCGTGACTGATGCAGCCGGTAATTCATCGACCGATTTGACTACCAACGAACTGGTCATAGACACCGTTGCTCCTGCTATTCCAACGGTGATCAGCCAGATCATCAATACCCCAACTCCACTGATTCATGGTTCTGCAACCCTTGGAACAGGGGAACTGCTCACCGTAATGGTAAATGGGATAACCTACTCTGCAGGTGACGGGAAACTGGTTCTTACCGGAACCAGCTGGACCTTGCAGATTCCTGCAGGGACTGCCCTTCCTGATGGAACATACCCGGTAACTGCCACCGTGACTGATGCAGCCGGTAATTCATCAACCGATTTGACTACCAACGAACTGGTCATTGATACCGTTGCTCCTGCTATTCCAACGGTGATCAGCCAGATCATCAATACCCCAACTCCGCTGATTCATGGTACTGCAACCCTTGGAACAGGGGAAATGCTCACCGTAATGGTAAATGGGATAA
>Ga0118677_10005221_pt1 | contig 22868 bp, 17 predicted proteins | sample AliMusrvi5mmetaG_FD_86154 | JGI IMG/M metagenome (GOLD analysis project Ga0118677, IMG submission 86154)
ATTCAATCGGTACCACATTAGGAACGCTGAGTATTACCGGGAATATTTCTGCATCCACTAGCGTTAACCCGGGAGACGCCAAAACCCTCGCCCTTCATTCGAACGGCAGTACGAGGCCAGTGACCATTAGCGGTAATATTTTCGATGGGGATGCTTCCAATTCGCTCAAGATCCTGGTTGTTAACGGCATTACGCGATTAAGCGGCAATAACACCTATACGGGGTCGACGACCCTTGGGTCTGCTGAAATCAATGGCGGCACCTTGGAGGTGTCAAGCGGCGGCCTGATCAACTCGGGCAACGACGTAATAGCTGGCCTCGATGGTACTACCGGCAGTATTCACTTCGATGGCGGCACGATGCAGAACAGCAGGGTGCTTCTCGGTTGGGGCAATGGGTCCAATGGGACATTCCAGCTCGACAGCGGCTCGGTTAGCGCCACAGGTGCCAGCTACGTCGGTATCGGCGACTCCGCCGCCATCGGCCAGCTCAACGTGACCGGCGGCACACTCATCATAGACGCCCCACTTATTGTGGCTGCAGGTGGCTCTCAAGGTCATATCCATCAGTCCGGCGGCACGATTGTCGTCAGTGGCGGCATCCAGGTTGCTAGAGACAATGCCGGTGGCATCGGGGAGATCACCGTCTCCGGCGGCACGTTAAGCCAAAACTCAGGCACCGATTTCTTCTTTGGCGGTGGCACCTCCAACGGAACCTTGAACGTCTCCGGAACTGGCACGGTCAACTCAGGCATAGGCAACATGTGGATCGGTCTTGATGACAGTACGGGAACCATAAACATCAGCGGCGGCGGCAGGCTCTTCGTCCCCTATGCCACCAGCTTCCCCTTCTTCGACGGGATCAATGGAACCGGCATCATCAACCTCGACGGCGGCACCTTCGCCTTGGCCCGCGACATCACCCGTTACGGCGACAACGCACGCGGCAGCGGCACGCTGAATTTCAACGGCGGGACCCTGGAAGTGGCAACCGGTTACGCCTCCGATTGGGGTGGCATCGTGGCGCCAACTGGCTACGCTGGGTCCGCTCCCGTGGTCGCCGTGGTCAAAGGCGGTGGCGCGATCGTCGACACCAATGGCCAGAACGCGCTCATCGGTGTCCCCCTGACCGACGGAGGCGGCGGCGGCGGGTTTACCAAGAACGGCGGCGGCACGCTCACCCTCAACGGCCCCGACACCTATACTGGCAATACCACCGTCAATGCGGGCACTCTCCAGATCAACAACCCTAACGGCAATAACTCGACCTCCACCGTCACCATCGCCGCCCGCGGCTTGCTGAACCTCAACTACGCCGGCACCGATGTGGTGAACAAGCTCTACATCGGCGCCACCCAGCAGGCGGCCGGCGTGTACGGTAACACCGCCAGCGGCGCCACCAACGGCGGCCTCGGGCTGGGTGCCTTGGACGCCTACTTCGTTGCCGGTGCCGGCACCCTCACCGTCACCACCGGCCCCGCCACCGACCCCTATGCCACCTGGGCCACCACCACCAACGGTCTGTCAGGCGCCAATGCCGCGTTTGACGCCGATCCCGACCACGACGGCATTCCCAACGGCGTCGAGTTCGTCATCGGCGGGCAACCCAATCCCGCCAACCCCGGATCCAACTCCAGCAGCCTCCTGCCCACCGTGGCAAGCGCCGGAGCCAATCTGGTCTTCACCTACACCCGCATGAACGCGGCGGCCTATCTCAATCCGGTGGTCGAGTTCAATACCGGCTTGTCAGGCACGTGGACCACCGCCGTGGATCCCGGCAATTCCACGATTGTCGTCACGCCGGGTGCCACGGCCGCCACCGTTGTGGTCACCATTCCGAAAGGTGCGAACCCAACAATGTTCGCGCGTCTGAGAGTCACCCAGCCGTGAAGACGGAAGACTGCAAGACAGAAGACAGAAGACAAGAAATGCCATTGCTCTCTTATTCTGTCTTGCAGCGAAGCGTCCTGCTGTCTCGTCTCTGATAACCAATAACCAATAACCAATAACTCTTCCTCCTCTTCTCAAGCTTTCCGGAGTTACTGAGGAGTCCGTGGCTTGGACTACACAAGGTTGGACAGTCTGATATTACCACTGATGCCACTGAAACCCACTGAGGACACTGATTGATGCATATTTTCAGTGCTTTCAGTGGCTCTCAGTGTAATCAGTGGTTCTCTTGGTCCAAATATCTAAAATTCTCCATGTGTAGTGTAAGCCACGGACTCCTCAGTAATGGGCTTTCTCCGGATCTGTGGGGCCGTTGCTTCTGGTGTGGCGGCCCCGCTCTTTTATATGCTATGAATCTCACCACCGACACGGAGGTCCCCCCCATGCTGCCGGTCATGTCGGAGCCGACAGGGACCTCCTTGGAGAGGATTCAGAAAAGCTCCGGCATTGAATTCGGCATCGAATGAACTATTCTGCACCATGAAAACCCCAACCCATGGCCCGCGTTCCACGGGCTTTGCTTTGGTGATCACGCTAGCGCTGATGATCCTGCTGACGCTCCTCGCGGTCGGTCTGCTGACGCTTTCGAGCATCTCGCTGCGGGCGTCGGCGCAGGGCACGGCGATGGCCACCGCGCGGGCCAATGCCCGCCTGGCCTTGATGCTGGCGCTTGGCGAGCTGCAGAAATGCGCCGGTCCGGACCAGCGCATCACCGCGCGGGCCGACGTGCTCGATGCCTACATAGCCAACCCGCGGCTCACGGGGGTGTGGAACTCCTGGGAGATCAAGGCCACCGCGCCACCGGCCGCCGCGGAATACGAGAAAGCCGCCCGCGATGCGAAGTTCCAAGGCTGGCTGGTCTCCGGCACCGATCCTCTCAAGACCCGCCAGATTGGCTTTGCCAGCCAGGCACCGTCGTCTCCGGTGACGCTGTGGGGGACGGGTACATTGGGCGATAATCCGCCTGCCAACAGTTTTGTCAGCGCCACGAAAGTCCCGCTCGCGGCCGCGGCCACGGCCTTGCCCGGGGCTTATGCGTGGGCGGTGCTCGACGAGGGGGTCAAAGCCCGCATCAACACCCATTATGCCGACGACGCCACCAGCGCCGGCACCAAAACCTTGGAACTCGGCGCGGGTGAACGCCCCGGCGTCGAATTCATCCCCGGCCTCAACGGCTTCGAACGCAAGTTCTTCGAGAAGAATGCGCTGCAATCCGCAACCATCGACAAAGGCATCAGCCGCCTCAATTTCGCCTTGGCGGGCGAGGCCGTTGCCCCCGGCAAAAAAGTTAGGGAGGCCTTGAAACCGCTCACCCACGACGTCACCACTCATTCCCTCGGGCTGTTCACCGACACGGTGCACGGTGGATTCAAGCAGGACTTCCATCTTCTAACGAATTCCACCAGCCTGCCAACGGGCTATGAGGGCAAAGGGGTGTATGTCTCGCGCCTGGGCCTGACCGCGGCCCAGGCACCCTCCGACCCACGCTGGGAATCCTTCCAGCAGTTCGCCCGCCTCTATCGTGACAAACTCAGCGACGCTGGCGGCGTGCCCGTGCTCCAGATCCAGACGCCGGGCGGGTGGGTGGCGGCTTCCCAGGCGGGCACGACCACCACGGTCAACCGCACGCCGCCCCCCGGGGTGGTGCTGTTGCCCACCATCGCGAAAGTCCAGGTGCTCTTCAGTCTGATCGGCCGCGACATCTATATGGGCCTGCCGGCAGCACCCATCATGAGACCCCTCACCATGGCCGAGAAGGCCACCTTCTTCAATGGCGCTCCCGCGATATCAACGACTCCTTGGTATCCCACGGACTATAATTACGAACTTAACTTGCTCTACACGCCGATCATCACTCTCCACAACCCGTACAACGTCGCGCTCGAATTCACCAGCATGCGCGTGGAGTTCGTCCATGTGCCTTTCGCCATGAGAATTTACCGCGACGGCATCGCGCAAACCCCCGACCTCGTGCCACTGGAAAAAATGTATGGAGGCCCCCCCGTGGATCGCTCGATCTACGGCGTTAACTTGAAAACCAAAGTCAATGGCGCTCCCGGTTCCACCACCTTCAGGCTGCTGCCCGGCGAAGTGAAAGTGTTCTCCGCCTACTTGAATCCCGACGATTCATGGCTCAACCAAGCTCTCCATAATACGTTCTATGATGTGTGGGCGGATCGAAGCCTCACGAGCAACAGGGACGCCATCCCCGGCTGGCGGGGCGATGGCATCGGCATTGACTGCGGCTGGCTGGGAGGGGGGCTGCTTGCGGATAACAACCCGTGGAATGGCCATATCAATACTAACGGAATCATCGGTCTGAAATGGGATTCCAAGATTCACGTTGAATTCGCCCCCTTGAGTATCCCTGCCAGTAATAACAAGTTTGTCGTCCGCATGTCAGCCAACCTGGGGGCTGACACCACGCCCACCATCGTCAGCGCCATCGAAATGGATTATGAATCGCCCACCGGCCTGCGGGATTTCATCGCCACCAACGGCGGCGTCACCATGCCCATGCGTTATCCCAAGAGCCCTAACGAATTCATCAGCGGCTATGAGATAGTGGATCGGGCGGCGACGCCGATCAAGGATCTGACGCGCTTGAAGCCCTTCGCCCTGCTCAGCGCGCAGGCCAAGACCACCTCCGGCGGGCGCGATGTCAGCAACGAAGACGGCCGCCTGGCCACCAAACCGTGGTGCTTCGCCCATGCCAACATCGGAGCCTCAACCCAGAAAGTCGTCAGCGAGCACTCGGCGAATTTCTCACATGAGATCGACTTGCAGCTTCTCGAAAAGGGCACTGCCAACTTGGTTCAGGTCGATCAGCAGGACCGCGGCAATTTCATCTCCGGCAACACCGGCTTCAACGGCACGAAATTCGGCGGCCAATACGACATCCCGCTGGCCCCACTGCAGACGTTGGCCGGCCTCAATGGTGCCAATCCCGGCGGTTCGTCCGGCTATCTGCCGCTCTGCGCCCAGCCGATCGGCAATTCCTGGGCCCACCCGCTCATCCCCCCTGAGCAACTTTCCATGACCAAGGTCGGCGGCAATTATGTCGATCACTCGTTCCTGCTCAACCTCGCGCTCTACGACAACTGTTACTTCTCCGGCCTCGCCGACCAATCGGGACCGTATTGCATTCCTGCTCGAACGACCACCGCGCTGGCCGCTGGTTTCGTCGCCGGCAAAACGCTTGACGACCCGCGGCTGTTTTTTCGTCCGCCCGATGGCAGGCAGGCCGCCGACTTTGCGAGTGAAGTGGCCAAGCCGGACGCCTATGTGAACATCGGCGCATGGCAATTGATGGAGGGTGCCTTCAACATCAACTCCACCTCGGTGCCGGCTTGGAAGGCCATGCTCGCTTCCATCCACGATTCGCAGGCGCTCAATAACCAACTACTCAAGCTTGGCGCTCCCCCCACCAGCGCGTTGAGCGTCCTGCCCGCCACCGCCGCCGGCAAACAAGCCCGCATCAGCCGGTTCCGGTTGCCGGTGTCGTTGTCGGCGGCGCAGGGCGGCGAGCCGAAGGACGGTTATTGGTTAGGACCGCGCGAGTATGCGGATGCCGAGTTGCAGACGCTCGCCGAAAACATCGTCAAACAAGTCCGTTTGCGCGGGCCCTTCCTGTCGCTGGCGGAATTTGTCAACCGCCGCCTGGGTTCGGGTGACACCGCCCAGCGCGGGGCGCTCCAGCAAGCGATCGACGATTCGAACCTCAACCCTGCTCTGGCCATCGCTGCCAACGCCGGCTTCGAGATTCCCGCCGCGGCGGTGAGCAACTACAAGTACAATAATCCCGCCGCGGGTGCCGGCCCGAGCTATCAAGGGGCCCCGGGCTATCTCACCCAGGCCGACCTGCTCAACGTGCTGGGCAATGCCGCCACGCCGCGCTCCGACACCTTCACCATCCGCGGCTACGGCGAGGCCCGCGATACTCAAGGCAAGATTCTGGCACGCGCCACCTGCGAGGCGCTCGTGCAACGCTTCCCCGAGTGGCTCGATCCGGCCGACCCGGTCGCCACCGCGATGAAGGACCTGAAAAGCCTGTCTAACAAGACATTCGGCCGCCGTTTCCTCATCACCTCGTTCCGCTGGCTCAATTCTAACGAAATATGAATCCTGCCCGCAGAGTTCATTCCTGTGTTCCCATGCGCATTCGCTGCGGTAATTCATGAAATGGTCCATGCCGTCCAGCAATCCAGCAGGCCCGGCCAGCCCAGTGCCATCCCGGCGCTATCCCCCAAATGGGGGACAACGTTGTTGTTGCGCTGCTCGGTCAGTTCCTGTCTGGTATCCAAGTCGATGCAGAACAACACCAACTCCAAATTGTGGGCCGCATGAATTCACGTCTCTTTCTCTGGTCTGTGGTCTCCGCGCTCGCGGGCTTTTTGTTTGGCTTCGATACGGTGGTCATCTCGGGAGCTGAGAAGACGATCCAGACGCTGTGGGGTCTGAGTCCCGCTATGCACGGGCTGGCCATCGGTGCGGCGCTGTGGGGCACGGTGCTGGGCTCTCTCGTTGGGAGCTGGCCGACGGACAAGTTTGGCCGGAAGAAGACGCTATTATGCATCGGGCTGATGTTCCTCGTGGGTTCGCTGTGGTCGGCGTTGGCGAATGAAGTGTATGGCTTCATGCTCGCGCGATTGCTCGGCGGCATCGCCATCGGCATGTCCACGGTGGCGGCCCCGCTTTACATCTCGGAGATCTCGCCGCCGGAGAGTCGCGGTCGATTGGCGGGCATGTTTCAATTCAACATCGTCTTCGGTATCCTCGTCGCCTTTGTGTCGAACTCAATGCTCACTGGCATGGGCGACAACTCCTGGCGCTGGATGCTTGGCATCATGGCAGTGCCGTCGGTGCTCTACACTTTCGCTTGCTTCATCATTCCCGAAAGCCCGCGCTGGCTGCTTTCGCGCAAAGGCGACCGTGCAAGGGGCATCGCGGTATTGAAGCTTATCACGCCAAACGCCTCTGCTGCTGAACTCGAAGCCAGTGCGCAGGCCATGACTACCGCCAGCGATGAAGCGGGATCCACGCAGGGATTCTGGAGCAGCGGCATGAAGACGCCCATCCTCATCGCGTTGCTCGTGGCGTTCTTTAACCAACTCTCCGGAATCAATGCCATCCTCTACTTCGCGCCTCGCATCTTTGAACTCACCGGCCTCGGTCAAAAGGCTGCATTGCTGCAATCTGTTGGCATTGGCATCACGAACCTGATCTTCACCTTTGTAGGTCTGTGGCTCATTGATCGTCTAGGCCGTCGCACGTTGCTTTACATCGGTTCATATGGCTACATCGCTTCTCTGGGCCTTTGTGCGTGGGCGTTCTTTACCGAGCACTTCGCCATCGTGCCTGCGTGCATCTTTGCCTTCATCGCGGCTCACGCGATTGGTCAGGGAGCGGTTATCTGGGTGCTTATCTCGGAGATTTTCCCGGACAAGTTCCGCGCCATGGGCCAATCGCTCGGCAGCTTCACACACTGGATCTTTGCCGCGCTGCTCACCACGTTCTTCCCGAAGATGGTCACCGCTTTCCCCGCCGGTTACGTCTTCCTCTTCTTCTGCTCCATGATGGTGCTGCAACTTGTGTGGGTGAAGCTCATGGTGCCCGAAACCAAAGGCCGGAGCCTGGAGGAAATTCAAAGCGATTTTGCTGGGATTCGTCCCAGTGCCAAGGTCGGAGAAACCAAAGGCCTGAGCCTGGAGGAAATTCAAAGCGATCTCGGTGTATCATGAATACCCCAAAGATCCTTTCCTGCGGCGAAGTGCTGTGGGACCTCTTTCCAAAAGGCCCGCGCTTCGGCGGTGCCGCAGGAAACTTCGCTTGCCACGCCGCCATCATCGGTGGTGTGGTTTTCGTGCGCGGTTTGCTGCGTGGCGCCCGTGCAATGCTTCCCCGAATGGCCCGATCCCGCCGGCCCGCTCGCCACCGCGATAAAGGACCTGAAAAGCCGGTCTAACAAACCCTTCGGCCGCTGGTTTCTCATCACCTCGTTCCGCTGGCTCAATTCCAACGAGATATGAACCCTGCAAATATCAGACCGCTTCTCGCCGCCCTGCTGCTGACCCCGTTGGCCGCAATCGCCGAGTCCCCCATCACCCTCGAATCATTGTTGCATGAGATGGTGGACGTTGAATCCATCGCCCGCTGGCCGCAAGCCGAGTTCACCTGCAAACAAGCAAGCAGCTACGACCGGCAGAAGGTGGCCCCCGATCAACCGGGCTGGTTTGCCAACAGCGACCAATCCCAATTCATCAGAACCGAAGACACCGGGGGACGCAAGGAACAGGTGATGTTGGATGTCGCCGGACCGGGGGCTTTGGTCCGATTCTGGCTCACTGTGGGAGGCGCGAAAGACGGCGTGTTGCGCATCTATCTTGACGGCAGTGCGACGCCGGTATTGTCCTTCCCGGCTTTCGACCTGCTCACCGGCGATTTGAAGATCGGTGCCCCCCTGGCCCAGCCGCATCCCGGCTACAGCCCGGCTGGCGGCGGCAACACGCTCTATCTGCCCATCCCGTATGCCAAGCATTGCAAGGTGACGTGGCAGGAAGCGAGCAACGGCTCGCGCTATTACCAGATCAACTACCGCACCTACGCGCCCCGCACGGCCGTGCGGACCTTTGCGATGAAGCAGGTCGAGATGTCGCGTGAGTTGCTCGATGGCGTCGGCCGGGCGCTGCAATCACCCGCCGACTTCACGGCGGGCACGGCCTCCTCGCTCAAGCAAACGCTCGCCGCCGGCGCAGAGGCGTCCCTCAGCCTGCCGGCGGGACCGGGTGCCGTTGGTGACTTGGAGTTGCGACTCGAAACAGGCGATGCCAAGCTGGCTGAACGCGTGCTTCGCAGCACCATCGTGCAATTGACCTTTGATGGCGAACTCACCACCTGGTGCCCGGCTACGGACTTCTTCGGCAGCGGCGTGGGCATCCATGAGCTGCGCAGTTGGTATCGCACGGTCAGCAGCGATGGCATCATGCGCTGCCGCTGGGTCATGCCTTACGCAAGAAACGCAAGCATCAGCCTGATAAACACCGGAACCCGGCCGGTGCAAGCGACTTTGCGTGCGATCACCTCACCCTGGTCCTGGGATGACCGCTCGATGCATTTCCACGCGGCCTGGCATTATGAGTCGGGCTTGCAAACGCCGCCGGTGAGCGATTGGAATTATATCCGCATCCACGGCCGTGGCGTGTATGTGGGCGACTCGCTCGCCCTCTTCAATCCGGTAGCCACCTGGTATGGTGAAGGTGATGAAAAGATATGGGTGGATGGCGAATCGTTTCCGTCCCATATGGGCACCGGCACCGAGGACTATTATGGCTATTCGTATGCGCCCAAGCCTGTCTTCCAAACCCCCATGAACAATCTCGTGCGTATCGACGAGGCAAATTCACAGGGCCATAACGTGATGAGCCGCACACGCCATCTCGACGCCATCGCGTTCCGTCAGTCGCTGCATTTCGATATCGAACTCATGGCGTGGAAACCCACGACGCTCACTTATGCGGCCACCACGTATTGGTATGCATTCCCGGGCGCAACCTCCAATATCAAGCCGCAGCCGGCAGACGCCGCTCTGCCCATCCCCACGCTGGCCGAGGCGAAGGAAGCGGCCAGGCCTGGCAAGCCGGGAGCCATCGAGTGTGAAACCCTCAAGCTGGTGCGCAAGTCCGGCGATTTCTTTGCCGGGGAGCAGGACATGGAACCGTTCGGTGGCCAACGCTGGAGTCATGGCGCGCAGTTGCTGGTTAAGGCGACGGCGATCGGGGATTTTGTGGAAGTGGAGCTGCCGGTGCCTGACGCCGCGCCGCGCATGCTGGTGCTCGATGCCACGCAAGCGCCGGACTACGGCACCCTGAGCTTCCGCATCAACGGAGAACCCTGCGGTGTGGCATTCGACGGTTATGCGGACCAGGTTCAACCTGCGGAACCCGTCAAGTTAGGCGTCTTCAAGCCGCAAGCCGGACGGTTTGTCCTGCGTGCCGAGGTCGCCGGCGCGAACCCGAAGTCGAGCGGTGCCCGCTATTTTTTCGGACTCGATTGTTTGGTGCTTGAACAGTATTGAAATCGCTAGAATCCCGAACCTTGGACTTTCCATCTCCATCTCCATCTCCGTCTCCCGTTTTTCCCGCCCGTTACCGTTACGGCTGCGGTTTCAATCCCCAAATGGGGGACAGCGTCAGGGTCACCAATCGGAAATGGCCTAACCCAAAACTCTTCGCCCGTCTGAAAGTCACCACGTCTTGACGCTGGCGAAGTTGCTTTTTCCATTGTCCATGATCCGGCCCACTTATCTGCTAGCCCCGCTGCTCTGCGCCACCGGTGTTCTAACGGCGGCACCGACTGTGGTGTCGGTCGATGCCGGGAGTGTGCGGCAACGGTTTGACGGGCTCGGCTGCGGGGCGATCTTCTTCGAGGGGCACATCACCAGCTTCGCCGCCCGGCAGAAGCCCGAGCTGCAGGAGCAGCTCTACGATGCGATGTTCAAGGACGTGCGCACCGACTACCTGCACTTGTACATCCGGCACGATCATGAGCCGCAGAATGACAACGACGACCCGTGGACGCCCGCGTTCCGCAAGGAGGATTTCGCCTACTGCGATCATCTGGTGGCCATTTGTGAGGCGGCGCGAAAACGTCAGCCGCAGATGCGGTTTTACGCCACGCTCTATTCGCCGCCCGCCTGGATGAAGACCAACAACGACGTGTCCGGTGGCGGTGAGGCAAGGGGCACCCTCAAACCTGGCTTGCAACTCGAACTCGGCGAATTCCTTTGGGCCTTTCTCGCTCACATGCACCAGCGCGGGATTCCCATCCACTACCTCAGCATCGCCAACGAACCCGACTGGCCGCACACCCAGGCATCCTACTTCCTCACCCCGCAGCAACACGCCGACCTGTTCGCCAAGGTGGCGGCTTATCTAACGGAAATGGCGCGGCGTCATCCAGAGGTGCCGCGGCCCAAGCTCGTTGCTCCCAATGTCCTCAGTGCCGTCGATGCGGCGGCGACCTATCTGCCACCCCTGTTGGAGAAGGCTGGCGCGCAACTCGACATTGTCGGCTCGCATGACTATGACCGCCGCGGCGACCGCTGGAAAACGCTGACTCAAGCGGCCAAAGGCCGCCCGGTGTGGGGCACCGAATGGTGCGTCAACGGCCCGGACGATTCACCCGATCTCATCCGCTCCGCCGCCGAATACTGGCTGGTCATGAGCGAAGCCTTCAACGGCGGGGCCAACGTCTGGATGGCCTACGACTGGGTCTATCCGCCGCGTCAGGGTGGCGAGGCGCTCATTCATGTCGATTGGGGCAACTCATGGAAGCCGACCAAAATCTATCATGGCTTCCGCCAATTCGCCTCGCGGCTGGTGCCAGGCATGAGCATCGCCCAATCCACTGTCACCGGCCCCGCTGCCAGCGGCTTCTCCCTGCCCGGAGTCAAAGCCTGCGCCTTCCGCAGCCAGAACGGCAAACGCATCGTGGTCAACATCGCCAACGTCCAGGAACAAGCGGCGGACGTCCAACTCACCCTCCGTAGTTTCAAGCCAGCCAGCATCAAAGCCTGGCGCACCAGTGCCACGGAGAACATCGCGGCGCTGCCTGACCCGCCCGCGAATGGCAGTCCGCAAACGTATTCGCTGTCGCCACGTGGCATGCTGACGGTGGAGTTCGGCGGATAAATGGTTTACAATAGGTCGTTGTTTGTCGCAATCTCTGGGGCACGCTTGGGCATTGCCACGAGCGGCTAACCCCAACCCGATTTCCTTACAACCATGAACATCACAGGTTGCTCCCTCCTCGGCCTCGCCTTTCTCGCGACCGCTCTTGCTCCCGCTGCCCTCGCCGGGGTGGGTGTTGGCGCCAAACCGATCCCCGGCGCGGAAGTCATCATCGATGGCACCCGCCGGATGCTCGACGAAAAATGGATCTATTGGGAGGGTCCCGGCTTCAAGTCTTCCATGCCTATCAAGTGGCGGATTGTCCCCGACCCCGTGGACGGCGGCACTGCCCTCATGACCGATGACCGTGCCGCCGACGGCGGCAAGTACGGTGCCGCGGACATCGTCACCCGCAAAGCCTACCGCGACTTCCGCCTGCACATCGAGTTTCTCGTCGCCAAGGCCGGTGGCAATAGTGGCGTCTATCTGCAAAACCGCTACGAAATCCAGGTGCTCGACGGCGCCAAGGACAAACACGGCATGGCGGCCGTCATCAACGAAGCCGCCGCCTCGGTCGATGCCTATAACGGCCTCGGCAAATGGAACGCCTACGACATCGTGTTCCGCGCCGCGCGTTTCCGCGAAGGCAAGCGCACCGAAAACGCCACGCTCACCCTCTACTTCAACGGGGTGAGGGTGCACGCCAATCAATCTATCAGCCAAGTCTGGGGCGGTCCGAGCTCCGGCATCGATGGCGGCAACGACGGGGGCAAAGGAATTACCGACACCCCGGGCGGCCTCAAGCTTCAGTGCGAGGGCCACGACGTGCGCTATCGCAACGCCTGGATCAAAGACCTCGACCTCACACAGCCGGACACTGACTTCAAGGAATAGACCACCCCCGTTTCTCCCTCATTGCAACCCCGCTTTCGCCTTCTCATGCGCGGCGTGAAAAAGCAGGTTCCCGCAAGCCGCAGTTATCCGCCCCATTACATTTGATGTCAGACCACCGACAACAAATGAGACAACACCCGAAACGGAGGAACACCGATGGAAACAGATTCAGCAAAGACAGCTTGGCTTGAAGAAATCGACGAACATGTGTACGCCTCCGCCGATTCCTATCTGCGGCTCTTGTACCCTGATGAGAAAGCCAAAGAAATGGTGGAGCGGTTAAGAACTGTTTCAACAACCCGTTTCATGGCGAAGGATGTGTTCAGGGCGCTCGCCCCCGTCGCCGGTGAGTCGCGTGATTACCTCACCGGCGCCCTCGCCGGGCTGAAGGCCGCCAGACCGGACCTCGACACAAGCCGGGTCGACAACTTCACCCGCTTGCTATGTCTGGAATAGGGTTGCTCCTGTCCGGGTCTATAGACCTCTGGTGGCAACATCGCGATCAAGCAACTCCACCAGCGCCCGGCCGAAAGGAGCGAGATCCAGCAGCGTGCGGCTGGAGATCAGATTGCCGTCCACCACGACGGGTTCGTTCACCCAGACGGCACCCGCGTTTTCAAGATCGTCCTTGATGCCAAGGGAACCGGTGACACGCTTGCCTTTCACAAGAATCAAAAACTGTGCTTGAAGTGCCCGCTAATAACAGCTAGAGGCGGTGTGCAGAATAATTCTAACCTCACCCCAACCCCCATGAAATCGATCAAGAACCTCACCCGCATGACCTATGAAACCGCCGCCTTCCAAGGCTGGCGTCTTGCCCTCAGCAGCAAAGGCGCGACCTTCACCAAGTATTTCTCCGACAAGAAATACGGGGACGGGAAGAAGTCGTTTGCCGCAGCCGAAGCCGCCTTGGCCGGTTTGAAAGCCATGCTGGAAGGTGCCAAGCTGGCGGACGGCAAGCACACGGCGGCGACCATCCGCAAGGCGGAGAAGCTGCTGGAGCAGGCATAGACCGGGGCTCCGGCCCTCCGATCTTGAGTTGCTAATATATCCAGTCATGAACGAATCATCCTCCACCCTGCGCAATAGTCTGACATTGGCTGGATTTATCGTCGTCACCTTTTGTGCGCCACTGTTTGGCGTGTCCGCGATGCCGGGAACGTGGTATGCGGCGCTGGTCAAACCGGCGTGGAATCCGCCTGCCTGGCTGTTTGGCCCGGCGTGGACACTGCTGTACACCCTGATGGCGGTTGCGGCGTGGCTGGTCTGGAAGCGGGACGGCTGGCGGCGTCCGCTGCTGCCCTACTTCGTGCAACTGGTGCTTAACGCGGCATGGACACCGATCTTCTTCGGGGCGCATGAGCTTGGCTGGGCGATGGTCGAGATACTGGCACTGTGGGCTGCGATCCTGCTGACGATGGTGAGTTTCCATCGTGTCAGCAGGCCGGCCGGGTGGTTGTTCGCACCCTATCTGGCATGGGTCACGTTTGCGGCCGCGCTCAACTTCGCCCTCTGGCAGTTGAACCCGGCGTGATCCCTTGACGACGGTTTTCACTTTCATGGTGCCATAGCCAAAGTGCTTACTTGATACCGGGACGTATGCAGGCAATGCTCCGGGCATGAAGCAACTTGCAGCGGCATTCTCCATGTTCATCGGGTGCATCGTGATGACATCCGCGGCGGAACCCGCCAACGTGTCTCCAGCCCAGGCTAACACATGGTTGGCTGCCACACCGGCGGCCCAGGTCTTGGACGTGCGCACCAAGGAGGAATTCGCCGAGGGTCATCTGGCCAAGGCCATTTTGATCCCCTGGACCGACAAGGATTTCACCGTCCGTGCGGCGAAGGAACTCGATCCGCGCAAACCCGTGCTGGTGTACTGCCGCAGCGGAGGACGCAGCGCGGAAGCCGCCGCCGCGCTCGTCAAACTCGGATTCACCGAGGTCCGCAACCTTGCAGGCGGTATCCTCGCATGGCAACAGGCTCTGCCGGACCCGATCAAGGTCACGCCCGACATCGCCTATGCCGACACGCCCGACGCCGCCCGGCGCCTCGACTTGTACCTGCCTGCGCAACGTGCCAGCGACAAACCGCTGCCGGTCATCGTCTTTATTCATGGTGGTGCCTGGCAAGCCGGCAACAAGGCCGGCGGTCGTGCCAGCGTGATGCGTTTCGTCAGCAGCGGACATGAGTGCGAACACGTAGGCAACTGCAACCCCGCCAATTTTCAGGGGCTTTGCCCATAGTTTGGATTCGATGTTCAGAATTGAAGCCGGTAGGGTGGCCATGTTGCCGAGCCCGGGCTCCACATACTTGCGAACCAGGAACAGAAGAACTCCGATGCTGGTGACATTCATTATCACGCCGAGAATCCACACGTGACATACGAGGTCGTAAATCCCATGCAAAAGACCGCTGGCCATGGAAATGAAAAGAATCATGAAGAAAATCTCTTTTCCCGTGGTTGATCTTTTTCGCAGGTCTTCTCTATTTGTCCACAGGACCAGCGCGACTATCGCCGTCCAAACCGCGTGGCTGGGTATGCATGAGAACCATCGCGTCACCAACTCACCGTAGGAGCCATGCCCGTGTGAAGGCGAATAGCATAGCGTCGCTCCCGCTGCTCGTCATTGGCGTTATGGCTAGCAACGCAGTTTGAGCCCACCAATGATTCCGCCTCGCACCCGCTTGCGACGATGAGATCACCATCACAGCCCTATCACCCCTCCCGGCGCATGATGCCTATGAATGCACACCAGCTCAACCCATGAAAACTCCGACCTTGCTCTGTTTGACGTTTCTCTTTTCCTCCTTGCAGATCTTTCGTGCGACTGCCGCCCATGGATTCTTTTCCCCGGACGGCAAGACAGTCACCATGGTCTATGGTTACAAACTGGCCACGGTGGATATTCCGAGCGGAAAATTTCAGACCATCGAACTGCCCGAAGCGTTCCGAGATGTGCCGATTAACAGCGTGGCCAAAGGCGGAAAAGGCAAAATCCTGTTTCTTACGGAAGATGCGGTGTGGTCATTGAAATCCGGGGAGGATCCACAAGAGGTTTGCAGCACGGCTCCGCTGGCTGGTCCGCATGGTCTGTGCGTCGTCACCCAAGCCGATTCCCCCTTGAAGGACTGGCTGTTCGTCAGCGCCGTGAAAAGAGACGGCGTCAATGGCGATCACGCCACCCTCCATGCGCGCAAGCCCGGCGGCGAATCCTTCGGGCGCATCGTCTGCCACCGGGTGTATAACGCCGAGGCGGGCTATTTCGCCCTGGATGGGCGGTTCTTCCTTAGCAGCGCGGGCGATGTCTGGGAAGGTGTGACTTTGTCGTTGTTGCCTGGTTGCTCAGCCCTTTGACTTCGCCCCCCATCCGCATCTGCAAGTCGCCGATTTGGCGGTGGCCGGGGATCTGTGCTCTCGGCTCGACCTTCGCGTCACCCAGGCCGACTACCCCGGCGCGCTCTTCATGACCAAGGAAGCCAGTATCCACATCTGTGGATATAATGGACAGTGGTGCAATCCCGCAATCCGCCATGAACGGATCCCCCACCTGCCCGTCCTGCGGTTCTCCTCTCGAGCACGGCCGTGTCGGGCAATCTTGTCCGGCCTGCCTCTTGCGGGCCGCCATGAACGATGACACGCGGCGTTCTTGACCCGGCTTGGACCGCTTAAAATTTGCCAAGTCATTTTCCGGGAATAGCCGTCAATTCCCCGTCAATTCAAAGACGAGATCAGGAAGTCTGATGCTGTGATCCGCGGGCTGGCTGGTTTTGTCATGGCGGGGCCCGAACCTAACCACTCCACCACTCCAATACTTCAATACTCCAATCTTCACTCCTGCTTCCGGTGAAGGCCGTGGCAATCGTTGGGCGGATCCATATGGGGGGGCTTGGTTTAGCGGTAGCCTTTTTTGCTGAGTTCCAGTGTCCGGTCGGCCTGCTCCGGGCCAATCAGCACCGCGCCGGCATCGATGTTCGCAGGCATGATGCCATAGCGGCGGTACTGCGTGAGCTGAATCACCGGATAGAACCCCTGCACATACGGTTGCTGATCGATCGTCCAGCGGATCCGCCCGGCCTTCACCAAACGCAGAATCTCCGGTGACAGGTCAAAGCCGGCGGCGCTGAAGCCTTGGTCCTTAAAATGCCTATCGATGGCCAGGCCGGCGCCTTCGGTGTCGGCTTGGCCGGTGCCAAGGATGAACTTGATGTCCGGATGTTTGTTCAGTTCCGCGGTGATCACCCCTTCCGCCTCCGTGCTGGTGGAGCCGGTGATCGCCACGGTCCAGGTGATGCCCTTGGGTTTTAACATTTCCTGTGCCCCGCGCAACCGGTCTTCCAGCGCCGACACGCCGGCAGCGTGCATCGTCATGAGGATGTGACTGTTGGCCGGGATGACGGTCGCACAGGTTTTGCCGAGGGTCTTGCCCGCGTCGTAGACCCGCTGGCAGACGGAGCCGAGACGGGCATTGGCCGTGGCGTGGTCGTCCACGTTGAACGCGACGACCGGCACCCCGGCAGTGATGGCCTCCTGCACCACCACATCGAAGGCCACCGGATCAATGATGTTGAGGGCGATGCCGTCGTAGCCGTCCTTGACGGCCTGCCGCACCATCGCCGCTTGGGCTTTGAGGTCGACGCCTCGGGTGCCAGTAAAGGTGCACTCCACGTTCATCAGGGCGGCGGCATCGCGCATGCCATTCTTGACCGGCTTGAAAAACTCCTCTTCCACGCACGTGGTGATGAACACAAGGCGCAGGGGTTGTTGCGGCCGGGTTGCGGCCGGGCCGTCGCTCGCCGCGGCACCCAACCCGGTGGCTAACAACGCGAGCAGGGTTGGCTTGATGGAGGTCGTTCTCATGGATTTGTTACTGGTGGCTTTGCGGGGCTCCCATGCCGCGCCATCCGTGGTCTTATGGCTGCGAGCGGGTGAAGCCGATATCGGTATGGGTGTGATGCAATAGCAGGATCTCGCGGATTTCGTTCATGGGGGATCGGTGGCCGCAGCCTTACTTCGCCGCCGCCGGCGGCACGTAGAAGCTGTGGGCTTCGTTGCCTTCCACGTCGACCGCCATGTAGCTGAAGTTGCCTGCGGAGCCGAGGGCCTTGACGATGTCGGCAATGTTCATTTCCCATGTTTTCCCCTGCTTGCCATCGAGTTTCGCGACCTGGGTGTTGGCGTCGGGGAGATAGTAGAAGACCGCGCCGAGCGGATGATCGGCCTTCACCGTGAACTTGCCATCCTTGGCGGCGAAGGTGAAGGCGCCGTCCTTGTAAGTCTGCTTGTCGCCGGTCTTCCAATAGAAGCGGCTGTTATTGAAGAGCTCCTGCTGGATGCCATAGCTGCTGCGGGCCGCCTCGTTGTGAGGGACGCCGGGATCCATGGCCACCGTGAACGCCTCGGCCACATTTTCATAGGCGTCCTGGATGAGATTGTAACCGCCGGGATGCCAGGCCCAGTGAATCATGTGTCCGAATTCATGGAGCGTCACGCCTGTGAAGGCACGGTAACTGAGCGCGCCGAGATGCGCATCAGGCTCGGGTGTCTGCATCCACTTGACGATTTCGGACACGCGCACCGGGCTCTTGCCGACGAGGGTGCCGTAACCGATGACGCAGAAGTTGTCAGAGCTTTGGGCAACGTTGGCACAGGTGATGAAGGCGAGGTTGCGCCATTTGGGCGTGGCGTATTGAGGGGGCAGCACCGACCGCGCGACGTCATAGGAATTGCCCTGCGCGGACCATTGCGCGCGGGTCTGGTTGGTGTATAACAGGCCGACATCCACCTTGGACGGGTCGTCCTTGCGCATCTCCGGATAGAAGGTCTTGGCACCGTAGCCGCCACATTTCATGTCCTCGGCCACCCATGATTGCATGACCTTGGTGAGAAGGTCGAGTTTCGTTTGATAGAGCGCGTCGACCTGGTCGGCCTTGACTTTCAGCGGATCCTCGTCCTTGGGCACCACATACCATACCTTGACCCGGTAATCCTCGGCGGTGGCCGGCTTGTAGGTGAGGGCCAGGGTTTTGACCCCGGCGTCGTCCTTGAAGGCGAGTTCGTTCCTGCCGGCCTTGAGTTCGACGACCCCGCGGAACTTGTCGGCCACGGTGGTGTCAAGGGAGGCTTCGGCGGCGGACTTGAATTGCAGTTTGCCGCGGCAGGTTCCTTCAATCACAACAAGCGGATAGCGGAAGACCTCGCCATCCTTGACGTTCGTCACCTCCACGGCATTTGCCAGCGGGATGGTGGCGAGGAGTGCGGAGAGCGCGGCACCCAGGCGGGGTGCTGGGAACGGAGTGTGAGATGTTGTTTTCATGTGTTAGGTTGGCAATCAAGTTCCTGCGGCCATCCCCTGCAGCACGGCCAGGGGCAGGGTAACGGAAGCCATGTAAACGGGGTTTTGAGCTCCGGCCATGTCGAGTCCGAAACACTCCCAGGGCGCGCCCAGCGCGCCGCCTTTGCGGAAGTCACCCTCGCGCAGGTGGCGAATGAACCTCTCACACACCTCCCGGGCGAGCGCCGGGTCGGTGGCCTGGAGGGCCTCGATGAGCCAGCCGGTGGGGGTGTGCCAAAAGGCCCCGCTCTGATAGGTGTTGACGGGGGTAAGACTGGATTCCCAGCATTGGTTCGGTTTGAAATAACGATCTAACGGGACATGGCGCACCGCGCCTTGATATTCAATGGTATTGCCCGGCGCCCGGATTGCCGCGGAGACGGTCTTGCGCGCGCTCGCAGCCGCCTCGGCGGGCAGCAGGCCCAAATGCAGGGCGAACAACGTTGCCCACACATCCGGTTGTTTGCCGACCTCGGTTGCCGCGAGCAGCCAGCCGTCTTTTTTGGCGGGATCTCCGAAAACCGGCACGAGATGGGCGGCGATGAGTTGGGCCGTTTGGGTGTATTGCGCGGCGGCCTGGTCCTTGCCGCCAGCCTTGCACAGCGCGGCCAATTGCCGGGCCGCGCGATATCGCAGCAGGGTTGCGAACGACATGGCTCCCAGCAGATAGACGGAGTCCTGGAAGCCGAAACCAACGGCACGACGTTCCTTGGTGGCGACCACCGCACCGGTCGTTGGATCGGTGGTCGGCGCGCGAAAAGCCTTCTCCAGGCGGTCGAACAGGCTGTGCTCGCCAATCAACTCGTCGAGGAATTTGGCGTCGCGGGAGTCGCGCCAAAGCGCGTAAGCGATGTGGATGAAGTAGAAATGATCGTCGCTCGGCGGCAGGGGTCCCCACGGCGGCGCCCCCTGGTCGTCGCCTGCGGAATAGGTGCCCGGGTAAAACACCGCCCCGCCGGCCATGTTGACGTGATCCACGATGGCGAAGGGAGGAATGATCCCGCCGCTGGGCAAGACGCGTTCCTTCCCGCCATTCTGGCAGCGGGCGATCAGGCGCAACTGGGGCAGGATCTCCGCGGCGCCGATCAGCCCGCAATCCAGCGACATCGCGAAGTCACGGGTCCACAGGGCCGGATAGTTGCCGCCGGGAGTGATGAGCGTGATGTCAGTTTTATTTGGCTCCGCGCCGCCACGCGATTGGCCCGGCCGGACCCGGGCCGCCTCGATGGTCGCCGCGGCCAGTTCCTTGAGGAACGTTAGAGAGGTCGGGTCGATCGGTTGCTTGCTGGTTGCGGCCGCTTGCTCCGCAGCACCGAGGCAGCAGACCCTTGGTGAGGTGAGCGCCGCCGTTGTGAGCAGGCTCCGGCCGAGAAAGCCGCGCCGGGAGATCGGCGCTTGTGTTGTTATAGGTGAGTGCATCATGGGAATCGTTTGGGTGTTTGTTAGCGGCCCGTGGGGGTTGGCGGCGGGGTGCCAATGGCCCGCAACTGGTAGGCGCAGACGGTTTCGCCGGTAGCGCCACCGCTGGGAGTCTCGAGGCCGTGGATGGCGATGATCTGGGTGGGGCCCGTGGCGGTGAAGCGTCCGATGATAGATTGTCCCAAACCGCCTGCGGCCTGGCTGACGTTGTGCTTCATCACGGCGGTTCCGTCCAAAATCTGCGACCGATCCTGGGTGGCGGCGGCGGGGCCTCGCGAATCATTCAGCCATAACTGCACCAGGTAAGCCTGGCCCTTGGTCAGGTTGCCGAGGGTCAGGGTGGCGGTCTTGGGGGCACCGGCGTAAACCGCACTCTTGAGAATCGCCTGGTATCCCGCCGACAAGCCGCTGAATGCGCCGGGGCCGCCAAAGGCTTCGCTATTCCTGGTGGGCGGAAGCGTGCAGTGAAAGCGATCCACGGCGGAGGCATAGGCCAACTTGTCGTCACTTTGTGTCGTCAAGGTATCGGCGAAGGCCACGCCGTTGACGGTGGCGGCCGCGGCCCCGCCGTCGGCGCGGACCAATGTTCCCTCCAGCGAGACATCTTCGTCCCCGGTGATGTTTTTGGCGGCGTCCCACTTGATGATCACCTGGCCTTTTTTCGGTATCCGGATGCTGTTAGGAGGTCGCGTCGCCCCCACCAGTTCCATCTCTTTCGCGGCAAAGCAGGAAGCGCAGACCAGGGGCAACAACGCGTCAAAGGCGACTTTGGTTTTCTCATACGAACCTTCGGGATAGGGCCATGGTTTCATGTTCCAGGCATGTTCCGCATAATAGGGAATGCACGGGAGCACCATTTCCAGATGTCCTTCACCGGCCCCGTTTTCGCCGGGGAAATCCCAGGTCGAGAGCAGGCTGCCCATGACCTTGTCGGCATAGTTGCTGCAATCGTCCGCGTTGGCCTTGAGCGGTTGGCCGAAGGCGCTCTCCTTGCCAAAGCGTGTGACGGCAAACTCATCGGCGATCCATTTGCCTTGGGCGATGGCCTTCTGGAACGTCCCGGGCTGGATATAGAGGGGAGTCCATGAGGTGTTGCACAATTCCCAGCCAGCCGCAAGCATGCCTGCGGGATCCCCGCCCCACTGTTTGCTATAAAAATCCACCACGATGTTTTTTTTGTGTGGGCTCAAATCGGGGTCGGCAGGTCCCGGCCCGTTCCAAAACATCATTTTGATGTCGGGGTTCTTTTCCTTGAGGAAGGTCAGCATCTTCACCGCCTGGCCACCATTGCAGCCGCCTTCGCCATAGACCGGCCCAATGTGATAATACGGCAGTTTGCCATCAGGCCAGCCTTTGGCGAATTGCTCATAGGAGCGCTGCGTGGCGACCTTGAGAAAGTTCCAGAAGCGGGGATCGCCATCGAGATTGTCGCCCGCGGGCCATTGATAGGCACCCTTGCCGTCCGCCTCATCCACATAACCTGCGATCTTGTCACTCGTGTTGAAATCAACGAGCAAGGTGGCCCGCCAAAATGGATCGTTCGTCCGCATCTCATTGTGCGGCACGAGGAAGACGCCGCGGACCCGCGCGTATTCGATCACCCCGTCCATCTCGTTCTTGGTCCAGGCACAATTGGCATGCAAATCATTGAGATTAGTTGCGCCATTGCTGCTTTCAAATGCGGCGCCGACCCACAGGGGTTCGGTGGTATGGAGTTGCAAGACGCGGACTTTGAAAAACCGCATCAGGTCGATGCCTTGCTTGACAAACCGCGGCGAATGGTAACCGCCGCGAATGCTGAGTTGCAAGGCGCGGAAGGGTCTATCAGCATCGTCCTCGATCAAGAGTCTGGGCAGGGATAAGCCGGCACCATCTCCTTGCACCGACTGCACCAGGGTCATCATGCCGAAGGCGAGTGCCTGATAGGAACCGGCCTCCACCGTGGCGGCCTGGTCAATGGCCAGCGTGTAGGCGTCGAGCGACTTGTATTTGGCGTTGTCCTTCGCCAGCTTCAGGCAGATGTCGCCCGCCTTGGGGGCGCCCACCTTGACCGCGAGTTTGGGTACGCCGTGGATCGTCCCCAAGTCCCCCGCGAGGATGGCGCCCAGCGGCAGCAAACTTGGGTCGCTCACCATGATGGCGGTGGCCGGGCCCAGGGCGATTTTTCCCGGGGTGGGCACCATCTTTTTCGGCACGGGCAACAAGCATGGCAGGGCGGCAGGCGCGGCCAACGCGCCGGTGATGAGACCTGCCCCCGCCAGCAAGGCGCGGACCCCGATAGCACATAAACTCAACTGACCTTTCATAGAGACTGGGTGGTGGTGGTGTGGGCGCGGATCTCGCTCAAATGGCAGGGGTCGGTGACGGCGCTGGCCGATGATAGGCCGTCCGCCGGAGCGAGCGCAAGCCGCACTTGTCCCACCGCCTGGCGTTCGATCCAGACGATCAGATCAGTGGATTCGAGGGTCTCGCGGTGGCCCATGCGCACGCCCTTGCCGCGGGCAATGGCTTGGCCGTCGAGCTCCAGGCGCGCGTCGGCCTTGCCCCAATTGGCAACGACGAGACACAGGTTGTTCAGCGGCGATTGGGCATTGGCATCTAAC
>Ga0118677_10005222_pt1 | contig 22865 bp, 18 predicted proteins | sample AliMusrvi5mmetaG_FD_86154 | JGI IMG/M metagenome (GOLD analysis project Ga0118677, IMG submission 86154)
AGGCGTGGGCGCCGATCATCGCCACCTATGCCCCGGCCTTTGCCGCGATGACGGCCGCCGAGATCACGGCCTGGATCCAACTGGCGGCCCTGGGCGATCCCTTCAAGGCGTACACCGCGATCTATGCCCGGATGCCGGCGGACTCTCTGCCCGGCGAATGGGCGGCGGTCAATGAGTCGTGGGCGACGGCCAACGCCAACAACGCCGCCACTCTGGATTGGGCCAACAAGGCTCGCCTGGCCATCCTCAACGTGCTGGTCACGATGGGGTTGGCTGCGGTGGGTCTTTGACGCCCTAGTGATCGGAAAGGTCGGGAAGAACATGACGTACGAACAGATCCGTGATTTGATCCTGAGCTTTGGCTCGCGCTATCTGGCGTCGTGGGTGCTCAAAGCGTTGTGTTCGATGAGCGCCTTGACGGCTTACAGCAGCGAGCAAAAGCAGCAGTATGCGACGATGAGCGTGAGCCTGATCATCGCCCTGGCCACGGCGCTGGCGGACTTTATCCACAGCAAGGCGTGCCACCAGCAGGCCCTGCAGACGGAGCCGCCGAAGTAGCGGAAATATGCGGAATCGCGACGGCCAACATCCTTACGCTCTGCCCCGCCTCCGCGGGGCGGCGGCGTTTTTTGAGCGCCCGGGCCACATGCCCGGCACACAGACCGGCCCCTGGCTCTGGACCAATGCTCTGGCCGACAACGATGGGCTTAACCCGGCCAATTACAGCCGCGATGGTGGCGCGACCGCCAGCTCCATGTTTGGCCCCGGCGATCCAGTGCAGTGGAGCCTGCACACGGTCGGCGGCACCACGGCCGATATACCCTTCTTTGCCACTGCGATCACGTGTCTGGACGCGACCATCAGCCACTACCTGTCAGCCTGCTCCAACCTGGGCTCATCCGGTGCGGGTTTTGCCAACCTGACGATTGCCGGCGACCTTGACTACGTGCCTACGAGCGACGGCACGAATGTCAACTGGTACCTCACTGACGCGCCATCGGTGGGGGGCAATGTCCGGGTGGAGATTGCCGCTGAATCGCTGACCGGCGGCAACGAAAACGTCATGGGGTTCTTCCTGGCCAACGCACAGACGGTGGGCGGGAGTGCCTACCTGAGCGGCGGGAGTTGGGATGGTTCCATTGGGCAGTACCCGGTCATCTGCGCGCGTGGCACTGACCACGCGACGATCACCGGAGACGTGCAGGTTGATGGTGCGGTCGGCTGGGTGGTGCGGACGGCCATCGGGGGAACGTTTATCCATACCGGAGCCCCGCTGGTGTTAGTGCTGCTGCAGGACTGTGCAGCCTCGACGGCACTGCAGGATGCCGTGCTGGCGGCAGCGGCTGACGGTGCCGCGATAAACGGCAAGATCAATGTCAGCTACAACGGTGCGTACCCCACCGGCTGGGACAACGAGTTGCAGACGTGGGCGGAAGGATCGGTGGGGGCGGCGCTGGTGGCAGCCGGGTGGAGTATTTATTTTGAAGCGACGTGGGGCTAACCGGAGATTCTTCGCATGATGTACGATTCAGCAAACCCTGCCACGCGGGAATCAAAGCTGGCGTGGACGCGCGCCGCGCTGGAGGAGATGCGACTGCAACTGGAGCAGGCGCAGTTGCCGGGCGTCCTCGGATCTCCGCCGGTGTTCCCCAAGATCGCCAAGCTGGGCTACTGCCGGATCCGCGACGTGGCGTTACGCAATCGCTTTGGGCTTTCTCTTGCCGAGATCAAGGCGGAATCAGCATATTTTACAACAATTTGCGGCCACAGGGGAGCATATATTATTGTAAATATCAATGATGCATCTGAGATTACTGCAATTGCCGAACCGTTTTTCCTATGGCTTGGAGCGGATGTAGATTTTATTCCGGTGATGACTCCTGAGGATCTTGCAAAGGGCGGCCCCGGAATAAGTGCTGCAATCCAGAAGTGGGGTTGATTTAATTAATCTGAAATTTCCTGTTTGGGGTGCCCTGGGTTTCCGGGGCACCTTTTTTTATCACCACCACCTGATCCCTGCGAGCCTGCACAGTTCCATCCTTGATAACAACAGGTTATATTCAAATTGCAGGCGGCTGAGCTGTGCATCCTTATAATTGGTAATGGAAGTGAGAAGGTCGAGGTTGGTAATGACCCCATACTTGTAACGGTCGGTTGCAAGGTCCATGGCAATCTGGGCTGAACTGATCAGTGTATCGGCGCTTTCAAGTTTCCTTATATTTTTCTGAATATCCTCGAAAGAGTTGAGAATGTCTTTATTCAGGCTGACTTTCTGGGATTCCAGGGCCAGTTTTGATGCATTGAGATTGATGGTGGCCAGTTTCTTCTGGAGAGCGGGCCGGGCTGCAGAGATAATAGGGACAGTAAGGCCAACTCCAACGGCATAGTTGAATGTCATGGGATCAATGTCGGGCATGAAACCGTTCTTATATCCCAGGCCTGCCTGGAAACTGACCAGGGGCATGCGCAGGCGGTTGGCTGAAACAATATCCCACCCTGCCGATTTGATCTTATCGCCGGCTATCCTGATCTCGGGGTTGTTCTGGACTGCTATGGCAAGTATGGAATCGGTTGCCACCCTGAAGGTCGACTGGTTCACCACGGTATCATTGAGATACCCGCTGCCGCTGATCCCGGTGAGCATACCCAGGAGGTTGTATTGTTTTCCCAGCTGGGTTTGAAGGTCGGTATAAAAATTTTCGGCATTGGTGTATTTTACCTGGGTCGATACCAGGTCGTATTTCAGGGCATCGCCGTAATTAACTTTCACATTGATCTGCTGCAAGGTTGACTGGAGCAGGTTAATCTGTTCCTTCTGAACAGTCAGGCTTTTATTAAGGAATATGATAGAGTAGTAGATCTGTGCCACCTGGTATGCCAGCTGGATCTTGAAACCATCGAGATTGTCCTTTGATGTTTCCAGATCGCTTTTTGCCTTGTTCACTGCTGCCGGGGTCCTCAGGTCGAGAATAGGCTGGGCGACACTTACAGAGGCATTGTAATTGTCGGCAGGCGCTACCCTGAAGGACTGGACCGTTGAACCCATGGGGATCTCAATGGCCGGGGTAGGGAAAATACGGCTATAAGATAAATTCACTCCCGCAATTGGCAGGTATCCTGCTTTCCCAAGGCTTACCCTGACTTCACTCATACGCACCATGTCGGTCATCTCGCCCACCCTGGGATAATTCCGGAATGACTGTTCAACGAAATGTTTCAAAGTGGCCGGTGCCGGGATGTCCTGGGCCTGCAGGTTACTTGCGAAAAAACATATCAATATTGCTGACAGAAATGATTTCATTGGATGTAGTGTTTTAATTCTTTTATAACGGTTCACGATTCACGATTCACGATTCACGATTAATGTGCCTCACTTGCTGCCGCTATCTGTCCGCCGAATAACTTCTTGTTTTTTGTGATGAAGATCAGGGGAAAGGCAATCAGAATAAACAGGGTTGCATAAAGGAATGCATCGAGATAGCTCAGCATAAATGTTTGCTTCATCACCGAAAGTTCTATCACCTGGTAGGTTTGCTGCTGCAGGTTTGCCGCCAGGGGGAGTTTTGCCTGAAGTCCCTGGTAAACCTGGTTATATCGTTCGGTGAACTGCTGGCCCCCGCTGTAAATATTGCTGATCAGGTCCATCCGGTGAACTGCGACACGGTGTGCGATATAGTTGTTAATAATGGCAATGCCAAAAGATCCACCCATCTGCCGCATCATATTATTCAAAGCGACGCCTTGCGGGATATCACGGGGCTGCAATCCGGCGACAGCCATCGCATTCAAAGGAACAAAAAGGCATGCCAGACCGGCTCCCCTTATCATCAACGGCAGGGCAAAAAATCCTGAGGAAACATTCATGTCGGCTCTGGACATCAGTATACCGAAGCCCATCAGGGTAATGAATCCTAAGCCGACAAAAAGTTTGGGAGGTGTCCCTGCCGAGAGTGCCCTCCCAATGAATGGCATGAAGATGAGCGAAAGGATGGATGCGGGAAGCAGGGTGAGACCGGTCTCATAAGCAGTATAGCCTAGCACCCTTTGCAGCATCAGTGGAAAAATAAACACCGAGGTGAATAAAATAAACCCTACAATGAAGGTCAGGAGTGTTGTAAGTGCAAGGTTACGGTCCTTAAGGATGCGGAGATTAACAACAGGTTCTTTCTGTTTCAGTTCCCACCAGATAAAGGTTACCAGCCCGATAACTGCAGTCACTGTTAGCCAGATGATCAGTTTCGAATCGTACCAGTCTTCGTGTTCTCCCCGTTCAAGGACATACTGCAGTGAACCGATTCCTATAGTCAGAAGGAAGATCCCGCTCCAGTCTATTTTAGGTTTTATATGGATATCGAATCCCCTGGGGATAAACCGGTAGGTAAGGATGCTTGCAATAATTCCGAAGGGAACATTGATGTAAAATATCAGGGGCCATGAATAACTGTCGATAATCATGCCGCCAACCGTTGGGCCAAGTGTGGGGCCGAGCACGACCCCCATTCCGAAGAGTGCAGCTGCGAGCCCTCTTTGTTTGCCTGGGAAGGTTTCGAAAAGGATGGATTGTGAAGTTGAAAGTAGACCGCCACCGCCGAGACCCTGAACGAACCGCCACAATACGATTTGCCACAGGGAGACTGACATTCCGCAGAAAATGGAAGCGATGGTAAAAATGACGATAGAGGCCATGTAATAACGCCTGCGGCCGAAAAAGGCAGCCAGGAAACCTGTCATGGGGATGATGATCACGTTGGCTATGGCATAGGAAGTGATAACCCAGGCGATATCTTCGATGGATGCGCCGAGGTTGCCGGCCATCTGGTTGAGAGCGACATTCACTATGGAAGTGTCGATCAGCTCCATGATGGCCGCCGAGATCGTCGTAAGGGCGATGATGATCTTTGCTGCTCTGCTCAGGGTTGACATAGACTGGATCAGATGTGAGCTGAAACAACCACGCTCATGCCGGCGCGAAGGATGTCTTTATATTTTTCCGCATCAATGATCTCGATGCGTATCGGGACGCGCTGGGTCACTTTTACAAAATTTCCCGTGGCGTTATCGGGGGGCAGAAGTGAAAACCTGGCTCCTGTTGCATCGGAGAGTGAAACAATCTTTCCCTCGACATCCAGGTTGGGATAGCCGTCAATTTTAATGGAAACTACCTGTCCCTGGTGCAGGTTTTTAAGCTGGTTCTCTTTGAAATTTGCAACTACCCAACGGCTTTCAGTGTTTACTATGGTGAAGAGGGGAGTGCCTGACTGGATGAACTGACCCTGGTCAACATTTCTCTTTCCAAGTTTGCCGTCGGCTATTGCATAAATACTGCAATATGAAAGTTTAAGTTTTTGCTGGTCGATACGGGCTTTTTTAACATCAGCCTGGGCTTGTGCCTTGCCTACCAGTGATCTCAGGACTTCCAGCCTTGTTTCAGCAACCCTCACTTCAATCTGGCTTGTTTCAAGTTGTTTGTTCGTCACGTCGAAGTTTGACTGGCTGTCGTCGACCTGCCTTTTAGTGATGGCATTGCCTTCAAACAGTTTCTTATCGCGGTTCAGGTCATTGGCTGCTTTGGACTGCCTTATCCTGGTGACTTCCAGGTTTGATTTTGCCGAGGAAAGGGAGGCTTCGGCATTGGTCAGCGATGCTTTCGCATTTTCAATATCCGATAACGACTGGCTGAAATCAGCCTGCATCTCCTGGAGCTGCAGCCTGAGTTCCGTGGAATCAACCACCATCAGGAGCTGCCCCCTGGTCACATTCACATAGTCATCGACATAAATCTTATCCACGTAACCCGAAACCCTTGAAAGGATGGGCACCAGCCTCATCTCGACCTGGGCATTGTCGGTTTCTTCATGATGAATTGCGTACCAGACTTCTTTGGTGAGGTAGATCAAAGCAATTATGACAACCGTGCTGATAATGATCCTGGGCAATATTTTTTTCCCGCTTTTTCGTTCTTTTCCGGAATCAGTGTCCATGTAAATTGTTTTTTATATTTTTGCAAAAGTAAACTAAGTTGACGAATAATAGACAATGAAGTTGACTAATTTTTTATAAAATATTTTTATGCTCTCGAAATCAGTCAGAACAAAGCTTCTTAAAAAGAGGCCCCCCAAGGAGGAAAGTGTCGGCCGCCTCATCTACCTTTTATACCGGCATCTGACAGCCTGGGGTGAAAGCCGGTGGCCGAAAGTCGGGCTTCATGCATTCGGACCAAGTCATATTCATCTCCTTGCCACTATCGGCCTTGAGGGTGTTTCAAACAGCGGGATGGCAAGGCGGGCTAAAGTTTCGAAGCAAGCAATGAGCAAACTGGTGAAGGACATGCTGGCGCTTGGGCTGATCGTAATCCAGGTGAATGAGAATGACAGCCGCTGCAATATCATATCGCTTACCGACAAGGGAGCAGAGGCTCTCATGCAAATATGGGAAACCAATGACCTGCTAAAAAAACAGGTTGAAAAACGCCTGGGCATGGCAAAATCAAAAAGGATACTCACCCTGATGGATGAACTGGTGGATGCACTGGATGCCGAAGAGGAGCAATCAGGCCAGGCGGGCTGAAAGAATCAGTCTTTCTTTAATACCTTTATCCTGTATGTTACTCCTGAGTTATCAGTCAGTATGAAATAGTAAGCCCCGGCCTGTTTATTTGCAAGGTTCATGAGGTATGTTGTTGAAGGATGTTCAATGGCCCCCTGTTCAACAACCTGTCCTGCCGAAGAAACCAGCCTGTAATTAAATCGTTCCCCCGGGGGGAGGCTTAAATTGACGTATCCATCGGCGGGTACAGGGAAAGCGGTAAGGTTGTATGCCGGGGGAACTTTTTCGGTGCCTGCAGGGTAGTCAACGCATCCCACCAGGCTGAATTCAGCTGCAGATGCCCAGGGATTGCCATTGACTTCCGAGAGCGCCCTCAACCTGAAAAACCTTCCGGATTTTGCAGAATCGAGAACTACGGTCTGGGGTGCGCTGGTATTTACAAACTGGCCTGTTTTAACCGGAACTCCCCAATTAAGGGTATCATCGCCAATATAGAGTTCATATTCTTTGATGCGGCCATTTTCGCCGTCCTGCCTGGTAAGATAAATGAACTTATAGATCTGGTATTCCTGGCCAAGCGCTATCCGTATTTCGTGAGGATAAGGAACATCACCAGTACTCCAGGCCGTATGCCAGATGGTTGAAGGATCATTGTCGAAGCTCATGACTGCATAACCCGGGTAATTCAATTCTTCGCTGTCGACATAAAGCAGGGACCATATTGATTTAGGCAGTATGTCGGGGTTGTTGCAATCGTAAATCGAAGGGCAGGTCGTGGCCGTTACCATTCCTGCGATTGAACGGGTGTAAGCCTGGCCGTTTTGAGTTACTGTAAGGCTTACATCGTAACTTCCCGGGCTGCCAAGCACAACCCTTGGGTTGCGGATGTCGGGGTTCTCTAGCCATGCCGGTGCTGGACTGATGCTCCAGTGCCACGTGGCCCCGGAATGGTCCAGTATTGAATGATCATCAAAGAAAAGGGTATCAGTCATGCAGTCGTAATGTGCTTTTTCTACCCAGGGATTGACGATGGGCTTGAAATCGGTTTCCTGCATGGGTGATGACCATACACCGCAGTTACCGGCGGAACGAAGTTTGGCGTCCCTGTAAAACGGCAATGCCAGGTTGACGTCCATTCCCGCAGGATAATTATTGTCATAGGCCTCCCAATCGCTCATCCCTTCTTTCCTGTAAAACACCTTTGCCACATGACCGTTTTTTGCCTGTGTGTAGAGATACACCAGGTCCTGCCCCGAGGCAGTAGGTTGAATGTTGATGCATTTCAGGTATTCCACGACAGAACCTGTCCAGTCGGTCCAGGTATCGCCACCGTCGGTTGATTTGAATACTTTTCCAAGATCGGCCGACCAGGTCCCGTTCTGCAGGCATGCATAGACTATATTTTCACTATACGGGGAGATTGCAAAAAAGAGCTTGCCCTTCCAGTTTGAAGTCCCGTTTGGAGGCGAGGTCAGGGAGGGCTTTAAAACCCAGCTGAGACCTCCGTCAGTACTTTTATACAGGCCCCGGTTTACTATATCGGCATAGAAAACCGTTGGGTTGCTATAGCTGGTCTGCAAATACCTTACCTCGTCGGGAAAATTGTAAACCAGGTCCCAGGTCACGCCCATATCAATACTTTTCCAAAACCCGGTACCGTTGCCCAGGTATATCGTTCCGTAGTAATTGGGGTGAAATACCATATTGCCCCTTCTCCCGCCATATTCATCCATGTTGGGATATTTGCTGAAGATAAAACGGCCGTCGGGTTTTCCTTCGGCAGTTGAAGGCAGAATCCAGCCATTGCCCAGGTCATTGAACGCTGCATACCGGCTTTTACCTTGTAGCACCCAGCCTGTAGGAGATTCAGCGCCTCCCATCCGCAGTGCTTTAGGCTGATAAAAATCTGCCATGGCGGTATTTCCGTTATGGTACCTTCCGCCTACCACAATATCTTCATTCCAGCCCTGATCAAACCCCCACATATCGGAGCCTTCGAGTCCGTTCACCCTTACAAAATAATTTGCCTGCAAAGTGAAATTATCAGTGGTATAGTTCATTCCACCGTCTGTCGAAACCCAGGTATTGCCATTAGGGAGCATTTTGATATCCTGAATGTCGGGATGGATGCTGAAGCTCCCGGCATAACCTCCGACGGCAGAAAAAGTGCTGCCTCCGTTCACCGATTTGTAAAAGGTTTGAGTGCCCACCAGGATGATGTTTGCATCGACCGGGGAAATATCCAGGACCAGGTCGAAATAGCCCTGCCCGTTGTCCATAGGGAAGCTTCCTGTTTTGCCTGTCGCCAGCAGGGACCAGTTCCAGGTACTTCCGCTCAGCGTTCCTTTTAAGAGGTAAGGAGTGCTGTTGGAGCTGAGTAAAACTGCCATGAGGGTATTCGGGTTTGCGGGAGTCACTGCAAGAAGCCCCCCGCTTGATTCGGTATAGGTTGAAGGGAAGGATGCCTGGACCTGGAAAGAAACACCCCCGTCAACGGAAGTGATTAATGAGAAGTTTCCGCCCGATTTGGTCAGGGCAAAGATCTGTGAATTATCGTTTGTCTTTATCTCTGCATCATATACAGGGGCAGTCCATTTTTGGGTCCAGCTTGTTCCTCCGTTAGTGCTTATGAAAAGTCCGCTGGCTGAAGCAGCCAGTATTTTCTGGGGATTTGAGGCATCTATCCTGAGCCGGTCGGCGTAAAAAAGGCTGCCTGAAGGCAGCAGGGGAGTCCAGGTCACCCCTCCGTCGATAGTTTTGTGGACCTGGTTGCCTGCCGCTGCATATACTTCATCAGGATTCGAAGGATGCACTGCAATGGCTGTAACAGCGCCTCCGAAATAATATCCCGGGGCAAGCAATGACCAGGTCATCCCCTGGTCGGTGGTCTTGTTCACAAACCCAGTTTCGGTGCCGCAGTAAATGGTGTTGTTGTCGGAAGCAGCAACATCAAATGAATAAACGTTCGCCTGCCAGGGACATGAACCGGGAGGCGATGGAGAGCCTGATTCATTGAGCCAGTAGGTCTCTTTGGGCCCTAAAAAAGTCCAGTTGGAATTCGAGGTCTGGGGACTTTTAATCCCCCGGCTTGCCTTAACCTGTGCTTCATTAAGGTCGCGGTAATACTTTTCCATATCGGGCAAAACAATCGTCCCGTCGGAAAGTGCATAGGATTCAACAGTCCGGCTCCATATCCTGAAATACCTGATCACAGGGCTTTCTTCCCCCTGGTGTGCCTGCATCCAGGTGTTGAACTCCCTGGTGATGTCGTTGTAATTCACCGGCGACTGGTAGAGCATCCTGGCCCATGAGGGGAAGTCTTCACTGTAAGCCGGTTTGTAGCTCCTGACGATACCGGGTATTTCATCATAGGGAGTGAACTGGTCCTGGCCGGCAGCTGATATGCTGAAAAGGCAAAATAACAGCGAGATAAGGTGAATTCTTGATACAGGGTTCATCTGTAAAAGTATTACGTTTAATAACTATACAAAATTAGATCACATTTTCGGATTTCCCGGTGATTTGGGAGCAGTGAATTGAAAAACATTTAAAAATTTGTACTTTCGTGAGGATAAATTCAAGTCAACGGATAAATTAAAATGGCTGATTTCACCAGGGCAGGGACTGCTTTCATGCGTGAGGGTTTCTTAATGGTTTTACTGGTTTGCAGGCTCCTCGCCTCAGCTCAGAATGTGAACCTTTCCCAGGGCCTTTCTTTTGACGGGGAACCTTACCTGGCAGTCGATCCTTTGAATCAACAGCACCTGGTTGTTGCATGGATGGGTTATATCCCTTACCAGCAGCTGGCCATCAAGACCATTGTTACTTTTAATGCAGGCCGCAGCTGGAGCCAGGTCCAGAGTATTCCCCACGCTTCTGCGGGCTTTACTTCGGCCGACCCTTCGCTTGCATTTGATGCTGCAGGCAATATTTTTCTTGCCTATGTTGATTACAGGAAAAACCCGGATTCAGGTGCTGTTTATGTTATGAAGTCTTCGGATGGCGGGCTGAGCTGGGGCCAGAGGAAGAAGGTGATAGCTGCCTGGGATGATGGCATAAAACAGCCCATCGACAGGCCCTGGCTAAGCATCGACCGTTCAGGAGGGGCATTCAGCGGGAGAATGTACGTCACCACAAAACCCGCTCCATGGGTACTCCCTCCTAACCGGCCATACTTCATACGTTCAAAGGATTCCGGGCAAAGCTGGGAAGGCTGGCGTTACATCGATACCCTCAACTGGATGGCTGGGCCATATATTGCAGGCCCTATGGCTGCGCCCGAGACAGGTTCAAACGGTATGTTTTATGCAATTTATCCAAGCTATGACCCCTCGCAGAGTTTACTGCCAAGGTTCATCATAGCCCGCTCGGCCGACGGGGGTTCTTCCTTTAACTACCACCAGGTGATAAGCGGGGCGGCCGGTGTGACCGATACTCTGGCAAAAAAAGGTTACCGCCTGGTCGCCGATCCTACCGATGAATCCCACCTCGCTTTTATACGTATTTCAGCAATGTTCGGGGATCCTGACGTGGTGATGACAGAATCGGGTGACGGAGGGATTTCATGGCATGATACAACCCGCGTGAATGATGATCCTGCCGGCAACGGCCGGATGCAGGAGCTCGCATGGGCCGGATTCAGCAGTAAGGGGGACCTGGTTTCGGCCTGGCGCGACCGCAGGCATGCACCGGATACAGGCTATGCCACATCATACGAGATTTACGGGGCAGTGCGCTGGCATGATTCCCTGCATTTTTCGCCGAACTTCCGCATCTCCGATACACTGGTGGCTTTTAACCAGGTGCTGAAAGGCAAGGGTAATGATTTTATGAATGTGGTGATGGCCGATGACACAATGTCGGCTGTCTGGGGCGATACCCGCGATGGCAAGCTGAATATATGGTTCGACCGGACTGATCTTCATCACCCCCATCCGGGAGGAATAGGCCCTGTTGCTTCTGAAACCCCTCCCTGGCTAAGTTACGGACCCAACCCGGCAGCAGACAGGATCTGGGCTGAAGCCCCGGGGCTGGCATGCCTGGTCCTTTACGATCTGAAGGGAAATCCCGTCAGAACTGTTTCTGTGGCTAATCCCGGCCCTGATACTGTAAATTCCTCCACCATTGAGATCTCAGGTCTTCCGCCAGGGGAATATTTACTCGAAGCATTAACAGCAAGAGGTAACCTGGTTCAGAAAATCATTAAAAATTAAGGATGAAAAAATCCTTACCTGTAAATTCCCCTCAGCCTGACGGAAAGCCAGGTGCAAGGTTTCATTCAATTGGCTGAACGGAAAATATTTCTTTTTTCATCAGGGCTGCAACAGTTTCATAAATTGAATTTTTAATGATTTTTTATATCTTTACGATATTAAAATGTTTAACCTTAAAACTGAACATTATGAAAGCAAGCGTATTGTTTGTTTGCATGATCCTGTTCGCGTTTATTGTGAATGCCCAGGACCTTAAACTTCCGACATCCAAGGATGTAAAGAATGCTGAGCAGGGTGTAAAAAGCGAAGCTGCCAAAACCACCGGCCAGGCCAATATCGGCAGTCTTATCGGGCAGCTTACCAGCAACATTTCCGACAAGTCTTTAACTGATTCATTCAAAAAGAACAAAGGTGATTTCATCAATAAGGTGAGCAGCGTCAATGATGCGGCGGGTGCTTCTTCCGCACTGCAAACCCTCCAGGGCGGTATATTGCCGTCAGCCATGGATGCAGGATGGGGTAAAGTGAAAGATAAATGGGTAAAAGACGCCAAGACCGCCAACACTGTGAAGAGTGTGGCAGGTGTGGCAGGTACCCTCGAAAAGAACATCAACAGTTCGGCTTTTAAAGGCAGCTGGAGTTCGGCCCGCCCTGCATGGCAGGCAGCATTGAGCACACTCGCCAAATAACATAAAGGAACAGAATGAAAAATGGTTTAACCGGATCAGCCGCCTGGAAGTCGCTCGAAAACCACTTCCGGGCTGTTAAAGACATATCGCTAAGGACCCTTTTCAGCGAAGATCCTTCCAGGGCAGAACGTTTCCGAATTCAGGATGAAGGGATATATTTTGATTATTCAAAGCACAGGATCACTTCCGAAACTATGGTTTTGCTTTTTGCCCTTGCCCGTGAAAGAGGGCTGGGCAAAAGGATAGCTGCCATGTTCTCTGGCGAAAAGATCAATATCACCGAGAACAGGGCAGTACTTCACACCGCTTTAAGGGCTCCCAAGGGATCAACTGTCATGGTTGATGGCCATAACGTGGTTCCTGATGTACATCAGGTCCTTGAAAAGATGAGCCGTTTTGCAAACAGCATACGGAGAGGAGAATGGAAAGGATTTACAGGAAAACCTATAAAGAATATTGTCAATATCGGAATAGGGGGATCCGACCTGGGCCCGGTCATGGCGTATGAAGCCCTGAAATTCTATTCGCACAGGGACCTTGCATTTCGTTTTGTATCAAACATTGACGGGAACGATTTTTCAGAGGCGGTTCAGGACCTGTCTCCTGAAGAAACCCTTTTCATAGTTTCATCAAAGACCTTCACCACTCTTGAAACCATGACCAATGCCCGCACGGCAAGGAAATGGCTGCTTGACAAACTGGCTGATGATAAAGCTGTCGCAAGGCATTTCGTTGCTGTCTCGACCAATGAAAAAGAAGTCGCGGCCTTCGGTATCGACACTGCGAATATGTTTGGGTTCTGGGACTGGGTAGGAGGAAGGTACTCATTGGATTCAGCCATAGGATTGTCGACTATGCTGGCTATAGGGCCGGATAATTTTTATCTGCTGCTGGATGGCTTCCACCAGATGGACGAGCATTTCCGCTCTGCGCCGTTTGAAAGGAACATCCCTGTGATCATGGGACTACTGGGGGTCTGGTATATTGATTTTTTCGGGTTCAGCTCACAGGCCGTTCTGCCTTACGAAAACTACCTGAAACGATTCCCGGCATACCTTCAGCAGCTTACCATGGAAAGCAACGGCAAACAGGTTACGCTTGATGGCGACCGGGTTGATTATAATACCGGGGCTATTTACTGGGGAGAGCCGGGGACCAATGGCCAGCATTCGTTTTACCAGATGATACACCAGGGAACTTCAATCATCCCATGCGACTTTATCGGCTTCAGGACTTCGCTGAACCATCTTGCGCTTCACCAGGACTATCTCATTGCAAACATGATCGCACAGGGCGAGGCCCTCGCCTTCGGGAAGTCCGCAAACGAAGTTAAAAATGAAGGGGTACCCGGCAGCCTGGTACCGCATAAGGTGTTTGAAGGGAACCGGCCGTCATCGGTGTTCTTCATGGAAAAACTCACACCCGGGAAGCTGGGCAAACTGGTTGCGATGTACGAGCATGCAGTTTATACCCAGGGTGTGATATGGGGGATCAATCCCTTTGACCAGATGGGGGTTGAACTCGGGAAAGTGCTCGCAATGAAAATCATCCCCGAGCTTCTTGACAGGGACAGGCCTTTGCAGCATGATACATCCACGAATGAACTCATAAATTTTTACAGGGGCTGATCACTCTCCCGCTGAAGGCTTTTACCAGGCTTTATCAGCAGCATCCAGCTGCCTGCGGCAGTTATGGCAAAGATGCTGATCTTTCTGGTCAATATCTTCAACGTAAGTGCCCGAACGCATTACACAATCGGGTGTCATGCAGTGGATCAATCCAAAGGTGTGCCCCAGCTCGTGTATCACCTCTTTTGTGAATCTCTCGAGCAGAAGTTTGTCATCGGGTGCAATGCCATAGCGTTCATTGCTTAACCTGTACAGGGATGCAATCCCTGAATGCCCGTTTAACTCGGCCTGGCCAAAAATATAAGTCAGGATGGGGATAAAAAGATCCACGCTGAACATGCCTACCGTCTTCAGGGTCTGTGGCATCGACAAAGTGTTAACGGCATGTAATAATTTATTCCCGTTATACTGTCTCCTGCCGGGATCGAAAAATTCACTTAAATCAAGATGGGATTCTTTTATGATGACCGAATATTTATATTCCAGTTTAACAGCTTCTGCTATTTTCTCAAGAAAGTGTTTCCCGAAATACCCAAAGGAAATCAGTGTGATATTTGGTTGAGTCATCAGGAAATTATCAGGTTAAAAAAGTTTTATAGCCTGGGGTGATCAGTTGCCATGACCGGTATGCACTGATCATTCATCGGGCTTCAGGTCATACTTTTTGATCTTGTTGTAGAGCGTTACCCTGTCGACTTTCAATGCCTTGGCTGTACGGGTAATATTCCAGCTGTATTTATTCAGGATCTGGCGGATAAAGGTTTTTTCAAAATCATCCAGGCTTTCTATTGAATTATCGATCATGTCTTTTCCGAAAGGCAGGTCTTTCAGGGTGATCTTCTTTCCATTCCCTATTACAATGGCCCTTTCTATCATGTTTTCCAGTTCACGGATATTGCCGGGGAAGGGATATTCCCCAAGTCTTTGCATAGCAGCGTCATCAATGGTGATAAGCGGCTTGTTCATGGTAGTGCAGTACTTTTTAATAAAATAATCGACAAGCAGGGGAATGTCTTCAACCCTCTCGCGCAGCGGAGGAACGTTGATATTAACCACATTCAGGCGGTAGTAGAGATCTTCCCTGAACGTGCCCTGCTCAACCATGCTTTTCAGGTCCCGGTTGGTTGCACAAATGACCCTGAAATCAGAGGATGTTTCCTTGTTTCCACCGACCCTCACGAACGATTTGGTTTCAAGTACCCTCAGTAATTCGATCTGCATTTTCGGGGAGATGGTAGCTATTTCATCCAGGAAGATGGTACCGCTGTCGGCCATCTCAAACCTGCCTTTACGGTTGTACATGGCGCCGGTAAAAGCCCCTTTCTCATGGCCGAACAATTCGCTTTCAAGCAGGCTTTCGGTAAGGGCGCCGCAATGAACGCTGACAAGGGGATAGTATTTGCGGGAGGAATTGGCATGAATAGCCCGTGCAATCAATTCTTTTCCTGTTCCACTTTCACCGGTGATGATGACTGAAGAATTTGACTGTGCGACGCTCTCAACCTGTTTCAAAACTTCTTTCATGGCTTGACTGTTCCCGATCAGGTCTTCCACGTTGTCAAGGGAAATGACTTTGTTTTTCAGGGTCTCATTCTCCTGGGCCAGCAAGATCTGTTTTGAGGCATTGCGTATAAGGTGCGAAAGATCGTCGGGGTCAAACGGTTTTGTGACATAATCAAAAGCTCCGTCCTTTAATGCCATGACAGCTGTATTGACACTTGCAAAGGCCGTCATCACAATCACGATCGAATCATTCCTGAGCGATTTGATCCTCCTGAGCATTTCCAGCCCGTCCATGCCAGGCATTTTTATATCTGCCAGGATGATGTCAAAATGTGAGGATTCAATGAGCTGCAACGCTTTTTTTGCATTCTCAGCACAATCCACCTGGTAGCCGTCTTCAATAAACCAGTTGCTTAAAGAATCCCTTACCGATTCTTCGTCGTCAACGACTAAGATTGAAATCTTTCTGGCCATTATATTTTCATCTTAAGTTCTTATCAAAGGTATGGTTATCGAGAAAGTCGTACCCTGCCCCGGCTCGGACTTAACCTGTATTTTGCCGTTATGGCTTTGGATAATTCCATGTACAATAGCGAGCCCAAGCCCGATCCCGCTGGCTTTCTGCTTGGTCGAAAAGAATGGTTCGAAAATATGGGGGATGTCTTCCGCAGATATCCCAATTCCATTATCGATGATCTCGAATCTTACATTTTCTTCGTTAGGATTTAATGTGCGTATGGTGATCTCCCCGTTTTCATGCACGGCTTCACTTGAATTCACCAGCATGGCCACGCAGGCCTGCTTGATCTGGTTGGGGCTGCAGTAGATCAGGTCGGAGGTTGCCGTAAAATCGGTGTAGAAATGAATGTTCGCAATTTTTATTGGGTGGGTCATTAATTCGTAAGTCTCCTGCAAAATCTCCTGCAAATGACGGGGCTCGAAATCCTCCTGGTCTTTCTTTGAGAACTCCAGCAGGCCTTTGACAATATCACCGCAGCGTTTGGCTTCGCTTTCGATAAGCTTTAAATGCTTCAGCATGGAATCCCTCCTGCTGGCATACAATTCGGGATTGCTCAGCTGTTTATAGATCAGCTTGGTGTAGATGAGGATCCCGGATAAGGGATTGTTGATTTCATGGGCCACTGAGGATGACAGTTTCCCTAATGAAGCGAGACGTTCAATATGGATCATCTCATTCTGTGCGGCGCTTAACTCTTCAGATTTCTTCTGGACTTTGTATTCAAGCTGCTGGGACCAGTTTTCAAGCTCGTTTGTTGCAGCCTGCAGGTTGTCGAGCATCTCATTAAATGCATAGGAAACCATTTTCATGTCCTCGAGCTGGTTAGGCTTGATCTCAAGGCGGGTACTGGTATCGCCGTTTGCTACAGAGATACTTGCTTTGACAAGGGCATTCAGGGGCTTTTTGATATTTTGCCGGGTGAATATCATAAGGACCGCTAAAAGCACAAGTGTCGTAAGGATGGCAAGAAGGAAAAATTCGGTCGAAGAGGTTTGTATGGCGGTATCAAGTTCGGCCAGCGGGATCTTAATAATAAGTGAACCAAGAATATCTTCACTGGCAGGATGGGCATGGCAGGAACTTTCGTAACAGGATTTCTCGTTAAGAATGGGCAGCTTGATCAGAAGATGCCTGCTTTTATTATCGTTGTGATTCATCCTGCAATAGCTGTCGGCATTGATGATCTTGTAATGCCTGCCTTTGCCGGGGAACATGGAGCTCAAATTGTTATGGCAACTGAGGCAGTTGGGATTGCTGTGTGAAGTGCTGGTATCTCCGGGAATGGAGGTATAAACCAGGTTGTCCTTGTTGTCGTACATGTTTACTTCATCAATACCAGGCATGGTATTGATGATATCAAGGGTATTCTGAAGCGTGCTTTTATCATTCTCAAGCATGGAATGATAGAGGGAGCCTCCGACAATTGAGCCGATGTTGTTCCCGTTCTGGCGTATCACGGTATTCAGGTACTCTTCGTTTACAGAACGGAAAATGATACTGAATGAAACGAAAAGAAGGACCGAGGAAATGAAAATCACAAGTACAACACGGCTGTAGATCGATGAGCGGAACTGGACGTACTTGAGGAAAATCGACGTGATGGTATTGTTTTTACTCATGGGATTATAATCACTGCAATATAAAAAAAAACTGGCGATTTGACACCAGTTTTTTTACTTATTCAATGTTAAGGAAACAAGGTCATAATTTTCTCCGGTATCAGCTTACCGCTTCCCCGGGGGTTAAAAATGCCTTTTGAAAATCCTTCCAGATCTCCGGCGGCAGGTCGGGAAGAAGGTTGTCCCTGAGTTCGCCTCCGTCCTGGAAGGTTACCCCTGAGGCTTCGGTGGCGTACTTCGGCATAGTGGTAGCCAGAAAGTCCTTGAACCTCAGCAGTTCCATCTGTGACCAATCTGTTGCTGCCTCGGCAAGGTAATATGAACTTGTTTCAGCTTTCCAGTCTGCCGGTTTGATTTTATAGAGCCATCCTGATCCATACGGATCTTCGTTCATAAGCCCGGGCTGTTCGTTCAGAGCCGGATTTGTTCCTGTGATATTCCCCGAGACGGGTGAATATATCTCCAGTGCTTTTCCTTCATGTGCAATCACTGACATTATTTCACCTTTTGCGATCTTCTCTCCTGACTTTTTCAGGAAAGTGACACTGACTTCGCCTGTGATATGCAGAAGCAGATCATCAACGCCAACCTTTGCAATACCTGATTTTGCAAGGTGAGCCCAGGTGTGGCTGTTACTGTGGAAAACCCCCTGGGGGATTTTTAAAACACTGGTGGTAAGAATTCCAAACGCCTTTTGGAGCTGGTGTTTTATCTTCACTTTCCTGTTCAGCATGATGGAGAAAGGAATAAGCAGGGCGAGGAATGCGATAATGATGAGGTATTCCATCCCCTTTGTCTCAAAAATATTGTAATAACTGAAGCCGTCCATATGATTTAGATTTACGATTGATGTTTTATTCTTGTTTCTTGGCCCAGGAAGGGGAATCACGCAGCACCGGCATGCGGTTGATGACCCACCTGAAAATCCATAATTCAGTAAATATCACGGTGAGGGTTACCACCACTTCCATCCAGGAAGGAATATAATGAACGGCAGCATCCCATCTGAAGCCGATTACCGTGACATTCAGCCTGTTCAGTATGATCCCGAGTATTGTCATGACAGAGGCTATACGGGCAAGTTTGATGTTATTCGTCCTGTAGCTGTAAAAAAAGAGCAGCATCGGAAGGAATACGAACCCCAGCATTTCAAGCAGGTACCAGTATCCCATTGGAGTGTTGATAAGGTCCCAGTGCCTTTCATGAATGAAGACCAGCAATTGCAGGAAGAAGTAAGCGAACATGGCACCTGCACAGATCTTTGAAAGGCCTAAAATGATACCATTCTGGGCATGGTGGTCTTTATCGCTGATTTGTTTAAAAAACACCTTATGGCTGATAGAACCTTCGAAGATGACCATCGAAAGTCCGGCAAATATGCTGGAAACGAAAAACATGATAGGGATGAATTCCGAATACCATAAGGGGTGAATTTTCTCTTTTGCCATCAGGTAAAGAGCTCCGAGGCCCGACTGATGCAAGGTTGAAAGCGTAATCCCGAAAATTACGGCCCCGATGGTCATGCCTGATAATATCTTATGTATCCTTCTGGCACCCAGCCATTCGGCAACTGCAGGCGAAAATTCAATCAGCTGGGCGATCATATAGAGCAGAAAATGCCATGCTACCAGGAAAAGCACTGAATTCACACCGAAATTATTTCCTATGATGGGGTTAATGACATTCCATGGGCGGCCAAGGTCGAGAAGGAGGGCGCCGGCGTAGAATACATAGGCAAGAAAGCCGTTCAGAACAGTCACCCTGACGATGGAATGATACTTTTTCATATTCAGGATGTATACCATAAATGTGAGCACATAGGCTCCCCCTGCAAAGGCAACGCCGGTTACCACGTCAAAGCCGATCCATAAGCCCCAGGGAACATCCTGGGTGAGGTTGGTGATTGCACCTATCCCTTTCCAGAAACGGATGATGATCAGCACAATTCCCAGCAGGATTATGGGTACCGAAATGATGTTGAACGGAGTAAGGATTTTGCCTTTTGGCTTAAGTTCCCCGATTAAGAACTTCATTAAGGGCTTTCCGTCATTATCCTGCGATATAGTGAGCTCTTTACTCATACTTCGTCCTCCTCGTTTTGGTTCTCTTTCTTAGTCGCCTGCTGAATGCCCAGGAGCAGTGCCGGGAAAAGCACAAATATGGAAGGAACGCTATAAAGAAATCCCTTGGTGAGTGCAGGATAGGATCCTTTATGAAGGTTGGTCTTCATCCCGAGTTCCTTGAAGGGGACAGGAGAAAGGTACATCCAGCATGTCCCTCCGGCTTCATGTTCACCGTAGAGATAATCGACATACAGTTTCGGATTTTCAACGATCCGTTTGCGAGCTTCGCTCAGGAGTTGGCGGCGGGTGCCATAAAACAAGGCCTCATTTGGACAGTTTGCAGCGCAGGCGGGCATTTCGCCTGTCTTCAGCCTGTTGTAACACATGTCGCATTTCTGGATCTTCGGATTAGGGCTGTGATATTCGAACTTAGGGATGTCGAAAGGGCAGGAGACCATGCAATAACGGCATCCCATGCATTTTTCACCCCTCCATATCACAGGCCCGGCTTTGGTTTTATGCATGGCCTGCGTAAGGCAGGCTGCAGCACAGGCAGGCTCATTGCAATGCATGCATTGCATTTTAATGAACACCTTGCCTTTGGAGGTATTGTATTCGTTGACGACCGTTCGTTTTGTTTCGCTGGTTTTCCTTACCGGGGGCAGGTCCTTAGCCGGATCGGGCGGGGGCAGTCCGTTAGCATCGGCACAGTCGTATTCGCAACCATGGCATCCCTTGCATCGGGCGGAGTCATAAAGTACACCTCGAAATTCTATTTCATCATTCCCTTTTGGGGCGGCTTTCAGGTCCCTTCCTATGGTGAGCGCTGCTCCTGTTACACCGAGGACCCTGAAAAATCCACGTCGATTGATACTCATGGTCTTTGTTTTTATAGTGTGGATAGCTCAGTATGACCTTTAATTTATCTGGATGTATTAATGAACTTTGTCTGGAAATCTTCCCAGACTTCAGGACCGAGATCAGCCAGAACATTATCTTTGAGAGCTCCTCCATCCTGGAGGATAAGCCCTGCATGCATGGGAGTGTGGACCTGCATTGAAGCAGCAAGGAAATCTTTCAGACGGGCAAATTCAGCCGTTAACCAGGTCTTGTATTTGTCGGCCATAGAAAGAAATTCAATTTCCCTGACCCAGTTGCTGGGTTCTATCATGTATACCCAACCTTCGGCATAGGGCGAGTCATTAATAATGGTGGAATTCCACGACAGAAGATGATTAAATGCCTTTATGGTGCCTGAAACAGGAGCATACACGTTAAGCTGTTTACCTTTCTGGATAATGATGCAAAGCTTCTCGCCTTTGTTGATCCTGTCACCCTGTTTTTTCATTCCTATGCTGGTGATGGGGCCTGTTATATGCTGCAGGAAATCATCAATGCCAACTTTTACACTACCATCCTGTTCCATGAAGGCCCAGGTATGGGTTTTGTCATAATAAAGGCCTTTAGGCAGGTTCACATTTTTCTCTTCAAATACCCCATGCTGCTCTTCAGAATGAGTAGTATGTCCCGAACTGTTTTTCCTGTATCTCCTTATGATGAGATCCAGTGTGAAGCTGCCGGCTACAATGACCACGAGGACAAGCAGCACGATTTTAGCAAGGGAATTTGTTTCCTGCGGCGGGGTGGAGACTACTGAAGTTTTGATGAGTTTGTCCATTTGGGACTGTCTTTCATTGCTCACCAGGTCAGAATATCCGGTGGCGGGTAGAAAATCCTGTCCGGAGGTAAGAACCCAGTTCAGGAAAGCAATTTCAGCTTCATTTGCAGGTTGGGTTTTAGCCAGGCAAAAGAGGTTACTGGTCAGTGACTTCGGGTATTTCCCAATCCACACCCCCCTGCTGAAATCCTGGAAGTTGCTGTAAATTTTTTCCATGTTATCCATCTTGCCATTACCATTCTTATCGATAGGCATGAGAAGGAGATTCTCAGTAAAACCTGAGGAATTCGGCTTCAGTATATCAGTCATCCTGCAAAATCCAATTGCACTGGGATCATTCTGCAGGGCTGAGAACAAGTCTTCTTTTGATTTGATTGTAATCCTGGAGACAGACGACTCATCGGTTTTGAGGAATCCTGTGATAACTGACTTTGTGAATTCATCGTTAAGCATGTAATATTTAACCGGTGCAGTAAGGGAATTTCCAAGCAGGGTTCCCCAATTCATTTTACCGGTTCCGGACAAGCTTTTAGCGAGAGATTCACGAGAGATTCCTTTTTTATTTATGTCCTGAAGGTAAGGATTCTTTGAACTGATCACGGGAACCATGATCTCCCTGCCCACAACAACCTGGAAGACAGGGGTTGTACTCCCTGATATAGACGATTCGTCGGGAACCAGGCACAGGTTGTCTCCTGATGTAAGGAAAGATGGAATTTCAGATTTCTCAACCTTAAAGACTTTAATTGCCTGGTTTGGATTCGCAATAGTAAACTCACCAGCCCATCGCATTGCAAGGGTGTACAGATCAGGAGTTGTATAAACAGTTATTGTCCCTGATGCCGGAGACTTGCTTTCTGTGCCTGCTTCTTTACTGATGAGGTTACTGCAGCAGAAAAGGATAAGCATGCAGACGAGGGTGATAGTTTTTGTTTTCATGGCTTTATTTTGCATTTTCATTGGTTGTATAACATTACTCAATAATAGTGCCAAAGCTAAATTAATCTTCTAAGTATTAGTAAATCAATTAAATACGAATTTAACGTTTAAAAATTAAACATAACCGAATGTTGAAAAAATCAACACTAAATCCTAAATAACTTCATAAATGAAAGAAGATCAGTACAATTAAGAACATTGTATAAAAAATCAACACATGTTGAATAATTCAACAATAAAGGGGAAAGGGTATTGAACAGAGAGATGTCAGCTTGCCGTTAACCTAACTTGCATCCTCAAGCATGTAAATTAGCCTTCCAGAATTGATTCTGAAATGAAAAGACTATTGAAGTCCTGGTTTGTTGTTTTCTTTCTTTGGACAGGCATTTTTCATATATCTGAGTTTTTTAGTGAGATATTAATCTAAGGTTATGATTATCAAAATTTTGTATACATACATTGAATGT
>Ga0118677_10005225_pt1 | contig 22862 bp, 17 predicted proteins | sample AliMusrvi5mmetaG_FD_86154 | JGI IMG/M metagenome (GOLD analysis project Ga0118677, IMG submission 86154)
GCTCACCGCGCCCGCCGTCGTCAGGTTGACCGCCTGGTGCAGCTTAACCTTGCCTTTGGCATCTTTGACCGCGACGACGGCGTCCTCCAGGTCAATGAGGTATTCGCTCTGCAGCCTGCGGGGCTTGAGACGGACTTCTTCCGCTTTGTACAGATCACCATAACCGACTACAATTAATGTGCTCATTTGCTATCTTCTTGTCATCTTACTGTTGCTGTCTGCCGTTAGGGTTTCCTGGGGGAGGCGCGCCGACGCCATCTACCCGGTCGCCCAGCCACCCGTTGAACCTGATTTTACACCTGTTTCGGGAAAAGGCAAAAAACCTGCTTCCCGTCGCCCCTGAGACAACTTCTGGTGAAGTGGGAAGCATTGCCTTGTTTCCAGCCTTCGCGTCTTCGTGCCTTTGTAGTGAGATGAATGGCTTTCAGGTTTTAGGCACTGCAGCGTTCTTCGGAGTATAGAGAAATAACCTCGATTGCAACCCCGCGGCGGATTGCCATCCCGCCAGGCTGGTGTTTATCCTGATAGCTATCTCGTTCATCTCTCCCGGGCGAATCGCGTTGGTGACATCGAGCTCCATCTGGCAGGGTCTGATGTATGCCTCCAGGTAAGGGCGATGGCCGATATACTGCCCGTTCACCCAGCACCAACCCTCCGTCTCCACCACCGGAACATACAGCATAACCTTCTTGCCCGCGACGGATTTCGGCACGTTTACTCTCAGCCTGTACCAGGCATTCCCCGTGTATTGATGTCCCTTATCGTCGAGGTAACCCTGATAGTAAAACGGCTTCGTGGTCGCTATGGATGACCATCCGGCTTTATCCTTTGACTTATACCACTCCGCGGATATGCCGTCATCATTTGGGTCTGTGCGAAAATCGGCGGTTTCCGGCAGCATCGCCACCAGGTCGCCGGTCTTGCCGGAGGTCATATCTGCAAGCGACTGGTAGTATTTCTGCCGGTCCGTAATTCCCCAGTACCAGATGCCCGAAATATAGATCGTTTCGTCCGGCCAGATAAAAAACCGATTGATCTTGTTCAGCTCTTTTCTGGACTCTAGCATTCGCCCCGCGCACTCCGCGGCTGATTTGTAGTTGCCGGCCATATCCGCATCGCACATGGCAAGGTACCCTTTCAGGTGATCGTATATCAGCCGATCCGCGCGCACATGCAGCTTTACGGTGTCATTATCTGCTAGCTTTTCGGCTTCATCCAGGCTCGAAGCCAGCGACTTCATAAGCTCCGGCGTATAGACCAGCGGCAATGCTCGATCTTCATGCGCGTGTATCGGGGTCTTTTCAATCGCCGTCTCCAGCGCCTCGTAGAATGCCTGCATCGGCGCGGCTGCGGAGCCGTTGAAGGCGAATGCAACGGTGAGACCTGCGGGGCTGGTGACGGCCGTGGCCGTTTTCGAGGTGCCGTCGTAGGTCTGAGCAAGGCCTCCGAGAGTAACTATGGCAGTGTTCGGAGACAGTGTCCCGTGAAGCCGGATGGAAAATGAAAGGGGCGTCGGCTGGGCAGCGGCATGGATTAACGTGTCTTGCAATCCGATGTTTGCAATGAATGGAGCAAGTACGGCATTCAACGCAGCACCACGCAAGCCATTTGTGTCATAGGCTCCGGTTGCTACAGACTTATATTGTTCGACGCCAGTACGAGAACCACCTTGGATAGACCATAAAGTGGCCCGGTTGATGCCCTGCATTTCCCTGATTCTTCCAAGCACCTCCTGTCCTTGCCTCCAAACCGGACCAACCGTTATGTCGGACATATTCCATCCTGTGGTAAGAGTGTTGCTTACTACAGTCGATATTATCTCACCATTGCAAAAAATATCGTAGGTTCCGGCGGCGAGTCCGCTGACCTGCAGTTTGTAATTTTGCCAGTTCGCCATTGACGGGTAAAGCGCAACTGCATCTGGGCGACCGACCTCGTCAATCGCCCACGGGATAATAGCATCCAATCGCATGAAGTCGATGCCACCGAAACCATTGACAGTAATTTTTGTAATTGCACAGTTCTTCTGACTCGTCACAGTACATGTCCCTGTATCGATGGCTGCCGAAGATACATCGGTAGACCAGCCAAGACCTGTGATGATTTTCCAGGCGGCAATGGCACTAGCCGTCGGTCCCGGGTGAACTGGATCCGTAGATGTAGCCCGCAATTTAGCCCAGTTAGAACTGATGTAAAATATGCCGGTACCATTTGAGGTGAGAGCTATGGCCAAGCCACCGTTCGATGCAGAAACTCGAAACGTATTAGGGGTCGGATCACGAACAAAGTAGTAAGTGCCCTGCGATAACGGTGCAGGTGCGGTTACACCCTGAAAAAGCACTCGGGTCCCATTAGCAAACCCGTGACTGGCAGCAGTCAGCAATCCCGTAGAGGCATCTGCCGTGAAGACGACGTTAGATATCCACGTCGGACTCAGCGCCTTCCAAGTCTTGTAATAGCTAAGTTGCGGGATGGAAGCGAGTGCAATTTCCTCGTTGGCATCGTCGTAGTCGCTGCCGGGCCAATAGCCATCCGGTTTCGCCTGAGGAATCATTCCCAGAAGAACGGGAGTTGAATGATTTCTTCCAATAACATAATCACTAACAAGTATCTGCATCCATTGTTTGTCAATAGCTTTGGTGTATCCACCATTGTCGGCAAACATGATGAAGACATATTTCGGGGCCAGAGGTTCAACCCATTTCGAGTAATGCTGATATCCTATAGGCGAGGTGTCGAGACACCCTTCGATTGGCAGCCCGCTGCGGGCGAGGGATTGGATGTGAAGGGTCAACGACGGATTCTGGGTGATCAAGTACGCATTCAGATAATCACTGTAACTGGGAAAGCCATCGTGAAAGGTTAAACTGTCGCCAAGAAAGACTATTCTGTCACCATCGGTCACGGGAAGAGTCGCGGAGTCGCAAAATTGGCTAAAACCTACCAGAACCTGGCAAACTAAGATATATCGAGCAATATTATTCATAAAAATATAAGGAATATACTTTAAAAAATTCGCAGATAGACACGGGATGTGGAATAATTCCCGCTATATATTGCGATACCGACAGATCCATTTCCTTTCACTTATCATAACACTCAAAGTTGTTATAGTCTCAAGAAGAATACATTCTAACTCTACACCGGGTTCTGAGGAGTAACCGGCACTAGGCGCTTTTCTTTACTTGCATGTTTATTAAAGTTAAAGAAATCACTGGATCCAGTCGTCTGAAATCCGAAATACTTTAGTTCATTCATAAATTTTCTTTTTGTGATGGCTGGCACCATTAGAAGTGATAGTTCCGCATAGGGATTGATTCTTCCACCGGCTTCCTTTGCCTTATTAAAATCCTCAGACGAACGAGAAAAAATCACTTTAGCAGGATTGCCGACCACGACGGCCAATGCTGGAACATCCTGAAATACGACACTTCCTAACCCGATAATGGCCCCCTCTCCAATTCGCACACCGCCTGCGATCAATACGCCCAATCCGACCCAAACATAGTCTGCAAGATACACCGGCTTGACAAATCTAAGTTCGTCATAAGGAAGACACTTGCCACGACTATAGCTGTGTTCAACAGTTATAATGGTTGTTCCAGAACCGATAGTACAATCATTTCCAATGTAGCAGCCTCCTACTGCGTGAATTGAACATTTCTCTCCAATGCCTACATTGTCACCGATGTGCAACCGCTCTGGCGCTGATATTGACACGCCGGCTCCAATGCGGACATTTTTTCCACAGTGAAGAAAGCATCCTGGTTTGTATGAGTTTTCCTTTGTCGCCAGATAGTATCGTCGACCGCCAGCAAGAGCCTGATATGGAATAAATCTAGAAAGACACATATTAATTATGCGCCTCAGCATTATCTTCATCTTATTGTAAGGAAAATCGATCATCAGTTTTCGAAAATGTGTCCGAATATAGCCACAACAGTTGCTCAAATACTGAGATTCCTCAGCAATCTCTGGATCAACCAGGATGAAAGAATTCTGGAAGGGTGGGTCCAGAACGCTTGGATTCGCAGAACCGGAGGATCTTGGTAATTGAATCCAAATTCTCCATGATCAGTTCGCCTGGGTCCATTTTGACATTCTCCTCGCTCTCGACAAACAACACTACATCAACGACTGAGAAAGAATCCAAAATCCCGCCAGTGAACAATTTCATCTCGTACTCGTTCTCAGTGATGTTCACTGAGAATTGCTTGCTAAAAAACGAGATTAAATTGCTGCAGGTGATCATGTATGTCGTATAATTTATTGTTCAGTATTGAAGGTGGCAAGCATTTCGGTAAGACGGCCTCGGTCAATCTTACCGTTGGCATTCAAAGGAAACTGCTGCAGAAGTTGAAGGGACCTCGGCACCATGTAGCTTGGCAGACGCTCCCGGAGATGGTCTAGAATCTGCTTGACGTCCGCATCACTCGATACGATAAATGCGACGATTCCCTCAGCTCCCCGCTCGGTGACCGGCCATCCGAGGGCCACCGATGTTTCAACTGCGGCCTCCTCACAAAGGACAGACTCAATTTCGCCAAGTTCGACCCTGTGGCCACGAATTTTTATTTGATTATCCAGTCGGCCTAAGTAGGTGATGGGAGTTCCATTCACTGGCCGTCTGACGCGGTCTCCGGTCCTGTAAAACACCTGATCGGCACACGGCGGCACAATGAATGCCTGTGCCGTTTTCAGCGGTTCGTTCCAGTACCCAACCGACAATTGCGGCCCCGTCATTAATAGCTCGCCGGTTTCTCCTGGAGCTACCTCTTGTAGTGATTCGTCCACCACGATAAATGACATATCCCTGACAGGGGCACCAATGGGCACTACGCCCCGTTCGCAGAGTTCCGGGGAGGAATGCTCATCCCATCGATATAGCGTGCAGGCCACAGTCAGTTCTGTGGGACCGTAGAGATTTTCCACGATAGAATTGGGTGCCGCTTTGGCCCATGCAGAGGCAATATCCACTGAGAGAGCCTCTCCAGCGAAAAGACTAATGCGGAGGTTCGGGTAACAGCGCGGTGTTAGTAATCCGAGCTTTTTGAGTAACAACCCGGTTGAAGGAACAGAAAACCAGACCGTGAGGCGAGCTTCCTGAATGTATGCCGTCGGAAGCAACTTTTGTTGCTTGGAAGCGCTGCACAGACACGCCCCACATTCCCAAGCCACGAACATATCAAATACAGATACATCGAATGTCATCTCGAAGAGCTGTGAAAATCTGTCATACTCGCTCAAATCATATCTATCGACCATCGCACATATATATGCCGTCGCATTGCGGTGGGCCACCACCACTCCTTTTGGCTTCCCGGTGCTGCCCGATGTGAACAGCAGATAGGCAATAGCATCCTCGTCAACAGTAGTTGCATTCCATTCGACTGACGACGCCAAATCGTTCGATCCTGCAAAAATATGGGCTGGCCATTTGACCGCTAGTTCGGATACATCCCTTCGACCGGGAACCAATATGGTCAGCGACTGATCAACCTCCTGAAGCAATTGATCGAGTTGAGACTCCCCATCCCGGTCTACGATGAGCGCTCTGCACGTTGACAACTCTAGCATGGTGCGGCTTCGGTTTGTTGGAAATGTGGGATTCAGCGGAACATACCCACGTCCCTGAAACAGCGCTGCCAACACGCCGGCGTATGCCCACACCGAGCGATAGGCGAAAACCGCGGTGAGTGCCGGACCCTCTGGTGACGACAGACGTTGGAATGTAGCCGCCAAAGACGCTGCCAGGTCAAACAAGTTCCGGTATGTGAGCACTTCCCCGTCCACCTCCAAAGCAGGCCGCTCGGGGAAACGGACCACAGAGTTGAGAAAACCGGCCCCTAGGCTTTTTGCCAACGGTAGGATAGAGTCTATTGCCATGTTATTCATATATAATCCAATATTTATTACCGTCCCGGCAGCAATTTAGGTTAGATACTGCTGGAACGACAAGACTTGCGCAGAACCTTACTATAGACCCATACCTTCATCCGCTCTGGGACGACCTTTGACCAGTAGGTGATAGTCAACACAATGCCTCCCAGCACCAGCGAGACGCCCAGTCCCGCTAGAGGCACCTTGAAAAGAACCAGGCGGGCACTGCAAACTACAACCAGGTACGGTACAAGGTTCTTGAACGGGCCCCAGTATGATTCCAGGAAATATTCCCGGATGGTCATGCCGACGAGTGGGCAAATTTGCAAGGGATAATATACCAGACACATAATGCTGATTGGAAGCGTAATCGCCACTGCCGCTCCTGAAAGACCTAGCTTCAGTGGACCCAACGCCAACACAACCAGTCCGGTTGAGATGATCGCGGCAACTAACTGGGCGGCACCAGCCCGACCGTGAGCATTCAGCCCCGCCAGAACGTCCTCGATGGCAATTTGAGCCATGGGAACGAGAAATCCTAGCGCAAGGATGGCCACGATCATTCCATCTGCATATGCTGGACCCATCCATACGTGGAGTATCGGTCCCCCGAATACGCTCATCATAATCACAATTGGCAAGACGAGGTACAGGGAGTAAGACACCGATTTGACCAACAGTCGGCGCATGGCATGCACATCCTGAATAGCTTGCAATGAACTAACCGTTGGAATAAGCGTCATGGTCATTCTCCTCACGAGCGTCTCGGCATTCCGAATCATTGAGCGCGGGCGTGAGAAAAGTGCCAGCGCCGACGGCCCCAAATACCCCACGATCAAGAGGCTTGTGGTAGACCCCACTAGCAAGCTCGAAACACTGGGAATGAGTGTCTTTCCACCGTACTGATAGAGCTGAAGGATGGTTCGCTTACTCAAGAGCGTTGACTGAAGACTCAAACCTGAGCATGAGCGGTAGGCGAGTCTGACGCGGCTCATTTCGCTAAGCACATTGACCACAAAAGTCACCGCCGCTAGTTGTAATAATCCACCACCTAACATCAGCGAAATAATCATAGTTCCAACACTAATCCCATACCACGCGGCCTGGTTGATATTCTTGAGATCCCACCGGTGACAACCAGTGAGCACGCCGTTGAAGCCACTCAGCGCGGTTTGAACAGCCATACCAGATCCTAGGAAAAACACCACCCATTGCGCATCGCCGATGTGAATACCGAGCCGATCACCCGCAACCGAAGGCAAGAGTGTAACGGTACCCAATGTCGCCAGAACGACGACAATTCCCGCTAAAGTGAGGGCTGCGGTTGCACAGGAAATGATACTATTGATCTCGGAAATCTCCTGTTCAGCCCAATGCTTGCCCACATACCGATTCACCGCCGAGGACACACCCGCCTGAATGAAGCTGAAATAGCCGACCACGGACCAGGAAAAGTCCCAAATTCCAAGCTCCTCCTGTCCCAGACGACGATCGATAAGCCGAGGCATAATGAACCCCGCCGCGATGAATATCAACTGCCCCCCCCAACTGAACAGAACATTCCGCACTAGGCCTTCGCGTCCAGTCAGATCGATCATCTTCGGCGCAGGGTCTTCCTGAACGTCTCTAGCTGGCATCATCATATCAATGCGCCCGTCACAGGTTTGCAGACCCTATTCTTACTCCTCGCTTTGGGCTATAAGCATTGCCTTTGACCTTCCTGTCCCATGTTGCCCGCCAATAGTCCCGTAATGCCAGCGCCCCCCCCGCTGGTATAGCTGCCACCGTCATTGCCCAATGGAGCGGGTGCCTTACAGCAAAGGGACTCTTACTTGCAAGTATAGCACATTTTGCTAGATTGACGGCGATGCGAGCTGCACTGCAAATACCAATTGGGATTCGTCCACTAAGCAGTTCAATGAGGAGAATGTAGCGTGCGAGCGGATTACGGTAGCTGTTCAGCATGGACATATCGGTCAATCCAGCTACTTGGTATTCCTTCACTCCTATGACAGTATTCACACAACGCATCTGATATTGCTGGGAGATGCGGTTCCAGACAAGTGACTCAGGTACCAGGTGACGCCCGAGATTGTCCGGAAATGGGAAACGACGTAGGACATCCATCCGGATAAGTCCCATTTTGTCGCCGTGAATATGATGATTGTAGCGGAGATCCACAGCATTGCTCACCATGGAGTCATTCGGGAACCGATCCCCAACAATCGCCCCGTCTTCATATTGAAACAGGCAGCAAACCCCAGAATAGCCATGATGGTCCAAAATTTGATCCCATTCCGACTTGAGTTGTTCCAGTGCAGTTGGAACGAGCCAGTCGTCGGAATCGATCATCACAAACAGTTCACCGATTGCCTCACGAACACAGACGTTATGTGCTTTATGCTTTCCGCCGTTTTCTTGCCAGAAATAGCGAATCGGGAAAGGCGATTCACTAGCCCAGCCGCCCACCAGGCCGGCTGTTCCGTCCTCGGATCCGTCATCCACAACCAGCCATTCAAAATCTTGATACGTCTGCTTCTTTAGACTCGCATAAACCCTCGGCAGGAGTTTCTCCCGGTTATACGTGGGGGTGCAAACCGTAAATAGTGGTCTGGCTATCATGTGCATGAATTGAGATTTGAACCCATGTCCAAAGGGACACCTATATTCTCTTCGCCGATACGAGATTCGGGGAAATATATTGCATACCGGAAGTATTAATGGCAGTACTACTTGACTACAATTACCGGGGCTAAACGTCTTCGAGTCTGATCGATATTGCGAACGGCAAGTACATTTTCGATTTGAGGAAATAGCTTCGGAAGCTCACGCATCGTCTCGAACATCCCATCATGCGTCCATTTGAGAATATGGAATCCTTCCGCCTGCAAAATTTTCAGAACCTCCTCTGCCGATGATCCGTATGCTCGAAGCAACCCATCTGCGATTTCAATGTAGATCGCCCCCGTTTTTAGCAGCGTTTCTCGTGCACCTCCAAGCACTTGAGCCTCATAACCCTCTACGTCAATCTTCAAGAATGCAATGGAAGAGCACGCACCTGCCACGTAATCCAACGTGGCAAGTTCGACGATAAGCTTTCCTTGACCTGCAGACTCAATGTGATTCTGATCGTCGGATATCGAGTCGCTGAAAGAGGCAGATCCTGGCGCAGCGGCCAATGCGACGTTGCTTGCAATCACGTTCGTAAGACCGTTGAGTTCCACATTCTCCACCATATAGCGGAATATGCGCGGATGCGGTTCGACGGCGAGGACCCGTCCGGTGGAGCCCACTGCTGCCGCGCCAGCGATCACGGTGCTTCCAATGTTAGCACCAACATCAACGTAGCACTCCCCGGTTTTTAGGTAGGCTTTGAGAAGTCTATTGTCGGAGGCACGACCATCCGGATTGTACCATAACTCTGCGGACAGATCGGTTGGATAAAATCGCAATTGTTGCCCGTGCGTTTTAAAAGTAAGGAGACGGCAAATTCCAGACCTCATCAGGAGTCTTGAAAGGAGATAACGCGGGCTTGATTTTTTTACATTAGACATAGTTATAGAATGCATTGAGATCACGGCCTCTGATTTCAAAGCTTGCGAGATCACGGGAGGTGAGAAGCTTAGGCCATTCCTTGCGCAGTTCAACAGGAGTTTCAGTCTGTAGGCGACTATTATGACCTATGATATGCTGAAGATGTTGTCCATTTGGGGCAAGGCAGTGCTCGCTCTGGTCATCAAGCCCGCAGAAATCGAAAATGTCTGCCAAAACCCGGCGCGAGTCACTGCAGAAATCCTCAAAACGTACTTCCAACAGATTCAGATTCGGGAGCCCTTTCCTGAGATTTTCGCATTCACGGATCTTATCTTCCCATAGTTGAATATTGGCTATCATGTCTGGGTCGCGTTTCTTGTATGAGGCAATGATCGACCTTCCGTCCCGAACTAAGTAGATCGCCCGGATATCATAAGACCCTGAGCGAAAAAGATGCATAATTCTTGTGGGATCCTTCGAATCGTCAAGAAACACGGGCCTCTCCAAAACCTCACATATTTTTTCGATTACGACTTCATTTTTTCGGTTTATTCTAGCGAGGGTGCGTGCCGCCGGAGGCCAGCAGATGATCGTCGCTTGCCGCAAGGCTTCAAGACCAGGGGTGCACACCCTAGCAGCGACTATCCGATCAGCCAGATGTCTGGTGGTCCGGTAATGAGTTCCGAAATTCCCGAAGTCTAACGCAATACCATCCTCCATGCAAGCCCTAGCCACCTGTTTCCAAAACGAGCACTCAAGCAATTCTGAGCCGCAGCCACATTGGTAATTCCGATAGTCAGGAATCGCGCTCATCTTCAACTCCCCAACCGTGGCAATCTGTGAATGCCGTGCAAGAAATCTTGTCAGCAGAGTCGAGCCGCAGTTGGCACATCCCATAATATAGATTAGCTTTCGAACGATTGGCATATATTGCTACGATGATTGGTGAATGGTAAAGGTGGCACGAAGACAGTAGTTCGGCACTTATACTCATTTCTTACTAACATTAGTATTTCCAGCTATTTTCGTTTAGTGATTCGGGTGTACAATCTACAGGTTTAGCGCGTCTTGAAACATCTGGCGGAATCGACGGGAAACGTCCGTGATCGTGTGATGGGATTGGTAGTAGTTTCGAGCAGCAGCGGCGAACGCGTCTCTTCGCAGTGGACCGCCGATCAGCCGATTGAGCTTGCCGATAAAATCGTCCAAATCCGTGGCCACTTCGCCGATGCCGTTACAGGCGATAACTCCATCGGGATCGAAGGTGGTGACGACCGGCAGACCAAGACTCCAAGCCTCTAGAAAGGTGGTCGGAAAACCTTCCAACTCAGAAGTACACGCCAGCACTGTGGCACCGGCATATAGATTTGCCAAGGAGGAGGTAGTTGCCCGCCCATGGACCTGCACGTTAGGCAGGAGTCTCGCCTCCTCGATCAGTCTTGTTGCGTGACCCGACAGTTGATTCGGGGTGCCAACGATATCAAACGCCGCCTCTGGACAGCGCCTAGCCGCCTCGATCAACCAGTCCAGCCGCTTGGTCGGCGTGATTCGTCCGACCCACAGGACACGGGGTTTGACGTCAGCCAGCGAACGTCCTGCGGGCGGCCGAACCGCCATCGGAATGATGGATGACACCCTACCTATGGCAGCCTGCAGCCCTTGCCGCTGAGTTTCCGTCTGGGCAATGATTACGTTTGCGCGATGCAATCCATAGCGATATACCTTACCTTCAAGACCCCAGGGACCGGCATAGAGGTTGGCTGCAACATCTGCATCGCTAGCCAGACAGAAAACAAAAGGGCGAGAGAGCAATCGACAGCCGAGAGCAGTCTGCCCGGTCTCGATGCCTGCGCCCATCTGAAGGTAGATATCGGCCCGCGCCTGCCGCATTGCATCTAATATACCAGTCGTTCGCGGATGAAAGTTCCTGAACATACGCAAGCCCGCATCCGGGGCATGGGCTTTGAGCAATGTGACGCCTTCTGCTCTTTCATGAACGGACTGCCCGTGGTCGTAGGTGATCACCGTGACATCGCAATCCATACCAGCCAAGCCCTTGGCGAGGGTCGCTAATTGAGTCTCTATGCCGCCGAGGTAGCGAGGAATCTCCGCATTGATGAGATGGTCACGACATTTCAGTCCAATGATGCCAATTTTGATAGAACTCATGGATGAATGTCGGTGTGTTCAAGCATGTCGCGCAGCGTGCGTAAAAGTGGAATCGAGGGTTGCCAGCCCAGAGCCATCAGCGCCCTAGGCTCACCCAGCGAACAATCCACGCCGAGCTGGTGAGGAGCATCACACTCCTCAATCCTACCGATTTTCCCGGCGAGGGCAGAGAGGCGCCGGACCAACGTCCTGCTTCGGGTGGCACGACCGCTACAGACATTATAGATATGATTGCGACGACCCTTCGTAGCAATCAAGCGGTAGGCTTCGACAGCATCCCTGACATCGACATAATCGCGGTAGGAAGAGAGATTCCCTAGGGTAATCGTTGAGTTGTAGGGGTCTCGGAGCTTCGTACAGAGGGACCCGGCAAGCAGGCGCTGCGGCAGACCAGGACCGAGCAGGTTGAAACTGCGTGCGATCATAATGACTACACCGAATTCGCGACCGCTTGCCAGTGCTATCTGTTCTTGCGCCCATTTTGAGCGTCCGTAGGCATTCGCCCCACCGGTCGGGGCCGATTCATCCACCTTGGCTAGACTGGGCCGGTAAACGGCCGCCGAACTCACCACCAGTACCCGGACTTGGGGTTTGCACGGAACGGCGACGGCTTCGATCAGCAGGCGTGTGCCTGCGACGTTAGTGAACCAGAGGGCTTCCTCACCTGCCGGATGGACGGCGCTCGCCAGATGATAGACCAAGTCCGGCGGGTCTGCCACCGCCGCTCGGTGCAGAGCCCCGGCATCAGTAACATCAAGTGCATGCCATACATCGAAATCGGCGTTTGCTGCTGGGCGACGCGCCAGTCCGACCAACCGCGAGCCCGGCTCGGTCCGGCGCAGGTTGGCTGCCAGATGGCGAGCGGAAAAACCCGCAGCACCTGTGATCCAGATGGTTTTTGGCATGCTACTTATCGAGATATGCATTTTCGTCCTGCTCGAACTCCTCTTGGGCGAGGGAATAATCGTCGAGGCGGCCAATGTCGAGCCAGCGGCAGGCCTGCCGGAAACAAGCAACTTTACCACCAGTCTGATGAACCTTGAGCACCAAATCCGGCATGTCGAGTCGCTGGCCAGCAATCACATGTTTAAGCGCTCCGGCACCAATTACATTAACCCCCATGCTAACGTCGAAGTGGAATGTTGGCTTCTCGCGAAAGCCTTGAAACTCGCCGTTTGGCCCTGAGTCAACCACTCCAAAATCAATCTTTACCTCCCTCGGGAAAAGCCCGACAGTCAAGTCCGCCTGTTGTTCTCGATGGTAGCGGATCATCGCGGATATATCCAGCGTTGTGAGCAGGTCGCCATTCATGACTATTAGTGGATCTGTCAATTCCCTGATCAAGGACAACGGACCCGCCGTACCCAATGGTATATCTTCCCCAACGTAGTCTATCTTGAGACCGAAGCGTCTGCCATCGCTACAAACCGCGCGGACCAACTCGGCAAGATAGCCGGTCGAGATGGTAACATCGACGAATCCAGCCTGCGCAAGCCTTTGCAGCAGGATTTCGATGATCGCCCGGTTTCCCAGCGGTACAAGGGGTTTGGGGAAGACAGCGGTGAGGGGACGCAGACGTGTTCCCTTTCCCCCGGCAAGGATCACCACACGGACGTTTCGGATATCTTCGTTGCGCATAAGCGTGAAATCAAACCACGTAACTGCGGTCGATGTAATCCTCAAGGTGGTTTTGGATATGCTTGTAGGTCTCCTGCAGCCCGTCGTCAAGACTGACTTTCGGTTCCCAGTCCATCAACTCCTTGGCGAGTCGATTGTCGCTAATTAACCGCTTGACCTCGCTACCTTCAGGGCGAAGCCGCTGGGGCACCTGCGCGACGTTGAAGTTGCGTCCGGCTATCTGGCCAATCAAATCTACCAACTCGCGGATCGATATCCCAGTTCCCACACCCAGATTAACCGTGCGGCCAATGGTCCGCACTGAGCGGGCCGCCGCGAGAAAACCGGCGGCGGTGTCGGTGACGAACGTCAGATCGCGCACAGGATCGAGGTTGCCTAGCTTCAGCTCACTGCCGCCCAAGGCTTGGCTCATGATCGTCGGAATAATCGCACGCTGGCTTTGGCGGGGGCCATAGGTATTGAACGGTCGAACAATGGTCGTCGGCAACGCATAACTCAACCAGTAACTTTCCGCCAGCTTGTCTGCACCTATCTTTGTCGCTGAATACGGTGACTGCGCGACGAGCGGGTGTCTTTCATCTATCGGCTCATACTGGGCCGATCCATAAGTCTCGCTGGTCGAGGTATGCAACACCCGCTCCACGCCAAGTTGGCGGCAGGCATTGAGCACGTTGAGCGTGCCGACGATGTTGGTATGAACATAGGATGAAGGCGCCAAATACGAGTAGGGAATGCCGATCAGCGCCGCGAGGTGGAAGATCCAATCGCATCCTGTCACCGCCGTAGCGACAGATCCCGCATCGGTAATATCACCGGGCACGATTTCAATCGAATTGCGGATATCAACTGCGAGCTGCTCCAGAAGATGCCACCTCCCCTGCGAGTTGTAGTGGACGAAGGCACGTACTCGATAACCTTCGCGAACCAGAATTTCTAGAAGGTGGCTGCCAATGAAACCGGCAGCACCCGTAACAAGAACGGATTTCATAAAGTGATATATTTGCTACTCTAAAGGTAAGAGATCATGAGTAACAGGAGCTCAAGGGAGTATAGCCATCTTCTGGAAAGGTTCTCGTACTTCATGGATTCTAGGCTCTCTAGCCTTCATCCTTGATAAGGTTTCGGCTCCGGTTTCCAAATCACATCAGGTAAAGACCAAGTGTCTTCTCTTTGAAAATCCAACAAGTAGTCCTCCTTGAAGACAGGACCGCCATCAAGGGCATTCTCTCGCTGAACCCAGACACGCAGCGCAACAGCAAGGGCCGCCCACATCGGAACCACACCTTCGCGGGGATAGAGGGTCTGGGCTCCGAAGCCGGCTATCAGAAGCGAGAGTAAGAGTGCCAGCGCAACCCCGCCGGACACTCCGTAAAGGATATCTCCTCGATCACAGAACAAACTAAAGCTCAGCGTCAGCAGCAGCCCGAATACCGGCATAGCGCACAAAAATCCAAGAATTCCGTTGTCGAATAGATACTCCAGATAGGCATTGTGGGGGTGTCCGAATTCCTCGCCAAGATTATCTATGAGCCAGGTTGATAGCCCGGTCCGCTGCATGGCATTGCGACCGTAGCCGATCAATGGTGACTTTTCAATTTCTGTGATGACATAGGGCCAGATCGTGGTCCGACCTGAAGTAATCTCACTGGTACCGGAGCTACTGAGCACACTGCCTTCAGTCTTCCCGAAGCCTTTGAACATTCTCTCCCGAACCGCTGGCACGCAAGTCACAACGACAGCCACCGCCACGGGAATGAGCGGCAGAAGTTTCCGCCATTTGACCACGCACAGAATGAGACCTATCAGCCCCCATGTGACGTAACCGGTGCGCCCGCCCGTAACCGCCTGTCCCAGCAAAATCACTCCTGAAACACCCCAACAAATCAACCTGCCAGCCCAGTGCTTGTAGTAGAAGGAGAAGGCGAGTACTGCCCAGCCCGCTCCCGAGAGCATCATCGACAAATCGACCCGATGATAGCCCATGTCCCTCACGAGCCGTCGGGCAGCGCGAGCGCTCAGTTCGTCACCAGAAGAAAGGTCGAATTGCAAACCCATCGATTTGATCGAAAGCAGTGCAAGGATAAAATACACCGCAAGAATAGCGATGAGAGCAGTGAATACCCGATTACGGGTTCGACATCCATCATATAGCAAAAGAGCTGGCAGCAAGAACTTCAGGGGATTGACCAGATAATCGAGAAGCAGATCCAAGCGTGTTCCCGAGTAGTAGGGAGAAGGATCGAAGAAGGCCCTAACAAAAGCTACTACAAGCACCATGATGAAAAGCAACAGCGAAGATTTGACTCCACTGGGAAAATCCCACGTATCTCCTATCTCACCCTGCCGACTCAGCCATGCTAAACTGATGCTGAGAAACAGGAAGTTCCAGAGATTCAGGCCGGGCACTCCAGCAATCGCACGCGGCATATCCGGGTGCTGGAGAAAGGCGAACATCACGATTCCCCCAAGCAGGGCTCTGAACCAGTCTCTCCATGCATATCCAGCTAAAAAAACGACGATCAGCGTCAGGACAGCGATACGGATGGACATATAGAATTCTAAAGATGAAAACTGACATTACAGTATCTTACTTGAGCGAAATTGTATTTCAACTTTGACTATCTGTTCTTCTTCACTCTATCCGGCTCATCCCGCAAGCAGTTCGGCTACGATACGTGCGGCGGTGCATCCGTCCCACAGCGGCGGGAGAGCACCGAGGCGTTCTGGCGCGGCGAGCAATTGGATAATGTCGGCACGTAAGGACATCACCGAAGTGAGACGGTTGCTGCCGAGAGTTAGGGTGACCGGACGTTCGGTGTTGGGTCGCAGAGTCAGGCAGGGGGTTCGGAAGTAGGTACTTTCTTCCTGTAGGCCGCCCGAGTCGGTAATCAAGAAACGAGCATAGCGTGTTAGATTTAGCGAATCGAGATAACCGATCGGTTCGAGCGGCCGAACGCCTGAGTAGTCGTCGAAGTTTAGTCCAAACTCGGCCATTCGAGTCCGAGTCCGAGGATGGATCGGAAAAACGATTGTCCACTGTTCGGAAAGGCTTGCTAACTCACGAACAATGACATCAAAATTTTCCCGATTATCGACGTTAGATGGTCGATGTAAGGTAACATAAACAAAGCGACCAGGTTCCAGACCGAGTCGTTCGAGTGTACAGGTAGCATCTGCCCCATCGAGCTGGGCGACTAAAGAATCGATCATGACATTACCGACCCTGCGGATCTTCGCTTCGGGCACTCCTTCACTTCGCAGGTTCTCATCGCCTTCGGCCGATGGAGTGAGGAGCATGTCGGCGAGCGTATCGGTGACGAGGCGGTTGAGTTCTTCGGGCATATCACGGTCAAAGCTACGCAGTCCGGCCTCAATGTGAGCCACCGGGATGCCCAGTTTGGCGGCAACCACGGAGCAGGCGAGGGTGGAATTAACGTCACCAACAACCACCACCCAGTCTGGCTTCTCGTGCAGACAGACTGGCTCGAAGGCGAGCATAATATTGGCGGTTTGAACAGCATGGGAGCCGGAGCCAACCTCAAGGTCATGGTCGGGGAGCGGAATTCCAAGTTCTTGAAAAAACACTCCTGACATTTTTGTATCATAGTGCTGACCGGTGTGAACGAGGCGAAAGTCAATTGGCCGTCCGATGCCGTTACAGGCGGCATTGTTTGCGCGAATCGCATGGATAACGGGCGCGATCTTCATGAAATTGGGACGCGCGCCGGCAACCAGTATAAGTTTAAGAGGGGTGAGCATAGTAATGATTTTATTCATTTTACACATCCACGATTAGTTCTCCACAGTCCCAACATAGGCTGTGAAAATCACAGACCTACGAAAATCGACTATCACCTCATGGACGCTGAGAGGTATTTTTGGGCAGCGAGGTGATGATGGCGTCGAGGTGCTTTAAGATGTCCGTGAGTGCGCTGGAGACTGATGTGGCAGGCAGGTTACCTTTGGTACGCGGCACAAGCTGAATCTTGTTATTTACATCATCTAGGGATTCGATCAGGACGAGGCGGTTTTGCTCACAAAGCAGGCGATCCACCGCGCCGATCGGGCCGCGAAAGACGCTGTAGACCGGCACACCCATGGCGGCCGACTCACGGTTCATGGTGCCTCCACCACTGACCACCAAGTCCGAGTGCCAAATAAGATTCAGCCCATCGACGATGCCTGGCGGAACGATAAGCTTGGAGCTAACGAACCACTGCGGGTAGCGGCTGCGCATCTCCACCTCCTGGCGCTGGTTGCGAGGAAGCAGGACTGTTTTGGCATCCGGGCATTCCAGCGCCCGCTCGATGACTCGCGCAAACAGCAACTCTGATTCAGGATTGTGGTAGTGGGCTTCGGTAGCTGGAGGTCTAGCTGTCACTACCACCCTAGCATCACGCAAACCAAGCTGGTCGAGGATCAAGGCATCGGCTCGGTAATCCGGCACATAGACATCCTCCTTAATACCATCATACGTGCGGATGCGTGAGGTGGGAGTTCCACAATATATGGCGGTACACACAACTTTTGGGGTCAGATACCAGCGAGACTCTAACATCCTAGACTCAGCGGTGTACTCATAATCCATGATCTCTACAACGGGAATACCGAGAAATTTGGTAGCGAGGTTTTGACTTCTTGAGCCAAGGTTGAGTGCCAAGTCGGGGTTCTCGCAGCGGATGCAGCGCATCAACTGAGCACTCCTCACTAACAGGCCAAAAACCTTATAAGGCCAATGTCTTCCGTAATGACGGCCTACTTGCTGAAAGGCCATCGCGTGAAAGCCTGCCATTTCGCACGTCTGATAGCCATACCTAGCCGTTACTATAACCTGATGTCCTTGCTTGCGAAGCTCACGGATAATTGGCAGGAAGAAGGGTATATGCGGCGAGTTGTCCAGATCGATCCAAATCTTTAATCCAGAAAGACGAGTTGCTTGGGCTAACTCCTGCGTCTGTGCGTCAGCTTCCAACAGTGCTGGCTGGTTGGCACGGACAAATTGGGATATTTCACGAGGTAACACCAGCCAGACATCCCTGTCGTATTGTTCCCTGATCCACCGAAGAAACCCTTCATAGTACGCCAGCGGATATGTCATGCCATTGCCGGGTCCCATCATGTCGATGTAGTCCGGATGAACATTCATTAGTACCATTCCGCCCCGCTGTACGATCCACTCGGTTTTGCGAAGCCATATTCCCGCGTCTAGTTCACGCAAGAGTAGAAAAAGTGTTGAGTCCTGAGGGAGCGTGTAGGGCAGTTCGACATATCCCTTGCACCGGCTCTGACTTGAAGATTTTTCTAGGCAGGGGATCCAATACGGAAATATCGTATTGGCGCCGCTTGGTTGCGGCTCGAACGGATCAGTGTCGAAGGTCGAGCATTCATATTCGATATCCAGATTATGCAGCCATGCCAGTTCGCGAAGCATAAAGCCAGAGCGAAATCCAGTGGCGTGCCACTCGTGCAAATAATGATTGATCCGTTTTGCTTTGGCTTCGAATCCTGTGCGCGATTGATAGAGCTTTCCGTCGTGATTGAGGTCGTGAACACCTACTTCGAAGCCATTATCGGTAAGCCACCCACGAAGTATATCTGGCACTCGATATGGTCCTTCTGGAATGAAGTTAAACGAGGATCGGAAGCCTAATCTCAGTTCTAGCTCTGCCAGCGCACGTACCTTGTCCACACCATCCTGGCTCTCCACGTCATGGGTCAGGACCAATGCAAATCGCCTTCCGTCAGGCCAACCCGGCCAGTTTTTAGGCGTCCAACCCGCAGATTCATCAATCGGCCAAACGCTGGTCCTACGCTTGCGGATACTTGCCGCCCGGTGCCGCCGCAATGCCCAGCGGACACCTCTTGGGACGAACGGCTTTACATTATAATAGGCCCGGGTCAGGAGTGAGCGGCAACTTTCGACCATGACTCGATTGGGGGACGCGTAAATATCCTGGTTAGATAGCGTAATATCTATCTGACAGAAACCTAATTATGGAGAATCCAGGAAGGAAACAAGGACCTCTGTGACTTGGGAAGAGCCGTTGACGGATCCCGGGCGCAAAGAATCACATTTCGCCGCCCACCCAGCGCGGGGCGTGAGGTTTCGTCTTGTTAAATACACACGACACGTCGGCCCGTCCCTTCTCTAGTTCGGAATAACTCCAACGGAGGCTTTCTCGGTTAGTGTTTTCCCCATCAAGCACCAACAGCACCTTATCCATAAAGCCCGCGATCGCAATGGTAGGACTTGTCGGACCTGCGGGAGGCATATCGAAAAGGATATAATCGAAATCACTAACTTCAAGCTGAGGCATCAGTTCATGCATCGCGATTGACGCGAGTGATCGTTCGCCCTTACTACTGCTATGGGTTGGCGCTCCAGCAAAGTATAGACTTCTCGGATTTTTTCGAAAGGCCTCAGTGCGTGAAATATCCAAGGCCGTATCTAGGGATTCCACAGGGGATGCAGGCAGAGCAACACTCCAGGAAGAGTTGAGATCCACCAGTAACACCTTGAATTTGCCGTTTTCGGCAAACGCCTTAGCCAAGGCGATGGCGAGCGTCGAAGTTCCGGCACCATCAGAGAGACTCGTTAAGCCGATTAGCTTCGGGTTATGGGTAATATTGTTTACCTCAAAGTTGAACATGATACGATCACGGATTGCAGATGCATAAGGCATGATGAAATGTTCGTTCCTCTGAGGTACTACATCGCTTTTACCATTAAGTGTACCTGGCGGGAATGTCAAGTTAAAGGCCGCACCCAGCAATTTGTGTCCCGGTTCCTTGCCGATGAGTTTCGCCATGCTGTCTCTCGAACGGATATGCGGAATCGACATCATTAGAGGTAATTGCAAGCGAGTCTGTATCTCTATCGGTCGCGCCACTCTTCGGTCAATCACCCACTCGATGAGAAAGGCAAGTGCCAACCCAATCAGAATTCCAAATGCAGCTAGTCCCAGCGCAAGTCTTCGAGTAGTAACGGTGACTATCTTGATCGGTGCCGTAGGATTCTGCACCACTCCAATGTTAGGCATCTTGGCCGGGTTGAGTGTCTCGTCCACGTGAGCTCTCTCCAAACTGGTTTCGGCATAGAGGTATTTATCCTCCTCCAAATGACGTCGCCGTTCCAGATTAGTGAATGCCTGACTGTTAGCGGAAAGCTTCTCCATGTCATCATCTGCTTTCTTAGCTTGTTCGGTGAGTGCCTTGCACTTCGCCTCAAAAGCTGCCAATTGAGCCCGTTCGGTATTCAAATCAGTACCGGACATCTGCAGTGATGGCGCGCCCTGCATCTTTGTCTGACTGGCAAGTGAAGGGTAATGCTCAATGAGATCGAGCCCTTGTTGTTGGACCAAGGCAATCTGCCGGTCCAAAGTCACAAGTATCGGGTCACCTTGCTTTCGGGACAGCATCAGGGTATTACGCCGTAGTTTGAAAAGGGCCAGTTGCTCGGCCAAATCATGATACTGCTCCTGCGCCTTGACTCGTGCCTTGCGCTCCTGAATTGTCACCTCTGTCTCTTCGGAGTCTGGCTTTAGGGCATTGGGTTCCAGCACACCCATAGTCGCAGCGAGGGAAGATACCTTAACCTGTTGTTGTGCCAGTTCGACTTGCGCCACCATCATACTTGTGCGTAGTACATTACGGCGTGCCTCCAAGGCCGTCTTGGCATCAGCCAGAGACAAGAAACCGGAGTCGGAGTTAAGCTTACTGAGTTCCTGCTCAGTCTGATTCAGGCGGCTTCGAGCCTGATCTGTTTGCCTCGCTACGCTCTCGAGCGCACCGGTAATGCGATGGAGTTCCAAGTGTTTGACAAAATATGATTCTATCAACTGTTTAAGCACGGCGATTGCCACCACAGGATCCTGATGGTGATATTTGAGGTGGATGACATTGCTGCCTCTCTCCGCCTTGATATCAAGATTCTTGGCAATTCCTAATGCAGCGTCGATTTTGTTCGGTGGAGGATCTTTGGCCGTGAGAATCTTCTCTGGTCCGATCTTTCCAGCCACTTCGGTTGCCAAATCCGCACTTTTGATAATTTCCAACTCGGCATCCATCACAGCCGCACCATGGGTCCCACTAGCATCAACCTTAGAATCGTAGGGGTCCACAGCGCTGCGTTCGAGGACATAGCGGACCAGCAATGTAGCCTCCGTCTCGTAGTTTGGCGAGCGCATGCTCAAGTACATAACGGTGCCCGCACTAGTAAATCCCAGAAAGGAAAACAGTATAATTTTCCATTTATGCTTGAACAGCACGAATAGAAAGTCATAAACGCTCAGACCGCTTCGTCTGTGGTTTAGCTGTTTAGAGTTCGTGGGTGTTGTAGATGCTGCTTGCATGAATCGATGAGATTGGAGAGGCATCAGTCGAGGTGCGGATAGAGCAGGCTTCCTACGATCCGGTTGAGAGAGATTGGGAGGTGCCCGAAGACCAAAGGCAGGCATTGCACAGGCTGATTGGCGTCTGATATCCAACTCTGTTTGCTGATGTGATAGCGGAAGTAGCTCAGTGTTGTCTCGGCACTTGCCCAGGACTGTTTGAATCGAAGCAAGCCGGTGTCGTCGTTGGAGGTTCGGCCGAAATGTAGTGACTGGCAGCCTAACTCAGTCAGATATTGGATCGCACTCCACATCACCCCATGATTGGGCCGGAGGTCCCAGTGATTGCTGTCGGACGCTCCAAACTTGTAGATAGCGCGTCCACCTGAGTGGATAAATACAGCCCCAGCTACGGCCGTTCCAGCATTTTTTGCCAAGACAATCTCGCCCAGACCCGGTGCTAACAGGTGGTTGCAAATCGCTTCGAAAAATGCGTACGGCTGAGGGGGCAGCCCATGGCGGCGACGGGTGAGGCCATGCAATTTAAAGAATTCCAGCATAGCGCGTGGATCGCGGCTGATGGTGATTGTCAGGCCGCTTCGCTCCGCTCTTCGGATAGATCTTCGGGTACTCGCTGGGAATTGGCGAGCCATCTTGGATATACCGCAACTCAGATTGATTTCATGGCCGCGATAGGTACGAAACGAGCCGACTGCGGATTCCGGAGATAGACCTCCGCGGAGCTCGAGGTGCTTCCACTTGCGTTCCAATGCCAGGGCCCGTAATGCTTGATAGACTGCCGGTTCCTGTCGTGGCTCGATCCATAACGGCCCGGCAAAATCCGTGAAGGGCAGCGAAACACCGCGCCGCCCCGTGAGTGGGCTGCGAACCTCCATCAGCGGGACCAGTGCCGAATCAGCCCCATTGACAATAATTTTCAGGGATATTTCGGCAATCACTTTTTTATTGACCGTGGAGACACGGCAGCTGTTTTTATCTCTGGTAATCTCGCCGACGGACAGTTCTTCGTAAATGGTATCTTCCAGAATATTATTCCTTTCCAGTCTGGTTATGGGGAAAGACTATATGATAACTGCTGTCCCTGTCAATGACCGATTTGTCGCCAAGATAAAACACTGTTAATTAAAATGGGGATGATTTTTATATGAGCAATGGGCATTAGCCGATACCAGCCAGTTACCCATGCGGTATGGAAACGATCTAACCGTTTCATCTAGTTATGTCATATATGGCATAACTAGATGAAATTACACATATTTTCGCATTGACAATGGTGCTTATTAACTATAT
>Ga0118677_10005228_pt1 | contig 22852 bp, 23 predicted proteins | sample AliMusrvi5mmetaG_FD_86154 | JGI IMG/M metagenome (GOLD analysis project Ga0118677, IMG submission 86154)
ATTTGGTGTCGTGCAGGAAGGCATTGGCGACATCGAGGCGAAATCCGTCGACGCCCCGCGTCAGCCAGGTCTCCAGCACTTTCAAGGCCGCTTCGCGTGCAGCGTCCTGCATCCAATTCAGTTTGGGCTGCTGGCGCAGGAATTTGTGGTGGTAATATTGCCGCCGCGCCGGCTGATAGCTCCAGGCCGGGCCGCCGAATACGCTGAGCCAGTTGTTGGGCACCGTGCCGTCGGCTTGTGGATCGGCCCAGACATACCAGTCGCGTTTTGTTTCATCGCCGTCACGCGACGCCGCGAACCAGGCATGCTCGTCGCTGGTATGGGCCAGCACCTCGTCGAGCAATATCTTCAGCCCGCGCGCATGTGCGGCTTCGACCAGGGCGGCGAAATCCTCAAGCGTGCCATAGTCCGGATGCACGCCGTCATAATCGGCGACGTCGTAACCCCAATCGCGGTTGGGTGACGGATGGATCGGCGACAGCCAGATCGCATCCACGCCGAGCGCCTTGATGTAGTCCAGCTTCGATGTCAGGCCGGCGAAGTCGCCCTGCCCGTCGCCATTGCCGTCGCAGAAGCTGCGGACATAAACCTGATAGATCGAAGCGCCACGCCACCATCGCGCAGCGTCCGGCCCGTGGCCGGCAGAACCGACCAGTGGACGGTTCTGAGCGAGCGATGCGGCGAGCTTAGGCGAGCCGCCGGGGCTGCCCACGGATCAGATCTCGTTGGCGGTGCTGATGACCTTGGCGGCGAGGCCGTATTTAACGGCATCCTCGGCACCCATCCAGAAATTGCGCTCGGTGTCCTTGACGACCTTCTCATAGGTCTGGCCGGTCTCGGCGGCGATTTCGCGGATCAGGCGCTCGCGCATCTTGATGATTTCTTCCGCCTCGATCGTGATGTCCGACGCCTGGCCGCGCACCCCGCCCAAGGGCTGATGCAGCAGGAAGCGCGTGAACGGCAGGCAGAAGCGGTTTTCCTTCTTGGCGCCCAGGAAGATGTGCGCGCCGGCGGATGCGACCCAGCCGGTGCCGATCATCTTCACCCGGTTGCCGACAAAGCGGATCATGTCATGGATGGTGTCGCCCGACTCCACATGGCCGCCCGGCGAATTGACGATGACGCGGATATCGCCTTCGCTCTCGGCATAGGCCAGCAGCTGGGCGGTGACCCGCTCGGCCATCTTCATGTCGACTTCGCCGAAAATCAGGACCGTGCGCGACTTGTAAAGCGCTTTGGCGATCTCGGAGGATTGCGGTTCCGGGGCCTTGGACTTCTCGTCGTCTTTTTCGTCATTTTCTTCGTCGGCGCGGCGCAAGGGCAAGTCTCCGGATTCGGGGGTTGGCTCAGTCTAGCGATCATATAGGTACGGGCAACCCGCCTTACAAAGAGTCAATAACCGTCCGCATTGTGGGGCCTATTTCGGCATTTATGACCAGATCGGCGAAACGGTCCTGCGGGGTTTCGTCCCGGTTCAGGATCGCCAGCCCGGCCCCGTTGCGCTTGGCCAGCAGCGGAAAGCTGGCGGCCGGATAGACCGCCAGGGAGGAACCCAGCACCAACATCAGGTCGCAGGCCAGGGTGGCCGCCTCGGCGCGGGTCATTTCGGCTTCCGGCATCGGCTGGCCGAAGGAGATGGTGGCGGTCTTCACGATGCCGCCACAGGCGGCGCAATCGGGGGCTTCGCCGTGCGCGTCGAAATGGGCACGAATGTCCGGGATCTCCATTCGCAAGCCGCAGTCCAGGCACTTGGCGTAACGGGTGTTGCCATGCAGCTCGATCATTTTTTCGTCCGGCACGCCGCCGGCCTGGTGCAAGGCGTCGATGTTCTGGGTGATGACGTGGCTGACCTTGCCCATCGCCACCAGTTCGGCCACCGCGCGGTGCCCGTCATTGGGCAAGGTTGCGTTCCAGGTGTCTTCCATCTCGAAGCGCCGCTGCCACGAGGTGCGCCGGGCCTCGGGATCGGAGATGTAATCCTGGAATTCCACCGGCATCATCTTGGTCCAGATTCCGCCCGGCGAACGAAAATCGGGAATGCCGGATTCGGTGGACATGCCGGCGCCGGTGAAAATTACCGCGCGCCGGCAATCCCGCAGCAGGGATACCAGTACCGAAATATCCCGGTTCAATGCGGCGCCGGCGGCCTCATCGCGCCAGACGGCATCTTGCCGCTGAACGGCTTGACCGAACCGCAATCGGCTTTCACCCAGTCGCCGGTATAGGTGCTGCTCATGTTGTTGGGATGGTCATGCATGCTGCCGGTGAAGCTGTAGGTGCCCTCATAGTGGCTGTCGCCGCGCCAGCTGATCTGGGAGCGGCCGGTGCCTTCCATGGTGCCGTGACAGGTGATCTCGGTGGTCGCCGAGTTGGAGGTCTGGCTGATGACCTTGGGCGTGCACTTCACGCCTTCCCGGTCCATGTTCGGCGGCTTGTCCATCGCCGCCTGCTCCGCCGTCATGCACATCTGGCTGGTCATGGGCTGGCCGGGTGTGGGGATGTTCATGCCCCGCTTTTTCATCATCTCCATCACCTCGGGCGGCATCTTGGGCATCGAGGCCATCTGCATGGTGGTGGTGATGTTCCACAGGCCCGGCTTGCCGTGCGGCATCGCCAGTGCGGCGGCGGGCATCAGGATGGTGGCAGCAATGAGGGTCGAGGCGAGCTTGCGCGGCATATCATTCCCCTTGGAGTGTGTCCGTTATTTACGCAAATCTGACAGGCCAGATCAGTCTGTCAATTATTTTGGGCCACATAGGGCCTGACGCCCCGGCAATCATCCCCCGCCCAGTCGGCGCTGAAGGTGGAACTCATGCGGGCCGGATCGCCGCGATACTTGCCTTTGAACTCCGAGCTGCCCTCGAAATGGGTGTTGCCGCGCCAGGTGACCTGGCCGCGGGTGACGCCTTCCAGGGGCCCGTAGCAGATGCTTTCGGTGACCATCACGCCGCGGCGCATGCTGACGGTGCGATTGGTGCAATCCAGGTCGCGGCTGTTGAGATGCAGCGGCTGGCTGCCATCGGCCTCATAAGGGGTCATGCAAATGTGATGCGTGAAAGGCTGGCCGTTGACCGGGGGCTTCAGGCCCTGCTGCCGCGCCAGCGCGACGATGGCCGGCGGCACCTTGTCCATGCCGAACTTCCAGATGGTCGTGACGGTCCACAACCCTTCCTTGCCCGCGGCATGGGCCTGGAACGGCAACAACAGCAGAAGAGCGGACAGCAGGATGCGGCGCATGGGACTCGTTTCGAAAAATCGCGCGAAATCTCGCATGCCCGGCCGGGCTTGCAAAGCCGTCCGCCGGGCCTCAAGTTTTCGACATGTCCAGACCCAAGGCCCTGATCACCGGCGCCTCCACCGGCATCGGCAAAGTCTATGCCCAGCGATTGGCCAGGCGCGGCTATGACCTGGTGCTGGTGGCGCGCGACAAGACGCGGTTGGACGCCCTGGCGGAGCAATTGCGCCAAGATGGCGCGGTGTCCGAAGTGCTTGTCGCAGATCTGACACAAAGCGGCGACGTGGCGCGCATCGAACAGAAGCTGGAGGGCGATGCGGCGATCAGCTTCTTCCTCAACAATGCCGGCATCGCCACGGTGGAGCGGCATCTGCAGACCAGCCTGGCAACCATCGAGAACCTGATCGCCCTCAACATCACCGCCGCGACACGGCTGGCGCTGGCGGCGGGCCGCGCCTTTGTCGCGCAAAAGCGCGGCATCATCGTGAACATGTGCAGCATCACCGCGGTCAATCCCGAACGTTTCAATGGCGTTTATGGCGGCTCCAAGGCGTATCTGCTGGCCCTGTCCCAGGCGCTGACCAAGGACCTGAACGACAATGGCGTCACCATTCAGGCGGTGCTGCCCGGCGCCACCCGCACCGAGATCTGGGAACGCGCCGGCGCCGATGTCGACAAGCTGCCGCCCGAACGGGTGATGGATGTGGACGAGATGGTGGATGCCGCGCTCAAGGGATTGGACATGGGTGAGCGCATCACCATTCCTTCCCTGCCCGATGCGCAGGACCTGACGGATGCGGAAGCGGCGCGGCTGAAACTGTCACCCAACCTGTCGCTCCGCCATGCGGCGGCGCGCTATCGCCAAGAATCCGATTAGAGTTCGCCGTGCAGGCGCAGGCCCAGCACCGAGATGGAACCGCGGTCGGCATTGTAGGCCGGGTTGGCAATCAGCTGATAATCCAGCGCCGCATTCACGCCCTTGATCAGCTGGGCGTCGTAATAAGCTTCCATCACCTGTTCGTCGCGATAGCGAGTGAGGCGGCCATCGCCGATCAAAAGACCAAGCCCGCCCGCCGCCAGATAGGATCGCGCAGCGCGCGATACCGCGCTGGTCTCGATGGCCAGGCCCACCGTGTCTTTGCCACGCTCCCATGCTGTGCCCTTGAGCGAAAAGCCCGTGGAAACGCTGCGGTTCATGTCCGTGAATTCATAGGTTTCCTGGCTGCCGTCATTCAGGCTGGCGCGCAGGAAAAAACCCAGGTCTTCAGTGATCCCCTGTTCCAGGTTGAATGAGCCGCCTGGGCGAGAGCGAAAGCGACGCACCAGCGCGGTATCGGCCGGCAGCCGGTTCAACGCTGCCAATGCCACCGCATCCTTGTAGGCGCCCATGCGGCCGCGATTGACGAAGCCCAGCAGCTTGATCTTGCCGTCATGGCCCCACAGCGCGATGCGGCGTTCCAGCTCACCCACCAGTTCGAACTGGCTGAAATCCGTTTCCAGTTGGGTGGTGTTGGGCACCCGCGACAGGTCGAACAACCCGCCGCGCAAGGTCCAATCGTCAAAGCTCCACTCCGCGGCCAGGCCATAGCTGTAGCCCCAGGCATCGGCGGCATAGTCGAAGGCCCCGGCATCCACGATGGCCCAGTTGAGGAAATCGCCCCGCGCGTCATGGGCGTAGGTGTTGGTGTCGAAAATGTCGGTGACGGAAAACTTGCCGCCGGTGAAAACAAGCTTGTCGGCGGTGTGGCTGCCGCCCAACTGGTTGGCCTCGCCCTTCACATTCTGCTCTTCACCGCCAAGGTCGAAGGTCTGGCGAAAGAACAGGCGCTGCAGCCGGCCATAAGGCGCGGACTTGCCGACCTTGTAGGCCTCGGCGCTGGGAAAGGCGGCGGCGCCCAATGTGTTGGACAGGCCAAAGCCCTGGTCCATCTCCATGTCGGCCCAGGCTTCGCCGCCGTCCCAGGGCCGCACCCCGAGATAGAGTGTGGCGTCGAGTGTCTCGCGGCCCTGCGCCCCGCCAAACATGCTGGAAGGACCGGCATAAGGCGCGCGGAAAGCAGGATGGAATTGTTCGACGAAGGTGGCCTGGCCGTGAACGGCCCAATTTTCGGCAGAGGGGACTTCTTCGTCCGCGGCAAACGCCGCGCCCGGTACAAAAAGGCACAGAAGAAGAATTCCCAGCCGCACGCAAACTTCCCGTCGCAAAAACCAATAACGCACAAACGGCAGAAAGCCCGCCCCGGCCGGAATATCAACGGGATTTATGGCGATGAGACGTCAGGCCGCGCCGGCCGGTTCAAGCCCCTGTGTTTCTAGAACACCGACCAGCCGGTCAGAGCCGACAGCCGCTCCAGCGCCATGGAGCCGACCATGGAGTTGCCCTGCGCATTCAGCCCCGGCGACCACACGCAGATCGACGCCTTGCGCGGCGCAATGGCCAGGATGCCGCCGCCCACCCCGCTCTTGCCCGGCAGGCCGACGCGGCAGGCAAAATCGCCCGAAGCATCGTAATGGCCGCAGGTCATCATGATCGCGTTGATGCGCTTGGCGCGGAACGGCGTGGTAACGCTGGCATGCGTGATGGGATCGTGGCCGGCATTGGCCAGGAACAGTCCGGCACGGGCCAGCTGGCGGACATTCATGCGGATAGCGCACTGGTTGAAATAGACCTTCAGCACATCCTCGACCTTGCTGCGCAGATTGTCATTGGCGCGCAGGAAATTGGCGAGCGCAGCGTTGCGGAAGCCTGTCTGGGCCTCGGACTCCGCCACTTCCTCGTCGATCACGACGGTGGTGTCATCCGCCAGCTTGCGCATCAGGCCCAGAATCTCGGCGATGGTGGCATCCGCATCGCCCCCGTCCAGCAGCGCGTCGGTGGTCGTCACCGCGCCCGCATTGATCAGGGGATTGCGCGGAATGCCTTTCTCGGCCTCCAGCTGCACGATGGAGTTGAAGCGCGAGCCGGAGGGTTCGCGACCCACCCGCTCCCACAGATTGGCGCCCAGCTTGTTCAGCGCCAGGGTCAGGGTGAATATCTTGGAAATGCTCTGGATGGAAAAGGGCAGATGCACCCCGCCGGCGCCGGCGGTGCGCCCGTCACAGGTGGCGATGGCGATGGCGAAATTCTTGGGGTCCACCCGCGCCAGCGCCGGGATGTAGTCAGCGACCTTGCCCCGCCCCAGATGGGCTTCCATGTCGCGGTGCACGGTGGCGACGATATCGTCGAGATAATCCGTACTTTCCATGACAGCCGTTTCCCCCGGTCCAAAGCCGGAAATTTCCCCGCATCTGACCTTGCACTGTCCCGCCCGGCCTGTCCAAACTCCCCCTGCCGGGTGGGGCTCGGCCAATAAAAGAGGGGCGTTCATGACCTATTGCCTGGGAATCGTGCTGCCGGCCGGCCTGGTGCTGGCTTCGGATTCGCGGTCCAACGCGGGGGTGGACCAGGTGGCGCGGGTCCGCAAGTTCGAACTGATCAGCCAGCCGGGCTCGCGCGTCATCGCCATCCTGTCGGCGGGCAACCTGGCCACCACCCAGTCGGTGACCACCCAGCTGCGCGAGGCGCTGGGCACCGGCTATGCCCATGACCTGCATGCCGCGCCCACCATGTATGAAGTCGCCCGAATCGTGGGCGACAAGTTGCGCGATGTGATCGCGCGCGACGGCCCTTCGGTGACACCGTACGGCGATCCCACCGGCAGCTTCCTGGTGGGCGGCCAGATCCAGGGCGAGACGCCGCGGCTGTTCCAGATCTATTCGGCGGGCAATTTCATCGAAGCGAGCCTGCGTTCCTGCTTCCTGCAGATCGGCGAGACCAAATACGGCAAGCCGATCCTGGACCGCGCCCTCACGCCGGACATGCAACTGGACCAGGCCGCCAAGCTGGCACTGCTGTCGTTCGACGCCACCTTGCGCTCCAACCTGTCCTGCGGCCCGCCCATCGACATCATGCGCTACGAGACCGACAGCTTTTCCACCGGCAACATGACGATGCTGAAGGAAGACGATCCGTACTGGAACAGCCTGCGCAACGGCTATGGCGATGGATTGTCGGGCCTGGTGAAGATGCTGCCGCCGCCGCCCAAATGGGGGTAATGAGCGATCCGCCTCGCGCCAGCGAGGCGGACGAGCATGTCCAGCGGAGTGAGGCACGACCGGCTTGCCGGGCAAATCGGTCCAGTGGACCGATTTGAGTGCTGAACGCCCGGAGCATAAGCGAAGGGCAGAGAGCGAAGAACGCCGCGAGCGTAAGCGAGCGGCCGGGGACTAGGCTTTCTTCGCGCGCGCCACGCCTTCGATGATCATCTTCTTGGCTTCGTCCGCATCGCCCCAGCGGATGATCTTAACCCATTTGCCGGGCTCCAGATCCTTGTAGTGGGCGAAGAAGTGTTCGATCTGCTTGACGGTGATGTCCGGCAGGTCGCTGTAATTGGTGACACCGTCGAAGCGCTGGGTGATGTGCGAGGACGGCACTGCCACGATCTTCTCGTCCATGCCGGCATTGTCTTCCATCAGCAGCACGCCGACCGGGCGCACGCTCATCACCGCGCCGGGCGCGATGGCGCGGGAGTTGGCGATCAACACGTCCACCGGATCGCCGTCACCTGACAGGGTATGGGGGATGAAGCCGTAATTTCCCGGATAGCGCATGGCGGTATAGAGAAAGCGGTCCACCACCAGCGCGCCCGAGGCTTTGTCGAGTTCATACTTGATGGGTTCGCCGCCGATCGGGACCTCGATGATGACATTGACGTCATCGGGGGCATTCTTGCCGACGGGAATCTGGTCTACGCGCATGGGAAATCCTGAAACTATGGGGGCGTGGTAATTTTAATGCCCCGCCCCGTCAACCTTCGGACAAAGTTCCGGACGAAACGACGCGGGGCCCCTTTTAGCGGCACAATGTTGCCCTATTTGGTAAAGGATCAATTCCCCCGCTATTGCCGGAGTAATTCATGCAGACCAAAGCTTTTGCCGCCCAGTCGGCCACCACACCCTTCGCGCCCCACACCATCGAGCGCCGCGCGCCGGGACCCAAGGATGTGGCTATCGAAATCCTGTTCTGCGGCGTCTGCCACAGCGACCTGCACACCGTGCGCGGCGAATGGCATGGCACCCAATATCCCTGCGTCCCGGGCCATGAGATGATCGGCAAGGTGACAAAGGTCGGCAGCGGCGTGACGCGCTTCAAGCCGGACCAGATCGTCGGCGTGGGCTGCATGGTGGACAGCTGCCGCACCTGCGACCAGTGCCGCGAAGGCCTGGAGCAATATTGCGACGGGCCGGTGGGCTTCACCCAGACCTATAACGGTCCGGTCGGCGGCGGCCTCAACACCTATGGCGGCTACAGCGCCGCCATCACGGTGGACGAGCATTTCGTGCTGGCCATCAAGCATGCCGAGAAGGACCTGGCAGCGGTGGCGCCGCTTCTCTGCGCCGGCATCACCACCTGGTCGCCCCTGAAACATTGGGGCGCCGGTCCCGGCAAGAAGGTCGGCATCGTCGGCATCGGTGGGCTGGGCCATATGGGCGTCAAGCTCAGCCATGCCCTAGGCGCGCATACGGTGGCCTTCACCACTTCGCCCGACAAGGTGGCCGACGCGCACGCACTGGGCGCCGATGATGTGGTGGTGTCCAAGGACGAAGCTCAGATGAAGAAGCACCTCAACAGCTTCGACTTCATCCTCAACACCGTGGCGGCGCCGCACAATCTGGATGCCTTCACCGCCCTGCTGAAGCGCGACGGCACCATGACCTTGGTGGGCGCGCCGCCTACCCCGCACCCCTCGCCCGGGGTGTACAACCTGGTGTTCAAGCGCCGCGCCATTGCCGGCTCGCTGATCGGCGGTATCCCGGAGACCCAGGAGATGCTGGATTTCTGCGCCGAGCACGGCATCACTTCGGATATCGAGATGATCAAGATGCAGGATATCGAGACGGCCTATGCCCGCATGCTCAAGAGCGACGTGAAGTATCGCTTTGTGATTGATATGGCGTCGCTGAAAAACAGCTAGCCATCCGTCCCGTTGCGCGCTTCCTGCTTGGGTTTCGGCGGCGGCTGTGACGGCAGCAAGGTGCCTGGCCCGGTCCTGTGCGCCCAGGGCGGGATGCCCTTTTCGTCCTCGTCGGGATAGTGCGGCCGGTCCAGGGTCTTGAGGAAATAGGCCTTGCTGGGCAGGTCGCGAATATTCTCCACAAAAGGCAGAGCCGCCTCGGTGGTGCCGGGCGGGACCGGCTGGGGCGTGCGCGTTTCAATGCCCTTTATCGTATTGTCCTTGATGGCGATGAAGGACTGGCGGCGCGGCTCATCGCCCACCAGGATGGGAATCTCCATCGGCTTGTCGGGATCGACCACATAGGCGGTCGACATCCTGATGCGATAGACCGTCGAGATGCCGTCATATTTTCCGGTTGCCGCATTGTACATGCCGTCGGCATTGCGGCGCAGGGCGTAATACAGCGCAACATGATCTTCATGCTCGCGAACGCCCTGCTGGCCGCCGTCCTGGGCGAAGGTGTTCTCGGTATAGAGGTCGCGCCAGTTGCGATAGCCGCCGATCAGGCCGGCGGCCGACAAGCCGTCGGCCGCGATCTTGAACCGGATCTTGCCCCGGGCGAAATTGGTGTCGCCGGTCTGGTCATAGAACCAGGCGATGCGCGGGGTATGCAGATGCTCCACTTGCTCGGTCTCCACCACGCCGTTGACGATCCTGGCCTTGAGCCTGGTGTACTGGGCCGCCTGCAGGATGCGGTAGGAATAGTCCACCGCGATGCCGCCCCGCGCATCCTTGATGATCTTGTCGGGTGAATAACCGATTTCCACGATGGCATCGGGATCGTTCATCGGGTCCTTGTTGCCCGACACGCGGATGACCATGGTGTAGAGGCCGTCCTGCATCTTGTCGTTGGCGCGCAGGTCCAGCGTGGCGTTGCCGTTGCCGCGCCAGGGTGCGTCGCAGCCCCAGGCACGGTACAGGTTGTTGTCCACGCCCTTCTCGCCGTCGGGACTGACAAAGCCGCCGGCCTTGATCTTGCCATCCAGGTTGAAACCGTCACCGATGCGGCTTGTCACCTGCGGCTGGCCGGTATCCTCGGCGGCGAACGGATTCACGTATGTCTCAATGCCGCGCCGGTAGCCGCGATACGCGACCGCGCGATTCCAGATGAGGAAGCGGGTGATGGCCGGGCCGCGCACCTGCTCCAGCCCGGGCGGTTCGGTGATGGAGTTTATTTCCTGCTGGCTGCGCCAGTGCTGGCGCGCCACCGCCGCCTTTGTCTTGTCGGGATTGGCGAAATGGGTTGTGCTGCCATGCGGGCAGTCCACGCCGGGCTCGATCTCCGCAGCCCGGCTGTAATCGGCCCGGCCGCCATAGCGGAAGGCATATTCATAAGAGCCGACGACGAAACCGCGGGTCCAGGGCGCGGCCGAAGCGGGCGAAATGCCGGCCAGGCCGATAGCGGCGGCGAGCATGCAACGCTGCTTCAAACCCATATTTCCCTCCCCGGGGCGCGCGGGCTTTTGACCAGCCCTTTGACGCCAGCTTAGAAGGGCGCGCCGCTGTCAGCCATAGGCCGCGCGAGCGCATTGCGGGATTTTTTTTTGCAAATGGGCGGGTCCGATTCGGCCGAGCCCGGCATTGCATCTTCGCCCAAACAGGAGGAGGCTTGCGGCAAGCCCCCATCAGCCTTGTCACGGCTTTTAATAATAATAATCAAAGGGAGGAAGACATGAACGTCATAACCGCAGCAGCACGCGCGCTCGCCATTATTTTGGCGATCGCATCCGCTTTTATTTCTGTTCCATTGACACCGGCATTGCTTCTCATTCTTGGCGGCATCGCCGCCCTCCAGAACAATTCCGACAAAAACTCCAAGAATTTCCTGATGACGATTGTCCTGATACTCGGCGCCGAAACACTTTCGGCGATACCGGTCATCGGATCGTACCTGGCGACGATCTTCGGCTCATTGGGCATCGCCTTTGTCGGCGCATCCATCGTCGCCATCGTCGTCACCCTGGCCTATCGCCTGAAGCGCGACTGGGTGAAATAGCTCCAGACAGAACGACGCCTCCGGACCATTTCTGGCCCGGAGGCGTAACGTTCAGAATTTTTATGGCTGTCAGCTGTTGTTGGGCTTCTGCTCGACGGACGGCGCCTTATGGTGGTGGCGTGCCTTCCCGTGGTGCGGCAGCACCTTCCACTGCAGATAGGCGACCTGGCGCTTCAGCTTGGAGACATCGGTGGCGTTGGCATCAGCCTTGCCATTGGCGGCTTCGGCAGACGCCATGGCATTGTTGCCCACGCCCAGCGCCTGGTTGCCCACGCCCAGCGCATTGTTGCCAATGCCATAGGCTTCATCGGCGCGCGCCTGTGCCGCGCCGGCACGGTGGTCGGCCGCATTGGCGGAGTTCTGCGCATTCTCAACCGACTCACGGGTGGCGCAACCGCCCAAGCCCACGCCGATCGCCAGTGCGGCAATCGCCATCTTTCCTGCGGTAAAGTTCATGTTGTTCTCCTTGTTGCCTGTGGGCTTGATTGAAGGTGAACCATGAACGTCCCGCGCGGTGTTCCTATTGTGGCGCGCCGGAGGCAAGGAAAAGGCGGCGCACGATTTAGAGAGCGCCGCTCTTCAGGGAACTTGCGGAACTTCAGGCCGGCGGCTTGTGGAAACGGCCGACCAGCACCGCCTTGCCCAGGATATGCCCATTCATCGCCGCCAGCACCTGGTCGCGCGTGGCATCGGGGCCCAGCGCAAGCTTGGTGTCCAGCGCAAACAATTCCCAGGTGTAGTGATGATAGACGCAGCAGCCCGCGCCCGATCCCATGAAGCCGTTCTTCTTGCCGGTGTTCAGCGGCTGCACCGTGCCGTCCGGCAGGGTTGCCACATTGGGCACGCCTTCGGGCAGCGACGTGGCCGTGCCCGGAATGTTGAAGGCCATCCAGTGCAGCACATCGACAGGCGCCTTCTGCATGGCGACATCGGGATCATGCATGATCAGGGCAAAGCTCTGGGTGCCGTCCGGCACATCGGTCCAGGAGAGCTGGGGCGAGACCGGCGCGGTGCTGGCCTGGGTATATTTGTCGGGAATGACGGCGCCATCGGCGAAGGATGAACTGCTCAGGCCCATGCGCCTGGGCGCGGGCGCCTGGGCCATGACGGCGCTGGTGGACAACAACAGGGCGCACAGGAAAAGCGAGCGGGAACGAAGCATCGGGTCCTCCTTGGAATGTTGGAGGCGGAGCAGATGCCGTTTCCGGAGCCGAGTCTAGGGCCTGACCACGGATGTTTACCGGTCGGTGAACTTGCAGTCCTTCCGGCAGAGCACGAATTTCGGCATGCCGCTGGGCATGACCTTGCCATCCAGGTCCAACAAGCCGGTGCGGGCATCGAATACCAGCCTCTGGCCGGGCAACCCATCCATGTCGAGTTGGCCGGTCAACAGTTTGACATGGCCGACCAGGGTGATGGTCTTGCCGCCGGCATCGCTTTGCGTGTCGAAATCATAGATTGCGCTGTCCGCCAGCGCCATTCCGTAGGGGAAATGCATTGTCACATGGCTTGACCACAAGCCTTTGGACTTTTCCTGCTTGCCGGCTTCCAGGGTCAGGAAGGAAGCCGGTCCGCCGTTTCCATTGCGCTGGGCATACACGATCCCGCCAACAAAATTATGGTTGGGCGAAGCGGGCGCGACCTGCGAAGGCTGCGCGGCCCAGGCGCCGAGGCCGGCAAGCGTGGTCAGCGACAGGATCAACGCCGCGCCGGTCCAGCGGCGGGCCTGGGTCGGCATTGGACGCTTGAGCAGCGCGACCCGTTCCGTCAGCGGATGCTCGGAGGCGGGCCAGGCGCAACCGAGCGGCAAGGTCACGGCCTGCATCTGCGATTTAAACAGGGCGTTGGCGTAATCTACCCGCGATACATGGCTGAGCGCCGCCGCATCGCATGCCAGTTCCTGGTCGCGGCGGAACCACAGCGCGCCCAGATGGACCAGCGGATTGAACCAGTTGAGGCAGCGGAGCAGCGCCACGATGGCGTTGAGGCGCGCGTCCTGCCGCGCCAGATGCACCTTTTCATGCGCCAGGATCGCTTCCTGCTCCCGGACGCTGAACAGCATCGTAAAATCGGCCGGCACGACAATGCGCGGCCTGAAGAAACCCACCACGGCCGGTCCCGCCGCGCCAAGACGTACGGCGTTGTGAAACTTTTGCTGGACCCGCGCCAAATGCAGCAGCATTGCGCCCACGCCCACCAGCCATGCAGCGAGCAGCGCCGTGCTTGCGGCAAACGACGCAGCCTGCACCACCATCTGCGCCGAGCCGAGGGCGGCGGGAATTTGCGTACTGACCGTATGCGCAGCAATTGGCGGCGCAACGATGGCGCCAACACGCGGCGGCAACAGGCTGGCCAGTCCCGCCACCGGCACCAGCAGCCACAGGGCATACGTGACCGACGCATGGAAAGCCGCGCGCACCGGACGGCGCAGCAGCGCGACCGCCACGATCCCGGCCGCCATCGCCAGATTGACCTTTGCCAGCAGGAACAGGAAATCAGTCATGATCATTCTCCAGTTCGGCGATCAGCTTTTTCAGTTTTTGGATATCTTTGGCCGTCAGGGCGCGCGCTTCGGCGAAATGCGCCACCAAGGGCGCCACCTGGCCCTGGAACAACCGGTCCAGCAGGCTCTGGCTTTCCGCCTGGACATAATCGGCGCGGGCGATCAGGGGGCGATAAAGATAGACGCCGTCCTTGCGCGCGCCGACCAGCGCTTTTTTCCGCAACAAGCGGGTTATCAGGGTGCGTACCGTACCGGCCGCCCAGCCATTGGGCGGACCCGCCGCGGCGATGATCTCCTCCGGCGTCAGGGGGCTTTTGCGCCACAACGCCTGCATGACCTGGCTTTCTGCTGCAGAGATGCTGATAGCCTTCTTCATTGCGGGACCATGATACACGCGTACTATGGAGTCAAGATACATTTGTATTTTGAATTCATGGCGGGACGCCGCAAAAGCGCATGCCCCTATTTTGCCCGAATTGGCGGCCCAAATGACCAATGGAGGGGCTCATGAAAGAACGCAGGTTGGATATCGCTGTGGCCTTGTGCTGCCTGGCGCTGAATGCCATGCCGGCCACGGCGCAAAGCCTGCGGGGTCATTGTGGCGATCCCGATCCCGACATCAGCATCGCCGGATGCACCAGGAATATTCAGTCCGGCAGCGCGGACCTGCAATCCGGCAGGGGCCTTATGCAGGCGGCCGCGGCGCATCTGGCAACCGACTATGACACGCGCGGCGTGGCCTATGCGCGCAAGGGGCTCTATGACGAGGCCATCGCCGATTACAACCAGGCGATTTCCCTGACGCCCAAGACGTTCCCCATCGCCTATTTCAACCGGGCCGGCGCCTACAGCAACCAGGGACTGGATGACCAGGCCATCGCCGATTACACAACGGCGATAGCGCTCACGCCCACGGGCGAAGACCCGAATTTCAAACTGGCCGATGCCTATGACTTTCGCGGCAATGCCTATGAACGCAAAGGGCTCTATGATCAGTCCATCGCCGATTTCACCAAGGCCATTTCACTGAATTCCAACCTGGAACCGGCCTACCAAAATCGCGGCAATGATTATCTGCACAAAGGGCTCAACGACCTGGCCATCGCGGATTTCAGCAAGGTCCTCACCCTCGATCCGCGCAGTATCACCAGCCTCTACAACCGGGCCCTGGCATATGAGCACAAAGCGCTCCACGACGAGGCCATCGCCGACCTCACCAGGGAAGTTGCACTCGCGCCCACCGACGCCAGCGCCTACGACATGCGCGGCACCGCCTATGCGCGCAAGGGCCTGTATGACCAGGCGATCGCCGATTTCACGCAGGAGATTGCGCTGAACACCAAGGATCTGCCGCTTCATCCCGCGTTTACATCCCGGTATGCCGTCGCCTATGGCCATCGCGCGGAGGCTTATGAACATAAGAGTCTCGTCGATGCGGCCATCACGGATTATCGCGCGGCGCTGAAGCTTGATCCAGGCATGCGATCAGCGAAGGAAGCATTGACGCGTCTGGGCGCCGGGCCATGAGCAAGCTGTTTTCGAGCATGGTTGCTGGCGTCTTGTTGTTGGCCATTTGTCCGGTAGCCAGCGCGCAGAAACCACGCGACACGTTACCAGCGCCGACGGTGCGTCCGGCTATAGACGGCATACTCGCAAGCTTTCAGAACCATCCCCTGGTCGCCATCGGAAACCACGAGGATTATGCCCAGGAAGAGGATTTTTATGCGGCGCTTGTCCGCGACCCGCGCTTCGCACGCGAGGTGGGAAATGTCGTTGTGGAGTTCGGCGCGAGTGCGCATCAGAACACTATCAATCGCTACCTTAATGGAGGCAATGTCTCCTTTTCAGACTTGCGCAAGGTTTGGTCCGACGTTGTCGGTTTCAACATCCCTTACGCGACAGGTTACATAAATTTCTTCGTTCAAGTGCGGGACGTGAACCGAACCTTGCCCAAAAGCCAACGCATCCATGTCTGGCTTGGCGAACCTCCTATCGACTGGTCCAGGATCAAGAACAAGGCCGACTTGGTCCGCCACTATCCCCAGCGCGAGACGTACCCAGCTGGGATTCTGGAGAGAGAAATTCTGGCGAAGCATAAAAAGGCGCTGGTGATTTACGGGGGTGGCCATTTTTATGCGCTGGACGGGCACATGCCGATGCTCCCGCTGGTTAAGAAAAAGTACCCCAACACGGCATTCGTCGTGGAGATGTACACGGGCTTCACCACGAAAGCCTGCACCGAACAATTTGAGCAGGCCGTCAGAAGTTGGCCAACTCCGGCGATTGTGACTCCGGTAAGGGGAAGCTCGGTAGAAGAAGGGATGCTCCGACCGGGTTGCGACGTCATTTCCCGGGATGAGTTCAAATTTCCGCCATCATTTACGGAAGCCAAAAAATCCCAAATCATCAACCAGTTTGAGCGGCTTCTGGCGGGTCTGAATGCGGACGCGTTGCTATATCTCGGCAAGGCTGCTGGCCTTACGCAGTCACCGTATGAGCCGAGCATTTATCTCGACCCTGATTATCGCCGGGAAATGAATCGGCGCGTCAGGCTTGGCTTCGAATTCGAACTGGACGGCTCGCCCATCGGCCCCGCTCCGATGGCAGATTCGTTTGCGCAAAAGAATCCGGCGTCGCCCAAGTATATCCGCCACTATTAGGTAGCGAAATTGGACTTTGGTGCGCCCTGGGGGAGTCGAACCCCCCTTGCAGGAATGAAAATCCTGAGTCCTAACCGATAGACGAAGGGCGCCACCGGAGGGCGGGGATTTAACGGCCAAGTCCCGGTTTGGCAACCCAAAATTGGAGGGGACGGTGCAATGGGGCCGAAGCCCGTTTCGACAGCTCCCCGGCCGCTCGCTTTGGCTCGCGGCGTTCGGCCCTCAAATCGGTCCACTGGACCGATTTGACCGGCAAAGCCGGTCGGGCCTCACCCCAAAATCAGGCGGTTGCGGGCGCGGAATCCTCAATTTCCAGCTGGACCCGGATACGGCCGTTCCAGTCGTCCTGCCGCAGGCGCCCAGCCACATGAATCCGCTTCCCTCTGGACCCCAGCAGGCCGTCTCCCAGGGGCGTGCCGACCGCCCGGAAGGCGATGGCGTCCAGCATGGTGCCGTCCCCGCCCGCCAGGCGCAGCTTCACATGCGCCTTGCCCACCACATCGGCGAAGGCCACCCGGACATCGGGCAGTCCCAGCAGCGGCTCGGCATTGCCTGCCCCGAAAGGACCGGCCTGGGCGATCTCCTGCGCCAGGGCGATGTTGGCCCCGGCCGGCGAAGACACCGCGTCCAGATACAGATCGCTGGCCGCCGCCAGGGCGGGACCGGTGCCGCCGAACTGCGCCTCGATGAATTTGCGAAAGCCCTCCAGCTGCGCGGTGGTCAGCGAGAAGCCCGCCGCCATGGCATGGCCGCCGCCATATTCGATCACCTTGGCCTCGGCGGCGGCGCGGATGATGGCGCCGATGTCGATGCCGGGAATGGAGCGGGCCGAGCCGCGCCCCATGCCGCCTTCGAACCCTGCGACGAACGCCGGCTTGCTGAAGCGCTCTTTCAAACGCCCCGCCACGATGCCGACCACACCAGGATGCCAGCCATCGCCCGACACCAAAAGGAACGGCGCATTGGCCTGGGTCTGGCCCAGCGCGACGGCTTCTTCCAGAATGATCTTCTCGATCGCCTGGCGTTCCTTGTTGTGCAGATCAAGCTGGGCGGCGAACGCGCCCGCCTTGTCGGCATCGCGTTCCGTCAGCAGGTCCACACCCAGAGACGAACGCCCTACCCGTCCGCCGGCATTGATGCGCGGGCCGAAGACAAATCCCAGGTGATAGGGCGTGAAGGGGCCCTTGGCGCCGGCAATGCCGGCCAACGCCGCCAACCCCGGCCGCGCCAGGGCGCCGATCTGGCCCAGGCCGAAACGGACAAAGGCGCGGTTGACGCCGTTCAGCGGAACCACGTCGCAGATGGTGGCAAGGCCGACCAGATCGAGAAACAGCCGCAGGTCGGGTTCGGCCATGCTGCGTTCTTCGTAGAAGCCGGTTTCGCGCAGATGCCGGTTGAGCGCCACCAGGAACAGAAAGCTCACGCCGGCGGCGCACAGATGCCCGAGGCCCGACGTGTCGTCCGGCTGGTTGGGATTGACGTGCGCGATGGCGGGCGGGCTTTTGTCCACGCGGTGGTGGTCCAGCACCACCACGTCCAGGCCCAGCGCCCTGGCTTCTTCCAGCGCGGCAGTGGCGGCGGCGCCGCAGTCCACCGTGATCACCAGCGCCATGCCTTCGGCGGCAAGCACCTTCATCGCCATGGGCGACGGACCATAGCCTTCGGTCATGCGGTCGGGGATATAGACGCGCGGGGCGGCGCCCAGTTCGGTGAGGAAATCCGACAGCAGCGCGGCGGAGGTGGAGCCATCCACGTCATAGTCGCCGAATACCGCGATGCGCTCGCCTGCGGTTAGCGCCGCAGTGACGCGCGCAACAGCCTTTTCCATGTCCTTCAGCACATAGGGATCGGGCAGCAGGTTCTTCAGCTTGGGCGTCAGGTAGTCGGCGGCCTCAGCCAGGGTAATGCCGCGCAACGCCAGCAGGCGCGACAGCACCGGCGAGATTTCGCGCAAGAGTTCGCGCTCGATCTTTTCGTCGACGGATTTCAGCAGCCAGCGGCGGCCCGAAAAGCTCCGCGCGACCCCGAAGGCCGCGGCGCCATTCTCTATCGGTGCCTCAAGCACCCCGGCGATGGCGGGTACGGATCCAGCGCACCGTCCCGGTGGCCGAGCGCATCACTACGCTTTCGGTGGTGATGAAGTCGCCTTCGCGGTGCACGCCGCGCAGCATGGAGCCGTCGGTGACGCCGGTGGCGGAAAACACCACGTCGCCCGCCACCAGTTCGTGCAGGCCGTATTTGCGGGTCAGGTCTTTCACGCCCCATTTGGCGGCGCGGGCGCGTTCGTCGTCATTGCGGAACACCAGACGGCCCTGCATCTGGCCGCCGACACAGCGCAGCGCCGCCGCGGCCAGCACGCCTTCGGGCGCACCGCCGGTGCCGATATAGATGTCCACGCCGGTGGCGGGATCGGTGGTTTCGATCACGCCGGCCACGTCGCCGTCTGTGATCAGCTTCACCTTGGCGCCCGATGCACGTATCTTGGCGATCAGCGCTTCGTGGCGCGGGCGATCCATCACCAGGGCGGTGATCTCGTCAGCGCGGCAGCCCTTGGCCTTGGCCAGGGCATTGATGTTTTCGGCCGGTTCGGCATCCAGGTCGATCAAGCCTTCCTTGTAGCCGGGACCGATGGCGATCTTGTCCATATAGGTGTCGGGCGCATTCAGCATGGTGCCGGGTTCGGCCATCGCCATCACCGCCAGCGCATTGGCCATCGCCTTTGCGGTCAAGGTGGTGCCTTCCAGCGGATCGAGCGCGATGTCGACCGCAAGACCGCCCTGCCCCACCTTCTCGCCGATGAACAGCATCGGGGCTTCGTCGCGTTCGCCTTCGCCGATCACCACGGTGCCGTCGATCGGCAAGGCGTTGAACGCCAGCCGCATCGCCTCGACCGCCGCATGGTCGGCGTCATGTTCGTTGCCGCGCCCGATCTGGTGATAGGCGGCGATGGCGGCGGCTTCGGTGACGCGCACCGCTTCCAGCGCAAAGGCCCGGTCCAGCGGTTTGCTCTGGGCGGGCGGACGGGCTTCGGTCATCTCGTTATTCTCTTATTGGGCTGCTCAAGCCGTTTCCATGGGAATCATGCAGGGACGGCCCCGCACCTTGTCGGAAGCGCCAATGGCCTTCAAGGCGCGCTCCACGCTGGCCTGTGACGTTTCGTGGGTAATCATCACAATCGCCACCGGTGCGCCCGGCGCGCGCACCCGCTGGATCATGCTTTCGATGGAAACACCGGCATCGGCCAGGTTTCCGGCGATGGAAGCCAGGACGCCGGGCACATCCAGCACTTCAAAGCGCAGGTACCAGGGCGACACCGCGGCCTTGCCGTCGGCGGCTGTCATGGGCTTGAGATCCGAGGCCGGGCGGCCAAACACAGGAGTCGGGATGCCGGAGGCCGCTTCCACAATGTCTGCGATCACGGCGCTGGCGGTGGGCGCTTCGCCGGCGCCGCGGCCGGAGAAGAAGAAAGTGCCCGCCTCGCCCGCATCCACCGACACGCCATTGGCGGCGCCGCCGACATTGGCCAGCGCCGAGCGCACACGCACCATGGCGGGATTGACGCGCTGGTCGATTTTTCCGTCCACCTTGCGCGCGACACCCAGAAGCTTGATGCGGAAACCGAACTCGCTGGCAAAGGCGATGTCGTCGGGCGTGATGTGCTGGATGCCCTCCACCGCCACCGCATCCAGGTTCGGCGCGGTGCCAAAGGCGATGGCCGCCAGCAGCGCCAGCTTGTGCGCCGTGTCGCCGCCGCCCACGTCCAGGGTCGGATCGGCTTCGGCATAGCCCTTGGCCTGAGCCTCCTTCAGCACATCGGCGAAGGCGCGGCCTGACGATTCCATTTCGGTGAGAATGTAATTGCAGGCGCCGTTGAGGATGCCCTTCACCGCATCGATCGGCTGGGCGATCAGGCCTTCGCGCAGCGCCTTGACGATGGGGATGCCGCCGGCCGCCGCCGCTTCGAATTTCAAGGTGACCTTGTTCTTCTCGGCCAGTTGCGCCAGCGCCAGACCATGCTTGGCCAAGAGCGCCTTGTTGGCGGTCACGACATGCTTGCCATTGGCCAGCGCGGTTTCCACCAATTGACGGGCAATGCCTTCCTCGCCGCCGATCAGTTCGACCACGACATCGGCATCACCCTTGGCCAGGCTCAGGACATCGTCGGTCCAGCCGGACACGGTGAAATCACGCGCCTTCTTCTTGTCGCGGGCCGAAACACCGATGATTTCCAGGTCACGGCCGGCGCGGCGCGACAGCTCATCGCGCCGCTGGCCAAGCGCCTTCACTACGCCGCCCCCGACCGTGCCGAGCCCGGCGATGGCAATCTTGAAAGGGCCCGTCTTCATTTCAAAAAGATCATTTCGCGGGCGCCAGATCGGTCTTTTTTGAATCATGGGGCGCCATGTTGGTGCCCATGGTGAGGAATTTCTTCACATTGCGCGCCGCCTGGCGGATGCGATGCTCGTTCTCCACCAATGCCACGCGGACATAGCCTTCGCCATATTCGCCAAAGCCGATGCCCGGCGACACCGCGACCTTGGCATGAATCAGCAGGTCCTTGGCGAACTCCATCGAGCCCAGCGTCTTGTACTTTTCCGGCACCGGCGCCCAGGCGAACATCGAGGCCTCGGGCGCGGGAATGTCCCAGCCCGCCGCCGCCATGCTTTTGACCAGCACGTCGCGGCGTGATTTGTAGACGGCGCGGATTTCATCGACCATTTCCTGCGGCCCGTTCAGCGCCGCGGCCGCCGCCACCTGGATGGGCGTGAAGGCGCCGTAGTCGAGATACGACTTGATGCGCGCCAGCGCGCCGATCAGCTTTTCATTGCCCGCCGCAAAGCCCATGCGCCAGCCCGGCATGGAATAGGTCTTGGACAGCGACTGGAACTCGATGGCGATGTCCTTGGCGCCATCCACCTGCAGGATCGAAGGCGGCGGGGTGTCGCCGAAATAAATGTCGGCATAGGCCAGATCGCTCAGCACCCAGATATCGTGCTTCTTGGCGAACTTGATGATCTCTTTGTAGAAGTCCAGATCAACCACCTGCGCGGTGGGATTGGACGGATAGTTCACCACCAGGGCGAGCGGCGACGGCACCGAATGGCGCGTGGCCGTGCCCAGGCGCGAAAGATATTCCTCCGGCGAAGTGGCGGGCACATGGCGGATGGCGGCGCCCGCGATCATGAAACCGAAAGCATGGATCGGGTAAGCGGGATTGGGCACCAGCACCACATCGCCCGGCGCGGTGATGGCCATGGCCAGGTTGGCGAAGCCTTCCTTGGAGCCCAGCGCCGCGATCACTTCGCGGTCGGGATCGAGCTTCACCCCGAAGCGGCGCTCATAATAGGCGCAGTGCGCCTTGCGCAGCCCCTTGATGCCGCGCGAGGCCGAATAGCGGTGGGCGCGCGGATCGCGCGCGGTCTCGCACAGCTTGTCCACGATATAGTCGGGTGTCGGCATGTCCGGATTGCCCATCCCGAAATCGATGATGTCCTCGCCGCGCGCGCGCGCCGCTGCCTTGAGGCGATTGACTTCCTCGAAGATGTAGGGCGGCAGCCGCTTGATGCGGTAGAAATCGGTGCTTGGGGCCATGGCTCTAACGAAAAATGCGTATCGCGGCGCAGAATCGGGGATTCAGGCCCGTGAGGCAATCATTATTGGGTTAATTGCGGCGGTTTTGGCGCGGAACCGTTATTCCCGCCACGCAGCCTTAGCCTTGAACAAATATCTCCGCCCGGCGATTGCCGTCTTCGCCCTTGGGCATGGATTCGTAATAGACCGGCTGGCTGTCGCCCACCGCCTCGATCCGCACCTTGTCGGCCGGAACACCCGCCCGGATCAGGGCCTGGGCCACGGCATTGGCGCGCGCCTGGGACTTCTGGAAGATCACTTCCAGATGGCGTTCCACCGGCATGTTGGCGGTGCGGCTGGAGGCATGGCCCACCACCTTGATGGAACCTACGCCGCCAAGGGCGTTGAAAGCGGCCACGGCATCACGCACCTGGGTGCGGGCAGCGGCCGGCAGATTGGTGCCGTCACCGGTGAAATAGACGATGGCCGTGGGAGGAACTCCGCCATTCATGGCGGCGGCCATGCCGGCCGGGGTGCCGGGAATCGCATCCAGATTGGCGACCACATCGCCCGACATGGACGGACCGCCCATGCCGCGTCCGCCGCGGCCTGAAATGGCAGGAACCGCCGCGACGGCGGGGGTGCCGGTGCCGGCGCTGCCGGCCTGGGCGGCGGTCTGGCGATAATGCGCCAGGATCGGCGGGGAAACCCACTGGGCCACGCTGGCATTGAGCGGCGGCGCTGAGGAACGCTTGAAGCCCAATTGTGCGTCTGACGGCTGCACCATGGCCATGCGGCTGCCCGCGGTCATGGGAACGGCAGGAACCGCCG
>Ga0118677_10005229_pt1 | contig 22852 bp, 17 predicted proteins | sample AliMusrvi5mmetaG_FD_86154 | JGI IMG/M metagenome (GOLD analysis project Ga0118677, IMG submission 86154)
TCTCCACGACGAGGGGGATGGCCTCGATGAGGAGCATGCCGAAGATGAAGATGCCGTTCTCCAGCACCAGGTAGCCGAGGACCTGCGAGATCGCCTTGAACCTGCTTATCAGGATGATGAAGCCGACCAGCACCGTCGCGATGGACGCCGGTATAATGAGGCTGGGCGCGCTCGTGAGCGCACGGGTGAAGAGCAGGGCCGCCGCCGTCGCCACCGCCCCGAGGATGATGGACGGCAGGAAGCCGATGAAGGGCTCGACCTCGCGCTTGATCTCGGCGGCGCGCAGGCTGCGGACCATGATGGCGGGGATGATGATCCCCTTGATGGAGACGGCCGCCACGGCCGACAAAATTATGGGGACGGTCAGGTGATCGTGCATGAGCAGGGTGATCACGCCCAGGAGGGCGCCCTGGGCCGCCACGATGTGGATGACCGACTGGATCCTGCTGTTGCCCAGCGCGAAGAGGTTCAGGATCAGGATTACCACGAGCAGGGCGTTGATCAGGTCTATCATCTCGTTCACCTCACCAGGAGCACAAAGCCGGAGCCGCAGAGCAGGAGGGCGCCGGTGAGAAGGTAGGGAACCCGCCGCATCCGCAGGCGGGCCATGATGGATTCAATCACGCCGATCACCACCGCGAGGGCCAGTGTCTCGGCGACGAAGAGCCCCCAGTCCAGCCAGACCGAACCGGTCCGGAAGGGCAGGACAAGGCTCAACAGAAGGGACTCAAGCACGAGGAGCTTCATCGAGGCTGAGTACTCGATGATGCCCAGCAATGGGCCGCTGTGGTCGAGGACCATGGCCTCGTGGATCATCGTCAGCTCGAGGTGGGTGTTTGGGTCGTCCACGGGGATGCGGCAGGTCTCCGCCAGGAGGATCACGAACAGGCCGAGCGAGATGAGGACAAGTGGGGCGGCAAGGGAGGCGGAGATGCCCCCAGAACTCGCGCCGAGCATGGTACCCAGGGAGAGGGACCCGGTCTGCCTGGAGAGGGCGAGGAACACGAAAAAGAGCGCCGGCTCGGACAGGCAGGCGAAGGTCAGCTCGCGGGCCGAGCCCATGCCCTCGAAGGCGGAGCCCGTGTCCAGGGCCGCGACGGTGGTGAAGAAGCGCGAGAGGGCGAAGAGGTAGGCGAAGAGGATCATGTCGCCGGCGAAGGAGAAGGGCGACGGGGAGGAGCCGAAGGGCACGAAAAGGGCGGCCAGGGCGACGGCCACCAAAGTGACGATGGGACCGGCGCGGAAGACCCAGGTGGTGGTTTCGCTCAACACCAAGCCCTTGCGCAGGAGCTTCGCGATGTCGCGGTAACTCTGGAACAGCGGCGCGCCCCGCCTGCCCGCGAACAGGGCCTTGGTCTTGGTGATCACGCCCAGAAGCAGCGGAGGCAGGGCCAGGAGGACCAGGATGTGGATCAGTGTTTGGATCATGGCGGGACCCCCAGGCCTCCCACGGCGAGAAGCACAATGGTTATCACGAGGACGTACAAAAGATACAGGTGGGTCTGCCCCCGCTGCAGGAGGTGGAACCTCGGCAGGAATCGGTCGATCGCCGTCGTGGCGGGAAGGGTGATCCTCTCGAGAAAGGCATCGGGCCTCGGTCCCTCGAAGCGGGCCAGCTCGGGGAAATGGCCCTTCACCGAAATCCGCTGGCCCTTGGGTGCGGGAATCGGCGCGAAAAGTGCGGCGATGGACCGGCCAAGTGAGGACGCGGTGTACTGCATCCTCGGCGCGGGGCGGGCGTAACCGCAGTCCCAGGTAGGCCGTCCCTTTGCGGCGCGGCGGAACGACCCGCGCAAGGCCAGGTAGACCACGACGCACAAAGCCACAAGCGCGAGTCCCATCAGGCTTATCCAGCCGAGGGGCGCCACTTGGGCAAGGACGAGGCCAGCGTCCGACGTGCCTGCAACGGAAGCCCAGGCCCGCACCGCCCCTTCAAGTACGGGGACCGCAAGCGAGGGGAAAAGTCCCACCGCCGCGCAGCCGAGGGCCAGCACCGCCATGGGAACGATCATCCGGGCACCTGGGTCCTGGGCCTTTTCCCCAGCGCCGCTGCGGGGAAGGCCGAGGAACACCGTGAAATAAAGCCGGACAAAACAAGCCACGGCGAGGGCGCCGATCATGGCCAGGGCCACCGCCGAGGTCGCCGCCACGGGACTCGGCGACCCGAGGGAACGGAAGAAGCCCAGGTAGAGCAGCCATTCGCTTGCGAAGCCGTTGAGCGGCGGAAGCGCGCAGATCGCCACACAGCCCACCAGGAAAATCGCGGCCAGAGCGGGCATGCGCTTGGCCAGGCCGCCCAGTCTTTCCATGTCGCGGGTTCCCGTGGAGTGCATGACGGCGCCCGCGCCGAAGAACAGCAGGGGCTTGAAGAGGCCGTGGTTCCAGACGTGAAGCAGAGCCCCACCGAGGCCGAGCAGGGTTAGCTCCCAGAGGCCGAGGCTGCGGCCGAGCAGTGCCAGCCCCACTCCCATGGTGATGATGCCGACGTTCTCGACGCTGCTGTACGCCAGGACGCGCTTGATGTCGCTCTGGCCGATGGCGAGGACGAGGCCGGCGAGGCCGGACAGCGCCCCCGCGGCCAGGAGTGTGCCACCCCACCAGGCGGGCGGGACGGGCATCAGCGAGGTCATGCGCAGGATGCCGTAGATGCCCATTTTCAGCATCACGCCGGACATCACCGCCGACACATGGCTGGGAGCGTTGGCGTGCGCGCCGGGGAGCCAGACGTGCAGCGGCATGAGGCCGGCCTTGAAGCCGAAGCCGATCAGCGCCAGCACGAAGAGCGTTCCGGCCGCCCCCGAGGTGAAGGCGTGTCCCGTTTCCAGCAGGAAACTTCCTGTCGCGTGGCGCCAGTAAGCGAACATGGCGAGCAGGCAGAGGGTTCCGATATGCGTGGCGATCAGGTAGATCCAGCCCGCCCGGCGGACCTCCGGCTTGTCGTCCTCTGTCGTGGCGGCGAAGTAGGCGGCGATGGCCATCACTTCCCAAGCGATCAGGAAGAGCATGCCGTCGCGTGCGATGACAACCAGCGCCATGGCTCCGGCGAGCAGCCCATAGAACAGGCCCAGGCGGCGGCCGTTCGCCGGATGTTCGGACTGCTTCCAGTAGCCCAGGCCGTAGATGGAGCCTAGCGCGGGGACGATGAACACGGGGAGAAGGAAGCCGGCGGCAATGGGGTCGACTGCCACCGCGAAACGGCTCTGAGGCAGGCCCCACGCTACGCTCAGCGAGGGTTCGGCGTGACGGGCGAGAACCGCCGCTACGCCTGTCAGGCCAAGCAGGCTGCCAAGCAGCATGAGCCCCGTCGCGACGCGTTGGCCGATCGCCGAGCGCGCCGAGAGCAGGCACGCGGGCAGGCCGCTGAGCCCCAACAGGGTGACAGCGATCAGGATTAGAAATAAAACGGACATAATGATGGAGGGTTCAGGGGTTCGGGGTTCAGGAACGAGGCACGGGAAGGGTTAGCCCGCTGACGGTGAGGGCGGCCGCGTCTGTCGATCGTGAATTTCTCATGGGGATGCGCTTCTTTCATACGGTTTCCTGAATTCTGAACCCTGACGCCTGACTCCTTTTCTACCGCGCGAACCACTGTGCGAGGACCGCTTTGAAGGGGAACAGCGTGCTCAGTAGTGCGAGCAACGTCAGCAAGATGTAAAGCACGTAGTGTTGGGTCAGCCCGCGCTGGAAGTGATGGAGCCAGTCGCACCAGCCCTCGATGCGGTTTCCGGCGGGTAGCAGCAGTCGGTCCAGCACCGCGTCGTCCACGTGGCTGTGCGTGTGCGTCGGTGGCGGGAAGAGCCCGACTACGCGTGGCCGCCGCCCGTGCGGATGCAGCACGCGAATAAAGAGAAAGACGATCATCTGCGCGAACGAGGTGGCCGTGTACTGCATGCGGCTGGTCGGGCGGGCGTAGCCGCAGTCCCAGGTGAGGCCGCTGCGCGGAGCGCCGCTGCGGCGAACGAGGAGGGCCGCCAGTCCTGCCACGCAGAGCGTCAGCGAGACCGCGAGAATGCTGATCATGCCCAGCGGGGCGATGTGGCTGAGGTTCACAGGGGCGGCGCCTGCTCCGGGGAGCCAGCAGGAGGTGGCCGCTTCGAGGGCGGGGGCGACCAGCACAGGAGCTAGGCCGATCAGCACGCAGCCGGCGGCGAGCACCGCCATGGGCAAGCGCATCGAGCGGGGAGCTTCGTGGGCGTGGCTGGCGGCGTCGGTGCGCGGTTCGCCCAGGAAGACCGTGCCGTACACTTTCACGAAGCAGGCCACGGCGAGCGCGCCGATCATGGCCAGCGCCGGCACGCCGAGCATCGCGCTCATGCCGCCGTGTTCGGAGGAGATCGCGGTCTTCAAGAGCCCGAGGTAGACGAACCACTCGCTCACGAAGCCGTTCAGCGGCGGCAATCCGCAGATGGCCACCGCGCCGATGAGGAAACAGGCCGCCGTCCAGGGCATCGCCTTGGCCAGCCCGCCCATGCGGTCGATCTGCCGCGTGTGAGCGCCGTGGACCACCGCGCCCGCGCACAGAAAGAGGAGCGATTTGAAGAAGCTGTGGTTCCACACGTGCAGCAGGCAGCCGGCCAGGCCCAGCGCCACCCACTCGGGATGGTGAGTCGAACGGCCGATCATGGCCACGCCGAGGCCCATCAGGATGATGCCGATGTTCTCGACGCTGTGGTAGGCCAGCAGCCGCTTGAGATCGTGCTGGCCGATGGCGAAGACGACGCCCAGCAGACCGCTGACCGCACCCAGCGTGAGAATCAGGCCGCCCCAGGCGACGGGCGGATCGGGCAGCAGCGAGAGCCAGCGCACCAGCCCGTAAATGCCGGTCTTGAGCACCACGCCCGAGAGCATGGCGGAGACGTGGCAGGGAGCGTTGGCGTGCGCGCCGGGCAGCCAGAAGTGGAGCGGCATCACGCCGGCCTTGAGCCCGAAGCCGAGCACGGCCAGAAAGAAAAAGAGATTCATCGTGCTCAGGCTCAGAGCGCCCGCGGCCGGTTGCAGAAGGTACGAGCCGGTCGTGTGCCGCCACAGGGCGAAGAGGACGAAGAGCGTCAGCGTGCCCACATGCGTGGCGACCAGGTAGACCCAGCCAGCCTGCCGGCTTTCTGCGCGGTGATCCTCGGTGGAGACGAGGAAGAACGCCGAGAGCGCCATGAACTCCCAGCCCAACAGGAACGCCAGGGCGTGCCGGCTGATGATCAGCAGCGCCATGCCCGCCACCATGAGGCCCCAGAAGAGCCGGAGCTTGCGCCCGTTGCCCAAATGGCGGCGTTGCGGCCAGTAGCCGAGGCCGTAGACGGGGCCGAGTCCGCCCATGAGGAAAACAGGCACAAGGAAGAAGGCGCTCAGGGGGTCGAGCCCGACTACGGCGTCGCCCACGGCAGGCCAGGGGAAGAAGCGCGTCGGCACGCCGCCGCAGCCGCACAACCCCGCAGCCGCACCGGCGAGGCCTGCGAGCGCAGCACAGACCATGCACCCGGCTGCGATCCGTTCGCTCCAGACTGACGACCGAGCCAGAGCGAGACCCGGCAACCCGCTAACGGCCGCAAGGGCGATGGCGAAGATGGTCAGGTCGAGAAACACGGGGGTTCCTTTCGGGTCTCAGGGCACGGCAAGCCATGTCCGTACTTACTTGGTTCCGGTGCTGCCGGAGGACGTGGTGATGGCGGCTTCAGCGGCGGACAGCGCGGCCATCAGCTCGTCACAGGAGGACTGGCTGTTCAGCACCGCCTTGAAGGTGGGGTTGCGCAAGACGAAGCCCAGCCGCGACAGCAGGTGCAGATGCATCTTCACGGAGGGGCTGATCAGCGTAAACAGAATGTTGACCGGTTTGCCGTCGATGGCGTGGAAATCGATCGGGTTCTCGAGAAAACAGAGCGTGACGGTCGGCTTGGAGACGTGCAGGACCACGGGGTTGCGCACGTGGGGGATCGCGATGCCGTTGCCGACGCCGGTGGAGCCCAGGCTCTCGCGGGCCAGCAGCACCTGGTAGAGAAATTCCCGGTCCACTTCTTCCGGCAGCTTCATCAGGTTGACGATGGCCCGCAGCACGGAGGGCTGGTCGGCGCCAACGACGCGGTAGGCGACGCCGCCCGCTTGCAGCGCTTCGGCGAGCGTGGGCAGGGCGGGCTTGCCAGGCTCGCTCTCCTTGAACAGGTCGGGGGAGACCTGGATGTTCCGGGAGGTGGCCCACTCCAACAGCTCGGACCGGTTGAAGCGGATCTGCTCGTTGACCGTGTGGGACGGGATCTCTTCCTGCTTGACCCAGCGGTAGACCGTTTCATCGGAAACGTTCAGCAGGGCCGCGGCATCTTTGACTGACAGTTGCATTTGTATCGCTCCGCAGACAGGACTGTCCGCAATTTGACACATGCGAAATTATCGTGGGTTGTTTGACAAAGTCAACAAGCCAAATAACAAAAGCAAAAGGCCACCGTTACAGGCGGCCTTTTACACATGGTGGAGCGAAGGAGATTCGAACTCCCGACCCCCACGTTGCGAACGTGATGCTCTACCAACTGAGCTATCGCCCCATGAATTCCAAAAAGTAGATGTCAAAATAGCAAAACACGTGCATGAGGCGCAAGTGCGATTTTGGGAAATCATTCAGCCGGACGCACCGGTGGTTACATTCCGGGCTGGGCGTCGGCGGAGGGGTCGGGGTCGAGGCCATCGGTTTCGCCGCCCTGGTCGGCGCGGTCGCCGAAGCGGGTGAGGCCGTCGTCGAAGTCAAGGCGCACCTCGCCGGTGGGGCCGTTGCGGTGCTTGGCCACGTCGACGATGGCGAGGCGGCGATCTTCAGACTCCTCGCTGCCGGGGGCTTTGCACGGGCGGCGCAGGAGCAGGGCCACGTCGGCATCCTGTTCGATGGCGCCGGAGTCGCGCAGGTCGGAGAGTTTGGGCTTGTTGCTCTTGTCGCCGCGCTGTTCGGGCGCGCGGCTGAGCTGGCTCAGCACGATCACCGGCAGGTTCAGCTCCTTGGCCATGGCTTTGATCTGCCCGGAGATTTGGGAGGTCTCGATCTGACGGCCCTGTTTGGCGAACTCGCGGCAATTGCAGAGCTGAAGATAGTCGATGACGATCAGCTCGATTTTGTAGCGCTTCTTGAGGCGGCGGGCGCGGGCGCGCATGTCCATGACGTCGAGGCCGCCAGTATCGTCGACATAGATGGGCGCTTTGGCCAGGTCAGAGGCGCCGCGGGTGAGCTGCTGGTGGATCTTCTTGGGGTTGATGAGCCCTTGGTCGATCTGGAAGCTGGGCACGCCAGAGAAGCCGCAGAGCATGCGCATGGCGAGGGACTCGGTGGACATCTCCAGCGAGAAGACCGCGACGGGGTGGTGGCGGCTGTGGTCGCCTTTCATGGGGCGGCCGTAGATGTCCTTGCCGAGGGCGACGCACTCGGCGATGTTCATGGCGAGCGAGGTTTTGCCCATGGAGGGCCGGGCGGCGAGAACGATCATTTCACCGTTGCGCAGCCCTTTGAGTTTCTTGTCGAGATTGGAAAAGCCGGTGGGCAGGCCGGAGACGGCGCCGGGGCCGAGGGAGAAGAGGCGCTCGATGTGGCCCATCGTGTTGCCGATGGCCTGGGGCCACGTGAGGCCGGTGCCGTCGCGGCGGTCGGCGATGCCGAGGAACTTCTGCTCCACCTCGCCGAGGATCAGGTCTGCGCTGACGGCCTCGTCGTAGCAGCGGCGTTCGGCGTCGCGGGCGCAGTCGATGACGGTGCGCAGCAGGTGTTTCTGCCGCACGATGTTGATGTAGTATTCGGCGTGGGCGGCGGTCGGAGTCTCGTCGATGAGCGACTGGATGTAGGCGGTGCCGCCGATTTCGTCGAGGCGGTTGAGGGTGCGCAACCGCTCGTTGAGGGTGAGGGGGTCGATGGTCGCCGCGGCGCGGGACATCTCGACCAGCGTCTCGAACAGCAGCCGGTTGGCAGGGGCGAAGAAGGCTTCGGGGGTGATGCCGCTTTCGGTGCAGAGGTCCAGCACACGGCTGTCGTTGCCCACGTCCAGCAAAACGGAGCCAAGGACGCCGCGTTCGGCTTCGGCGCTGTGGGGCGGTGCGCGCAAGGCGGGGGCCGCAGAGGAAGATGTGGCGTGACGCGGCATGGGGGGCGGAGATCGGAAGACGGAGATCGGCAGACGGAAATCAGAGGCCAGAAGCCAGAGACCGCAAGTCAGACTGCTCTGACCTCCGGCCTCCAGCCTCTGACCTCTGGCAGGGCTTACCCTTCGACGATCCACACCTTGATGGTGCAGGTCAGGTCGGGGTGCAGCTTGACGGCGACGTCGAACGTGCCGGTTTCTTTCAGCGGTTCGGGCAGCACCACCTGAGCCTTGTCGACCGCGATCTTGTTGCCTTCCTGAAGGGCGGCAACGATATCGGCCGAGCTGATCGAGCCGTAGAGGCGCGTTCCGTCCACGGTTTTGGCGCGGATGGTGACGGAGACATTGGCCAGTTTGCCGGCCTTGTCCTTCGCCTCTGCCATCTGGATGCGGGAGAGCTCCTCGCGCTCCTTGCGCATCTTTTCGAGACGGCGCAGGGCGTGCTGGGAGACCGGGGCAGCCAGATCTTTCGGCAGCAGGTAGTTGCGGGCGTAACCGTCCGTCACTTTCACGACGTCGCCGGCCTTGCCGAGATCCGCGACATCCGACAACAATAGGATTTCTGTAGCCATAATGTTCTGATCCTCTCCGGGCTATGCCAGCAAGCCCATGTTACGGGCGCGGCGGACGCCCTCCTTGATCTGCCGCTGCTGGGCGGCGGTGACGCCCGTGAGACGCGCCGGCACGATTTTACCGTACTCGGTGATGAAGCGGCGCAGGAACTCGACATCGTTCACGTCGACGACGGCGTTGGGGTCCAAGGACCGTACGCGTTTGCGGATGGGGGCGTTATCACGGCTCTCCCGGTCCGGCCTAGGTTTTCTTTGCATGGGCATAAACGTAACTCCTCTTTCTCAGATCTCGTTTGTTGTTAGAACGGCAGGTGTTCTTCATCGCGGGCGAGGTCGCCCGCGTCGTCAGCGAAAGGCGCATCGGCTGCGGGCGCATGTTGTTGCGCCGCGGCTGCCGCGGGTGCGGGTGCGGCGTGTGAGCCGCCCTGCGGGGCCTCGTCGCGTTTCTGGGGAGACCCCAGGAACTTGACGGTATCGGCGCGCACGCGCAGCTTGCTGCGCTTTTCGCCCTGCTGGTTTTTCCACTCGTCCATCTGCAGGCGGCCTTCGACGAGCACCGGCCTGCCTTTGACGAGGTACTGCTGGCAAAGTTCGGCCAGCTTGTCCCAGACCACGACGTCAACAAAGCACGTCACCTCCTTGGATTGTCCACTCTTGTCGCGCCAGGTCTCCGAGACCGCCAACCCGAGGTCGGCGACCTTTGCGCCCGAGGGTGCCTGCCGGAGTTCCGGATCGCGCGTGAGATTTCCCATGAGGATCACTTTGTTGAAAGAAGCCATAGTCCACCGTCCTTGGTGTGCGTTTCGGGCTTACGCCTCCGGCGCGTTCTGGTTTGCCGCCTCTTTCTCCGCGGCTGCGGCGCGTGCCGCCTCGCGGGCCTTCATCTCTTCCGCCTGATTGGCCAGGATCGCCTCGCGGCGCTCATCGACGGCCAGGATCTGGACGCGGAAGATGTCCTCAACCAGGTGATAGCGCCCGACGAGGGTCGTGACCTGAAGAGGATCCAGTTCGAAACGGATCTTCACATACACACCGTTGTCGCGCTTGTGCATCGGGCGCGCAAACGTTTTTTTGCCGAGCACGACGGTGCTCAGCACGTTGCCGGACAGGCGCGTGATTTCGCCGCGCGCTTTGTCGATCTGTTTGTCCAGAACGTCATCTTTCGCCGAACCGGCGAAGATATACAAGCCATCGTATTTCTTCATGATGGGATTCCCATTCTCACTTCCGGTCTTCGCTCTGCGCCGCCTCGGCGCACCAGCCGTTATACCGGTTCATCGATTCATTCAATCCGTGTGCGATCAAGCACAGCACCGCTTCGGACGCCGCCTCCACCGTCGCGCGGACAACGTTCAGACGGGCCTCGTCGAACTTGCCGAGCACGTGGCCGACCAAGCCGCCCCGCTCCTCGCGCCCCACGCCCAAACGGACTCTGGAAAACGCTTCGGTTCCGAGGGTCTCGATCACCGAGGCCAGCCCGCGGTGTCCTCCGCTGCTGCCGGAAGCCCGGATGCGCAGCCTGCCCAGGGGCAGGTCGGCGTCGTCCAGAACAACCGTCAGGTCTGCGGGGTCACCGCCGTAATACCTCAACAGAGGAATCACGCTGGTTCCGCTCAGATTCATAAAGGTCTGCGGCTTCACCAGCATCAGCGTCTCACCTGCGTAAGCTGTGCGAGCCACGCGAGCATGAAAACCGGAACTGTTCTTCCATCCCGCCTCAAGCCGCTTCGCCAACACGTCGACAACATCGAATCCGACATTGTGCGGGGTGTTCGCGTAGCTCTCGCCGGGGTTGCCCAGTCCCGCAATCAGTTTCACGCGGTTGCGCCCTCGGGGTTACTTCTTTGCGGCGGGTGCCTTGGCTGCGCCTGCGGCGGCGGGTGCCGCGCCTGCTGCTGCAGCCTCTTCCTTCTTGCCCTTCGCGATCACTTCGGGATTTCCGGCGGCTGCGGCTTCCTCGGGGGTAGCTGCAACGACCTCTTCCGCGGCGGCCGCGACCACGGTGGCCACTGGCACGTCTTTGCCCGTGATGACCGTGTACTTATCTCCCAGGGCCAAGTCGCGCACGAAAAGCGACTGACTGAGCTTCATGGCCGACACGTCCACATCGAAGTTCTCGACGATGTCCAACGGCAGGCAGTCGACTTCGATCACGCGGAGGTTGTGCTGCAGGATGCCGCCGTCGACCTTCACGCCTTCGGGCTCGCCCAACAGGTGCAGCGGAATCTCGACGCGCAGCTTCTTGGTCAGCGACACCTCGCCGAAATCCACATGGATCGGGGCGCCCGTCATCACGTTGACCTGCACCTCGCGCATGAGCGCCGGCACTTCCTTGTCTTCCAGTTCGAGCGTGACGAGCACGTGCTCGCTAGCGTGGTGGCGCAGCATGATTGTGAATGCATGCGCGTCAAGCTTGACCAACGTCGTGCCGCCCTCGATCCGGTTCACCGCAGCGGGAAGAGCCCCGGCGCGGCGCAAACGGCCGGCCGCGCAGGAACCCTGTTCCGTACGCAGTTCGGCTTTCATTCTGATCACTTCATTCGCCATTTCTTGTCTTTGTCCTTTCGCGCGACACGCATCTGCGACAGCCCCCTTGCCCGGCTCCGGAACGGCAATCAACGTTCCCCGAGAGGGCCTTCAGGCCGCGCTTCCCGCGCGCCGCGGTTCGTCTCTCTGCTTCACTTGTCCGCGCGCCGCTGCTCAGTGCCTGAACAGCGAGCTGACGGACTGGTCATTGTGGATTCTGCGGATCGCTTCGCCCAGCAGCTCGGCCACCGACAGCACCGTCACCTTCACCGGCAGTTTGGTGATGTCCAGATCGCTCCGCAACGGGATCGTATCGGTCACCACCAGCTCTGTGAGTCCGGTGTCGGCCCTCAGGCGCTCGACGCCTTTGTCCGTCAGGGGCATGTGGGTGACCGCCGCCCGGATGGACGAGGCCCCTTGCTCCTTCAGGATCTTCGCTGCCGCACACAGCGTGCCGCAGGTCGTGGTCATGTCATCGACCATGATCACGTCACACCCTTTCACGTCGCCAACGACGCTAAAGGCGTCCACTTCCGCGTCTCCCAGGCGCTGCTTCGCTACAATTGCCAGGCCCGTGCCCAGCATTTGCGAATAAGCGTAAGCCGCTTTTGCCCCTCCGGTATCGGGCGACACGACAAGCGGCTTCTTCAGCTTCATCTCGCGCAGGTACTTCACCATAACCGGCGCGGCGTGCAGGTGGTCGACGGGAATATCAAAAAATCCTTGAATCTGTTGGGCGTGCAGGTCCATGGTCAGGACGCGGTTGGTGCCTGCGGCCACGAGGAGGTTGGCGACCAGCTTGGCCGTGATGGGCACGCGCGGCTGGTCTTTGCGGTCCTGGCGCGCATAGCCGTAATACGGGAGCACGGCGGTGATGCGCGAGGCCGAGCCGCGGCGCGCGGCGTCGATCATGATCAGCAGCTCCATCAGCATCTCGTTGGGCTGGGTACAAATCGGCTGGACGATGTAAACGTCCATGCCGCGGATGTTGTCAACGATCTTGACATGCGTTTCGCCATCAGGAAAACGACGGATGTTGATATCACCCAGCCGGCCGCCGAGATAGGCCATCATTTTCTCGGCCAACGGCAGATTCGCTGTTCCAGAAAATACGATCATGCTCATTTTTTCCGCGTTCTCACGCGCCTTCCGCAGGTTCAAACAAATTCACTTGCCATCAAAACTGGTTGCCCGGGGTGGATTCGAACCACCTCTGAGAGAGTCAAAGTCTCTTGTGCTGCCATTACACCACCGGGCAGGTGCGCACCAAAACGTGCCATAAGCCAGAGCCCAGCTTCCGGCCTATCTCCTGTCCGTGGACTTCGTCCCGCGCCAAACCGAAAACCGATGCACCGCTCCCGGAGAGTAAAACACCCAAACACCCCGCTTCATGAAGCCGCGTGGCTGTTTGGGCAACGTCAGGGTAACTTTCGAACACCCCTTGCTGCAGTCCGTTGTAAAGTGCATCCGCCGCAGCCGACACATCGCTGGTTCGGATAGAAGAACTCATATTATGGAGAATGAAGGGGCTCGCCGTCAAGCCTGCTCTATATTTCCGGAAAACATCGGGTGTCGGGCACATCACGCCGGGGTTGGCGATCACAAGCCAGAATCCCTCACACCGGAGGGATCTCTCATCGGCGAAAAGCCCGCGCACGCGCTCGCCCCGGCCTTCCATCAGGACTGCGCCTCCGTGCACGAGAGCGGGGATATCGCTGCCGAGTTCCGCAGCCAGCGCCATCAGTTCCTCACACGGCCGGTTCAGCCCCCACAGCCGGTCGAGCCCGCGGATCACGCCGGCCGCGTCCGCGCTGCCGCCCCCCAAGCCGCCGCCAATCGGAATGCGCTTGTGGATGTGGATGCGTGCGCCGGCGTTGATCCGGTAGCGCTCCTGCATCAGCCGCGCGGCCCTTACCGCCAGATTGCGGTCCACCGCTCCGATCTTCGAAATGTCCACCCCGGAATCGACCGTGAGGGTCATGGCGACCTGTGCGTAGGTGGTGGTGAGGGAAAGCGTGTCTGTCAATGAGACCGGCATCACGATGCTGCGCAGCTCGTGATATCCGTCAGGTCGCTTGCCGAGGATCTCCAGTGTCAGATTGATCTTGGCCGGCGCCTCGATTGTGATGACAGAACCTGCTCTGACCATTTGGGCGCGTATTGTGCCAGAAACGGACGGCGGCTTCAAGCGTGCGCCATGTGTCTTGGGTTGTCCCTGTCCGGGGTGCTCCGTTTCTCTGGAATCCGCGTCCAGCTGTTTTCGACGGCGACTGGCCGCCGCACCTCTCACGGGGCGCGCGTGAGTTCAGCTCCGCAGCTGCGGGATCAGTTCGGTCAGCGTAGCGATCACGCGGTCGATTTCCGACTCGGTGTTGCCGTGTCCGAGCGAGAAACGGAGCGAGGCGAGCGCCAGCTCCGGCGAGAGTCCCATCGCGGTCAGCACATGGGGTGGCTCGTATTTGGCGGTGGAGCAGGCTGAGGTCGTGGCAGCCGCGATATCTGCGATGTCCAGATTCATGACGGCGGTCACGGCATCGATGCCGGGGAAGGTGATGTTCAGCGTGCCGGGCACGCGCGGCGCGTAGCCGCCGTTGACGTGCGCTGCGGGAAAGGCCGCGAGCAAGCCCTCTTGCAGGCGGTCGCGCAGCGCGGCGATGCGCGCGGCATTCACGGCCAGCGTGCGCTGCGCAAGCTGTGCCGCCGCGCCGAGACCGCTGATGCCCGATGCGTTCTCGGTGCCCGCTCTCAGGGCGCGTTCCTGAGAGCCGCCGAAGAGAAACTGCGCGACCGATGCAACGTCGCGGAACACGAGTGCGCCCACGCCCTTTGGCCCATAGAACTTGTGCGCGGAGAGCGTGAGAAAGTCCACGCCCAGCGCTTCGAAGTCGACTGGGATGCGCCCGACCGCCTGCACGGCATCGGTGTGCATCGGGACGCCGCGCCGCTTCGCGAGGTCGGCGATTTCGCGGACCGGCTGGATCACGCCCGTGTCGTTGTTGGCCAGCATGACCGAAACCAGGGCGGTGTCGGGACGGATTGCGCCGGCGACGGCTTGCGGGTCGACTCGGCCCTCCGCATCGACGCCGATGCGCGTGACGGACCAGCCGAGGGATTCCAGCACGCGGGCGGGCTCCAGCACGCAGGGGTGCTCGATGGCGCTGATGATCAGATGGCGCGGCTTGCCCTCAGGTTTGAAGAGCGGGCCGAGCAGAAGCTGGTTGGCAGCTTCGGTGGCGCCGCTGGTGAAAAGGATGTTGGCCGCCGGCGCATGGAGGAGTCGCGCAAGCGAACGGCGGGAGGCTTCGCGGGCTGCCCGCGCCTGTTGGCCGCTTGCGTGGAGACTGGACGGGTTGCCCCATGTTTGGACGAGGCAGTCCGTCATCGCCTTCACCACTTCGGGCGCAGGCGGCGTGGTCGCATTGTGGTCAAGGTAGATCATGGGTGAACAGCGTGAAGTTTACTCCATGCGCCCCGCGTGACGCAATGCCGAAACCCGCCGCTGCCATCTGTCCTCGGGGCGTTATGGTTTGGCTTTTCGACGCGCATAAACGGACGCCCCGGCGGTCCATCCCTGCCGACCGGTTCGTCAGACTGAGTGGTTCGCGTATGTTCGGGTTGCCCGACCGTTTGGCGAGCCTCAAGCAGGGCCCAATCAAACGCACGGCCTCTGCCCAGATGCCAGCGTTTGTCGCGCAGGTGTCAGTGAAAGAGCGATTGCCAGACGGTGGAACGCGCGATGCGGATCATGTCGCGTTCGTGTGCAGGGGGCACGGTGAGAATGAGCGTGTCGCCCCTGCGGACGGCCGGTAACGGCGCGAAGCGGTGCCACGCGCCGCTCAGAATCTCGCCTGCTTCGGCGGCCATGGTTGCTGTGCCGGCCCTGGCGATTCGCACCTCGCCCGCGCCGATGGGCAGAACAAGAAGGCCCTTCGAATCCGCCAGCGATTCGCCGTTCGGAGCGACCGCGAAAAACCGCGCTGTGCCGCCCAGCAGTTCGCGACCGTTTCTGTAGACGGAGCCCGCGCATCCGGCCGCGCGCAGCGCGCCGTCATGGCCGACAATCAGCACGCCTTCGCCGCCTTCGGGCAACGCAATTTCGAAGTCTCCGAGATGTCCGTTCCACGGCTGGCCGTTTGTTTGTGACACGACCCACGCGTCGGCGTCTTCGCCGGGCACGCGGAACACGTGCAGTCCGGGCGCATCCGGTGCGGCAGGCAATCCTTCGATGCCGGCGGATTTCAAGAGCGGCAGATAGGTCGTTGCGCCGTTCGCGGGGGCCGCGTCCAGTTCGACCGGATCGGCGTTGAACCAGACCTGCCCCTTGCCGAGGCGGTAGCGCGTCAGGATCGGCGTGCCCTCGCTGGCCGCAAGCACTTCGGCCCCCGTCGGTTTTACGGTTAAGAACGGATGGGCTACAGATGAGGCGTTCAGCGCGGGCGGGCGCTCCAGCGGATTCGCGCGCGGCGCGCCGATGGCTTCGACGCCGCAGAGGCGCGTCAGGCGGTCGCTGCGCGTGGGCTTGCGCTGCGTGTCGTAGGATATGTCGCCGGAGACATAGAGGCTGCCGCCCGCTTCGACAAAACGGGTGAGTTGGCCGATCACTTTATCGCTCGGGTCGAACGGTACGGGGTAGACCAACACCTTGGCTTCGCGCGGCAGGCGGTCGAGCGAGCCATCGGGGATGAGACCGAACGAAGCGCGGCAGGACACCAACAGGTCGGACGATTTATGGAAGGCGCGGATCGCCGCTTCACGCTGTCCGCCCTGGCGTCCGGAGTCTGGAATCACGACGTACACTTCCGGCGTTACCGACCGCAGCTTCAGCGTGCCGAAGGTCAGAGCCATGGCGCGGTAGAGCTGCGCGGTGGGACGCGGCACGCCGGTCTGATGCACGATGCCGCAGGGGAAGATGCCCTCCATGGGGTCGCGCCAGTGCCAGCAGGACATGCAGGCCGCGCCCAGGCCGAAGGCGTGGTGCGCCAGATAGGAGAAGCGCTGGTCATACGACGCGTCGTCGTCGCCCATGCCCCACGGGTCGGCGGCTTTGAACGTCGGATGGTCCTTGGCGCCGCACTCGCCGAGGATGAACGGCTTGCCGAGCCCGCGCAGGTCCACGTCTTTGAGCTCGGAGGATAACGGGGCGGGCTTGCCGTAGTAGTGACGGTCGGTGAAGTCGAGGTCGAGCGAGGCGATGGCGGGATCTTTCATGACCGCTGTTTTGCCCATATTCCCCCAGCCTTGGCTCCAGCCAACGGAAGCCAAGCAAGACGGGTTGCCCGCGTGAATCGCGTCCGCGTTGGTCGCGGCCCACGCGCGCTGTGTCTGCGTCATGTGCCACCAGAACGCAGTTGCCACGGAGTCGTCCCACGCGCCTTCGGGCTTGGCCGCCTGCCCGAAGGACTTGACCAGCGCGGCGTCGGTCGAGTGGAACGCGGGTTCGTTGCAGATGTCGGTTGCGAAGCCCGGCACAGTGCGGTAGCGCTCAGCGATCTCACGCGCCGTCTGACGCTGTTGAGCGAGCGTTTCGGGGTCGGCTGTGTTGGTGAGGTTCGGCGTGTGGTAGAAGACGAGTCCGAATTTCTGCGAGAGCTGCACCATAGCGTCACTGATGCGCTTGTCTTCTTCGGTCTTGAACGGCACAAAGCAGCGGATCCAGCGCAGGCCGAAGTCGCGCATGGCTCGGTAGTCGCGCTCGAACCCCAGTGGCGAACGCGCGGTGACCGAGCCATTCTGTCCCCAATAGGTTTGACTGCCCATCAGGAATTGCGGGCGGCCGTCGATCAGGAAGCGCGTGCCGTCTTTGCCGAATTTAGGGCCGCGGGCGATGACCTCGGGACTCCAGACCGCGAAGGCGGCCTCTTCCACGTCCAGCCGTCGGCCGTTCTCCCACAGCTCCGCGCTGACGCGGTAGAAGTCGGAGGGTTTCTCTGGCAGCGGCCACGCTGCCTCGACGGTGAGCGTGTCGCCGCGCTTCGCTGAAATCGGACGCGCGAGCGTCGCGCACGGAACAGCAGCGCCATCGGGCGTCACGGCGAAACGGATTTCCGCGGTGTGCGCCGCACGGCCGAAGTCACTGACGCGTGTGCGCAGCGTTACCGTCTCACCGGCGCGGTAGCAGGCATAGGCGGCTTCGGACTCATGCACGTAGAAACGGCGAAGGAGTGTTTCGGTCACCGGTGTCAGCACCTGCGCGAGGGCGGGCGAACCGGCTGCGAAGAGGTCGCGGTTGGTCACGCCGAAGCAGGCCCACGACGAACCGGCGAAGGTGCCGGTGAAATGATGGATGACCGCTCCCGCGTGTCCGCGCGGCCGGCCATCCGCATCGGCGCACGCAAGCAACGGAACCCAGCGGGCGCGGTTAGGGCCGAAACCGTGTCCATTCAGGCCCAACATCGCAGTGGCGGAGTAGCCTGCAAGAGGGGCCTTCAGGTCGAAGGCGGCGACGATCGACTGCGCTTCGGACGGGCTTGTCACAGCGACCCGGCGCAGCGGGAAGGCGCTGTCGAATGCGCCGATCTGCTCGGGTTCAGGCCACAGAGCATCGCGGATCGGAGCCCAGCGCGTGGTGATGTGCGGCGTCTGAAGACGTACGTTTGCGAGCGGATCGCTCTGCACGCCGAGACCGGCCAGCCACACGGTGTGAGGCTGGTTCCGCTCCGCGATGTCCGAGGCAATTCCGAAACTGAAGTGAGCCGCAGAGGCGGGCCGGAAATGATCCTCAGATCCGCCGCGTCCGACACTGGGGTTGTCGGGCCAGTAGGAGAACGGCCCGGCGGTGATGCGGTACTCGCGCCACTCGGCTGTCAGGTCCACCGCTTTGTGCCAGCGCGAGCCGTCGGCTTCGCCCCACTCGATCCAAAGCTTTGAGGTCAGCGCGTCGCCCTTGGCCCAAAAGCGCGTAACCGACCAGTCGGACGGCATCTGCTTTGCGAAGCCAGAGAGCCCGGCCGTGTCCCAGCCGGTGAGCCCGGGCGTGGCGAGTTCCACGGCGGACAAGCCCTGCGGGCCTTGGACGGCTTTCAGGATCGGACTGCCTGGACGGTCGGAACTTGGGCGCCAAGCGCCGATGCCTTGCGGAGCCAGCGCCGTCAGAGGCGCATCGGGAATCGGCAGGTCGTCCGGATTGAGCCAGGCGTCTTTGGTGCGGACGAGCGGGCGGTCGAACGCGTAGCCGCCGGTCGAGAGAAACGCGCCGCCTTGACTTAGGTAGTTGACGAGGGCCTTGTGCGCAGCGGCGGGAAAGGCGTCGCCGCAAGGGAGCACCAGCAGATCGATCAGCTCAGGGTCGAGAAAGCGGCTGTTGGTCAACTGTTCGGGTGTCACCGTGAACGCGGCGTGTCCGGCGGCGGCGAAGGCGGCCGCCAGCGTTGCAGGGTCGGAGCGGCAGGCGGACGACGAGGCAGGGGCATCCATGGCGAGTACGGCGATGCGGCCGTGTCCAATGGGGCGGGACGGCAGCGCCGTGAGCCAGGCGGCCGCGTTTCGCGCATCGGTCTCTTCGCACAGGCGGCGCAGGGCGTCGGCCGGGGCTGGCTGATAAGCCGTCGCAACAATGCCGGTTTCGAGCTGCACGTCGTCGAACCAGGCGGTTCCGTGGCCGTGGACACAGAGGATGGCCGTCATTCTCGACGCGCCGTCAGGGACGGTGGCGGTCGAGGTGATCCGTTGCCAATCGCGGGTGCCCTGGGCCTTGGCGGAGGAGTCCGAGAAGGCCAGGCGCTTGCCGTGGCTGTCGAAGAAGTTCAGCGACACATAGGCGCCCACCCCGTCGCGTACGCGCTCGGTGCGGATCCAGGCGCTGAGCGTATAGGTGGCGTGCGGTTTGAGCGGCTGGACGGTGCGCGAGGCCGAGTGCCAGTCGAGCGGGGCGCTGTCGGCAACGCACAGTTTCAGCGCGGCGAGCGGCGAGCGGAAGACCGTCGTGTCGGCCGCGCAGGTCACATTCGTCGGGAGCCAGCTTTGCCAGACCTCCGCTTTCAAATCGCGTGTGCTGAAGAAATCGAAGCCGCCATTCTCAAGCAGGTTCGGCGAAGCGGCGAACGCCAAGTTCCCCGCGAGAACGGAAAACAGAATAAACCATCGGTGCATCGCAGTCCTCCCCCAAATAGCCGTGCCTTATTTGCGTTTGAGCCCTCAACCATAAACAGCGTACGGTTTCCGGTGCGGTTCGGCAAGCCGGCAATGTTCGGTGAAGCAGGGCCGGGGGGCGAGGAATTCACAGCAAAGGGCACGCCCGCCGCGCCGCATCGGCTAACGGTTCGGTGCCGGAAGCACAGAGACCCGGATCGACGTATCGGGAGCCGCGCCGGAGTAGAAAGAGAGGCAGTGTGTGCTCCCGATGGCGGTGGCGTTCACGTTGCCCGCATCGAAGGCGATCTGACTGCCTGCGGCGACCGCCTCGGAGGCGGGCCAGTTGAGCGGATTGCCGAACACGCGGTCTGGATCGACGACCCGCCGACGAAGGATGCCCCGGCCGCGCTGATAGTAGTAGTTACTGAGCAGGCCGGTTTTGGCGTCGAGGATCAGGCTCGGGGTGGAGGCGGTGACATCGCCGATGTTGGTCTGCTTGCGTGTCCATGTCACACCGTAGTCAGACGACACCATCTGGAATTGAGCGCGTGCCGAGGTCGCGTCCCCCAGCTCGGTCCGTGCGATGGCGAGGATTCGGCCCTTGTCGAGATAGACGGCGGAGGGCTCGGTCGGCCACTGCGGTTTGGTCAGCCCGGACTCGATGACGGTCTGCGTCCAGGTTGCGCCATTGTCGCGGCTGGTCAGCGTGCCCCACGCGTGGCTCGGGCCGTCGTCACGGTAGTCCCCTGCGAACCACAGGGCCATCAGCCCGACCGTGGGGACCGCGAAGACGTCGGAGACCTGCATGGGCGTCACCGCGAGCTTCGGCGTCGCCATGCGCGCGAACGTCACGCCATCGGTGGTGCGGTAGAGGTCGTGGCTCCACTCCTTCCCGATTCGACGCACCCAGAGGAGCATCGCCCCCGTGGCATCCAGTCCCTTTCCGACGGCGACCTCGCCCGCGCCCGGCGTGTTGGCGACAACCGTTTCCATCGTCCACGTCTTCCCGTTGTCCGTGGAGGTCCGTGCGTAAACCGCGCGGGCGTCTTCGCCGATCGAGTGCGCCGTGCCCCGGCTGTACACGCAGACCAGCCGCTCGCCGATGGCCTGAATCATCGGCCACGAGTTGTAGCCCCGCACGTTCTGCACGACCTGTGGCTTCGCGAGAGCGCTCAGGGGCGTCACCTTGACCATGGCCAGGCCGGTGGGGTGCGTGAACGTGTCGGCGGGATCGCCGGGTTCCCGCTGGATGCGCACACACAGGGGCTCATCCGGCTCTGCCGGGTAGTAGGATTCCAGGACGATGGTCCGGGTGAAGAACGGTGCGGCGGGCAGCGCCGTCCGCACGGGGGTGCCCAGGACATACCGGGAGGTGAATGCGGAGCCCTCGGCCATCTGCGACAGGTGGCAGCGGTAGACATCCTCATCGCTGGGGCTCGTCGCCGCATCCGTCGTGGTCACGACGATCTCGACCTTCACGGCGGCGCAGCCGCGTGGGAGGCCGGGCACGAGTCCGGCGACCGACTGCCCGACGGTGCCGCCCGAGAGCGACCACACCGGGATCTGCGTGGCGCCGCTCGACATGAGCACAAGCGAGGGCTGCCCCGTCGCGACCGACAGGTTGTTTGCGTTCAGGCAGATCGGGGATGCCGAGCAGCTACCTGAAATCCGCGGTTCAGCCTCCGTCGCCGAAGTCTGCGCTGGACCTTCCGTCTGTGTGTCCGACGCGCTCCGGCATCCGTTAGCAACTACGAAAAGGGCCAGCATGGGAATGAGGATCTGTGGTTTCATACACATGATGTGCATACCATACGCCATCCGCCCGCGTTCGGCAAGCCGGCGGTGGAGCCAGTCTGCTCACTTCGCGCGTGAAGCCGAAGAAGGTGGCACGGGCACTCCGGGCACGCCACGCGGCGCGGCAGCTAGAGGTTTGTCGGCTGAATGTCGAATATCGAATTATGATAATCATCCCCAGAGCCGCAAAACAGGTGTATCCTGTGCGATAAGAGAGCGGTGCTCTCACAACGCGAAAGGAGCAGCCATGGGAGAGGCGACGGTTTTGTTCGGCGGACTGGATCTGCACGGTGACAACGTGTTCTGCACGCTGATGGACGCGGCCCGCAACGTGAGGTTCGAACAGCGTTTCCCGAACGACCTGCTCACGATCACCGAGGGGCTCAAGCCGTTCCGGAAGTGGATTAAGGCGTTGGCTGTCGAGTCCACCTACAACTGGTACTGGCTTGTGGACGGCCTGCGGAAGGTGAAGTACGACGTGCGGCTGGCGAACCCGGCCCGGATGCAGGAGAACATCGGGCTCAAGGCCGCCAACGACAAGACGGACGCCCGCTTCATCGCCCGGCAGATGGTCAACGGCATCCTGCCCGAGGGCTACATCTACCCGGAGGAGACGCGGGGCGTGCGGGACATGCTGCGGCGGCGCATGCGCCTCGTGCACGAGCGCACCTCCGAATGGCTGAGCCTGATGAGTCTGGTCGCCCGCCACACGGGGCAGGACATGGCCATCGCCGATTTGGAAGGCTGCGACCTGAAAGAGGTTTTGAAAGGCCAGCCCCACGCGCTGGTCATGGCTCAGGCCAGCGAGCGGCACATCGGGTTTCTGAATGACGAGATCAAGGCCCTTGAAAGAGAGGTGCTGCGCGAACTGCCGGACAAGGAGACCTACAAGAGGCTGATGACCGTCCCCGGCATCGGGATGGCGCTGGCGCGGACCATCCTGCTGGAGACCGGCCCGGTGTCCCGGTTCAAAGAGGCCGGCAACTACGCCTCCTACTGCCGCGCCGTCAGCACGGTCCACACCAGCAACGGCAAGAAAAAGGGGGAGGGCAACGGCAAGTGCGGCAACAGGTATCTCGCCTGGGCGTACGTCGAGGCCGCGAACTGCGCCGCACGGCACTCTCCGGAGATGCACGCCTGGTTCCAGCGCAAGCAGGCACGCAGCGGCAAGCGCGTGATCGCCGTCAAGGCGCTGGCCAACAAGCTCGCCAAGGCCTGCTACTTCATGATGCGCGACGGCACGGACTTCGACGTGAAAAAACTTACGGGGATTTGAGACATGGGAGACGCCGGCGAACCGGCTTAGGGGTTGGCAAAAACCACCAAATACGATTGGGAGCCGGCGCCTTCCGCCACCCTTTTCAAGGAGGGCTCTGAAGACAGACTTCACCGTTCCGACCGGGACGCGAGCCGCGACGGGGTTGGACTCCGAGGCACCGTAAGGCGCGTGCGGACGAACCACAGATATGAACATCACCCCTTATGGACGCGTCACGGCACACCGGCGGTTTTCTGGCTCCGCCTTGCGGATTCGCGGAGTGGGGCTCCGGGCGCAGGCCCGCGGCCCAGAACCAGATGAGCGACTGGACGGCACGGCTTCGGCCGGCCGGAAACCAGCAGACGAAACAACGGCGGATTCGGGACAAGAGGGCCTGTGGCAGACCCACCGTTAGAGCCTCTCCAACCTGGCGGCCATGCTGCGCTTCAACCTCCTGACCTACCGCGACTTGTGGGCGTGGCTCGACAACCCGTTCGGAGTCCCGATCCGGGAGCCCGACACCATACAGC
>Ga0118677_10005231_pt1 | contig 22849 bp, 25 predicted proteins | sample AliMusrvi5mmetaG_FD_86154 | JGI IMG/M metagenome (GOLD analysis project Ga0118677, IMG submission 86154)
ATCTTATATCAAGAAGCCGCTGACCATGACGGGCGGGGCGATTCTGATGAAGGGCAATATCGACGGGCCGGGCCTGGGGATCGAGCTGGATGAACATCTGATCGACAATGAGCGCGGCATTCCGGAATGGCAGTTTCCGGAAATGTGGGATGCGGTGGACGGATCGGTGCGGGACCACTGACGGGCGGCGCCGTCAGGCGGCCATGCGTGTCTTGATGTAGCTGGTCAGGTCGCCGACGGTGCGCACGCTGACCAGTTCGGTCTCGTCCATATCGATCTTGAACTCGTCCTCGAGATCCATCAGCAGTTCGAAGCGGTCGAGACTGGAGACGCCCAGATCGTCCACCAGCAAGGCGGTGGGGGTGAACCGCTCCGGGTCCAGCATCAGTGATTTTTGCAGGACCGCGATGACGCGGGCGGAGGTTTCCATGCAGGCCAAGCTAGCAGGGATTCGTAGATACGTCCGGTTTATTGCGGGCGGTCATGAAAATCCGAGGATTACTGCGGTGCGGCCTTTTGGCGGCGCTTAACGCCGGACTTGGCGCCGCCCTTGGCCGCGCCAGCGTGACACGGTCCGGTATGGCGCGGCCGGGGCGGAGGCGTTATTCTGGTGTCGGGGGCACAGCATGGATCGTTGGATCATCATCGGCGCAGTCCTGGCGATCTTCGCGAGCCTGGGCGTGGGCGGCTGGTATTTCCAGCGCGGTGTGCAGCATCCGGCGACGATCTGTTCCAATCCGGATGCGCGTTGCGGCGATGACCGGCATCTGTGATCAAGCGATCTTGTAGCGGCGAAAATAATTCGCGCGCGATGTGCGTGGGTGTGTTGACCGGTTATAAAAAGGCGCGTATCAACTTCCCACGGTGAGTTGATGCGCCTGACGCACTCCTCCCTCCGGCCAGCGCAAGCGGGCTTTTTGTTTTCCAGACATCAGAGGTTTTCGCGCTTGGCAATTAGGCCGACGTCCAAGGCGGCGGGCGAGATCAAGGCGCTGGGCAATAAGGCTGGATAAATATAATTCCACCGCGGTAACGGAAGACGATGACGGCGAAATATGGGTCCAGCACATGGCTTGCCGTTTGGCCCCATTCTCCGGTTTTTGAGGGTCAAATCGTCAGAGTGTCAATGCGCTGAAAAGGTGTAAGCATAACTCCAACGCTTCTCCTCGCCCGGCGCCAGGTCAATGGCGATATAGGGTTCGACGGACTGGACTTTGTCGATGGCAAAGATGTTGAGACGGGTGATGGGCTGGTCGCCTTTGATAGTGACGCCTTCGCCTGCGGTGTCGCGGATGGCGATGTCGTAGTCGGCGGCCGTGTTGCCGAAGCCGGCGATCAGGAACGAGATGCGTTCCTTGAACTTCATTGGCCGCAGATAGGTCAGGGTGTTGCCTTCCGCGCGTATCAGGTCCGGTGGCGGGGGATTGGTGGCGACGGTCAGCGGAAACGTGAAGGTCACTGTCGTGCCGGCATTGCCCGGCGTCAGCCGCAGGAAGTTGTGATCGTAAACCGTGGTGTTGATCGGCTTGCTGCCGGTGTTGGTCAGCCGGTGCTCTATCATCAATTCAGACCTACCCGGCACCAGGCGCAGGATCTTTTCGTAGGTGTAGGCAGCTTCGCCCTTCTTCAGGGTCTGGGTGAGGGTGACGCCGGTCTTTGTCGCCTTGGTGCTCCAATTGCCCGCGTCCACGACCTTGTAGTGGCGGTAGTGGTCGTAAGGCTGGGTATCGGGCTGGCGCAGCACACCGACGCCGATCTTGACGAACAGGCCTGGTGACGGCGCGAAGTCCAGCGGGGCGAATTCCTCGACCGGGCCGCTGGTGGTGCTGTCGGGGCCGGCAACAATGGCGCCATTGGCGTCATAGGCATAGTCCAGCACGTCGGACGCGGTGCGGTCGAACCAGGGACCGTAGAACTCCCGGCCGTTCAATTTCAGGCTGGTGATGGCGCCGGCCTGGTCGAAGCGGGTGCCGCGATAGAAGGCGTGGGGGCCGGGCGGGGCGATCCGTGCGGTGATCTGGCCGTTGCCGATGGCGATGCTGGGCGAGGATGCCAGCAGCTCGCTGACCGGTGCACTGATGGTGGGGACCGGCTGCACCGGCTGGGCCGCCGCCGTGGTTATCCACGGCATTGGGGCCAGCAGCCCGCCAGCCAGTGCAAGCCTCAGTCTCACGTGCGGTCGCCGGGGCCGTAATAGTCCAGCGTGTGGCTCCAGCTCTTGGTCTCACCGGGCGCCAGCTTGATGTCCATATAGGGTTCGATGCCCATGGTAGCGGGGATCGACCACCACAACAGCCGGCTGACGGGCAGGCTGGCGCGCAGGCGCACGCCATAGCCGGTCTTGGTGTTGGTGATGCGGAAATCGTTGTCGCTGGGCGAGGGGCCAAAGCCGGTCAGATCGCTGGCAACCTGTTCCTGGCCGGTGAGGCCGCGGATATAGGTCATGCGCGCGCCGTCGAACTTGATCACATCAGCCGGCATGGGGCGGGCGTTGGTGAGCTTGAAAGGTGCTTGCAGCTCGACTGCTTCCTCACCGGGGCTCAGGGTCATGAAGTGATGATTGTAGACGGTAGTGTCGATCGGCTTCTTGCCGGTGTTGGTCAGCTTGTCCTCAATCACCATCTGGGCTTTGCCCGGCACCAGGCGCACCGTCTTGGTGTAGGTGTAGCCATAGCCGCTGGGGTCGCCTTTGACCACTTGGGTGGAACGAACGCTGGTCTTGGTGGTCGTGGTGGTCCAGGTCCCTTCGTTCAGGATGGGATAGGTGTGGAAGCGGTCATACTTGTCGGTATCGCGCTTCAGGATGCCAACGCCGATCTTGAGGAAGCGCCCGCCAGGGCCCGCGGCCTCGAAGCCGTTCTCGCTATACTCCTCCACCGGACCGGCGGCGGCGTTGTTGTTGTGCGCCACCAGGCCGTCGGCGTCGTAAGTGAAGTTCTTCACGCCGGGCGAGGTCTTGACGAACCAGTAGCGGCCGTAATCCTGACCCTTGTAGGTGATGTGGGTGATCATGCCGGCATGGTCGAAACGGGTGGCGCGGTAGAAGCCGAATGGCTCGGGCGGATAGACCTTGGCCGACACCAGACCGTTGCTGATGGTCTTGGCCGGGAAACTGTCCAGCGCGGTGGCGGGCGAGGTGTCGGCCGGATTGGGCGGAATGAAGGGTGCGTTACCTTGGGCGAGCGCCAAGGTGGTCGAGGCCAGTAGCAGCGCAATCGAAATTTTGGTCATGGTTTCTCTCCGGGTCCAAAGAAGTCGTAAGTGTAAGTCCAGCGCTTGGTCTCGCCGGGCTTGAGCGAAATGGCGACATAGGGTTCCAGGCTGTAGGTCGCGGTGATCGACCACATGTTGATCTTGGAGGGCGGCGTATCGGCGCGGATGCGCTGGCCGAAGCCGGTCTTGGTGTCGGTGATGGTGAAGTCGTAGTCGCTGGCCTTGTCACCAAAGCCGGTCAACAGACTTTGGGTGGTGACACTTTTGGGGATTGGCGCCAGGTAGCGGATGGTGTTGCCATCCAGCTTCACCAGTTCGGGCTGGAACGGCTCGACGGCGCTCCATGGGAAAGGTGCGGTGATCAGCAGGTTTTCGCTGCCCGGATCGACTGTCAGGAAATTGTGGCAAAAGACTTCTGTGACGATGGGCTTGCTGCCGGTGTTGGTCAGCACATGGCTGATGGTTATTTGCGGCTTGCCGGGCACCAGCTGCACGCTTTTGGCGTAGCGATAGCTGTAGCCGGACTCCGGGTCCTTGAGGTCCTGGGTGAAACGCGCGCCGGTCTTGGTCGACTTAAAGGTGCGGATGCCTTCGTTCAGCACGGGCAGGGTGGGAAACTGGTCGTAGCGGTCGGATGTGCGCTTGAAGATGCCGATGCCGGGCTTGAGAAAACGGCCGCCCATGCCGGCTTCCTCGAAGCCAACCTGCGTGAATTCTTCCACCGGGCCGCTCATGTTGCAGCAGGAATGTTCGGTGGCCGGCGGATATTTGCCGTTGTCCATGGGATCAGTGACGAAGCGGTCAAACCAGTAGCTGCTGTAATCCTGGCCCTTGTAGGTGATGTGGAACACCACGCCGGCGTGGTCGAAGCGGGAGCCCTGGTTGAGTTCATTCTTGCCGGGCGGAAACACGCGCGCTGACAAGATCCCGTTGGAAATATCCACATGGGGAAAGTTTTCGATTTCCGCGGCGGGCTGGGTGCCGGGCACAGGCGCCGTCTGGGCGCTCGTGGCCACGCAAGCGCCCATCAGCAAAGCAGCGGCCAGTGCCGCGCGTTTCATCTTAGCCCTCGCCCGGGCCAAAATAATCGTAGGTGTAAGTCCAGCGCTTGGTCTGGCCCGGCTTCAGCGAGATAGCGATATAAGGCTCCCAGCTGAAGGTTGTGCGGATGGACCAGAAGTTGATCTGGGACAGCGGCTGGTCGGCGCGGATGCGCTGGCCAAAGCCGGTCTTGGTGTTCACCACCTTGAAGTCATAGTCGCTGGCGGACGTGCCGAAGCCGGTGAAAGGCGAGGTGACGCTTTCACCTTCCTTGACGGCGCGCAGATATTTCAGCGTCTTGCCATTGACCGAGGCGGCATCGGCGGCCAGCGGCTTGCCGGCGACCAGGGTGAAAGGCGCGGTCAGTTCCACATTCTCATTGCCGGTGCTGAGCGACAGGAAGTTATGGCAATAGACCGAGGTGTCGATGTCCTTCTTGCCGGTGTTGGTCAGCACATGCTCGACCTGCATCTGCGCCTTGCCGGGGATCAGCTTCACGGTCTTGACGTAGCTGTAGCCCCAGCCGGTTTCCTTGTCGTTCAGCTGCTGGGTCAGGCGCACGCTGGTCTTGGTGGCGCTGTAGCCGCGCGTGCCTTCGTTCAGCACCGGGTAGGAGTGGACGAAGATATAGGGGTCGGTGTCGCGCTTGAGGATGCCGACGCCGATCTTCAGAAACTTGCCGCCCATGCCGGCTTCGTTGAAGCCGATGGCGGTGAATTCTTCCGACGGGCCGGCGGCGCCGCTGGCGGTGGAGACGGTGACCTGGCCGTTCAGCCAGGCAAAGTCATGCACGGCCGGCGAATAGCTGGAGAACCAGTATTGGCCATAGTCCTGGCCCTTGTAGGTGGCGTGCGCCACGACGCCGGCGCGGTCGAAGCGGGTGCCGCGATAGAAGCCGCCTTCGCCCGGCAGATAGACCTTGGCCGAGACGATGCCGTTGGTGATGTCCTTGTGGGGCAGCCCGTCCAGGGTGGTGGCAGGGATCACGCTGGAAGCGGGGGGAGCCGGCGGGCTGGTTTGGGCCGAAGCAGTCATGCTGAGGATCGCCACAGAACCTATTGCGGCCAAAGCGAATTTCGACGTTTTGCTGGACATTCATTACCCCTTTTGCTTCCCCGGCCGTCCCCTTGTATGAGGACTGGCCACCTGATCCTCACATTATATAGCAGAACATGAAACGCGTCCTCATCACTTCCGCCATTCCCTATGTCGCCGGGGTCAAGCATCTGGGCAACCTGGTCGGGTCCATGCTGCCGGCCGACATCTTCGCCCGTTTTTGCCGCAGCCGCGGCTATGACACGCTGGCGATCTGCGCCACCGACGAGCATGGCGCGCCCGTGGAACTGGCGGCGCTGGAGGAAGGCATGCCGGTCGCCGAATATGCCGCCAAGTGGCACAAGGTGCAGAAAGAACTGGGCGACCGCTTCGCGCTGAGCTGGGACAATTTCGGGCGCTCGTCTTCGCCGCAGAACCATGAGCTGACCCTGCACTTCGCGCGGGCGCTGTGGAAGAACGGCTTCCTGGAAATCCGTGTCACCAAGCAGGCCTATTCGCCCACCGACAAACGCTTCCTGCCCGACCGCTACGTCATCGGCACCTGTCCGCATTGCGGTTATGACCGGGCGCGCGGCGATCAGTGCGAGAACTGCACCCGGGTGCTGGACCCGATCGACCTGATCAAGCCGCGCTCGGCGGTGTCGGGCGCCGCCGATATCGAGATTCGCGATTCCACGCATCTGTTCCTGAAACAGTCGCAGTTCTCCGACAAGCTGCGGACCTGGATCGACAGCCACAAGAATGACTGGCCGTCGCTGGTCACCTCCATCGCCTACAAGTGGCTGGACGAGGGGCTGCAGGACCGCGGCATCACCCGCGACCTGGAATGGGGCATTCCGGTGCCCGACGACATTGCCGACGGCCAGCTGAAGGGCAAAGTCTTCTATGTCTGGTTCGATGCGCCCATTGAATATATCGCCGCGACCAAGGAATGGGCCGACAAGAACAACAAGGGCGATGCGTGGAAAGACTGGTGGTACGGCGACAAGGCGAAGGACGTCACCTATTGGGAATTCATGGGCAAGGACAATGTGCCTTTCCACACGGTGGGATTCCCGGTGACGATCATGGCCTCGGGCGAGCCGTGGAAGCTGGTGGACCGGTTGAAGGGCTTCAACTGGCTCAATTATGACGGCGGCAAGTTTTCGACATCCGGCAAGCGCGGCATCTTCATGGATGCGGCGCTGGACGTGGCGCCTGCCGATTACTGGCGCTATTACCTGATCGCCAACGCACCCGAAGGCAGCGACAGCAATTTCACCTGGGAACAGTTCGCCGGCATCATCAACAAGGACCTGGCCGACGTGCTGGGCAATTTCGTCAACCGCGTGACCAAGTTCTGCGTGGCGCGCTTTGACAGCGCGGTGCCGGGTGAGGGCGAATATGGCGAGGACGAAAAAGCGCTGATCGCCGAACTGGACCGGCGCTTTGCGCAATATGCGGAGTTCATGGAATCGGCTGATTTCCGTAAGGCGATGGGCGAGATGCGCGCCATCTGGGTGGCGGGTAATGAATATATGACCCGCGCGGCGCCTTGGACCCACATCAAGACCGACCGCGCCAAGGCGGCGGTAGGTGTGCGCATGGGACTGAACCTGATCCACCAGTTCGCGCACCTGGTCTGGCCGGTGATGCCGGACTTCGCCAAGACGATCCATGAATGCATCCAACCGGTGGGCTATCGCGGCGGCGTGATCCCGTTCCCCGATGCGCCGATGGCCGAATTGCTGGACGATCTGACGCCGGGCCAGCCGATCAAGGCGCCGGAAGTTCTGGTGACCAAGATCACCGATGAACAGGTTGCCGAATTGAAAGCGCGCTTTGGCGGCGCCAACACATAGTCACGAAAGACAACCAGAACGAGCGCTGTCGTTATGGGTCAGTCACGGTTGGGGCATGACCGAATCCAGCCCGGCGGTGACCCTGAACGCGCCCAAGACGAGTTGCGCCAGGCTGCAAGGCAATGCGCGGTCGAGCCGCCGCGCCTCGCAAGGCCGGGTGGTGTTCGGCGCCGATGTGTCCGCCCAGGACGAAGCGGGACAGGAAGTGCCGTGGGACGGCTGCAGCCAGGGCAACCTGGTTTTCCGCGGCCACTGGATCGCCAGCGGTTATTTCGGCGCGGAGCCGTGCAGCGGCGACTGGTTTCCCACCGGCGATGTCGGTGTTATCGACGCGGACGGTTTCATCACCCTGACCGACCGCACCAAGGACCTGATCAAGTCGGGCGGAGAGTGGATCAGCTCCATCGCCATCGAGAATGTCGCCGCCGCTCATCCCGATGTCGCCGAAGCCGCCGCCATCGCCGTGCCGCATGAAAAATGGGGCGAACGGCCGCTGCTGATCGTGGTGCCGCGCACCGGCTGCGTCCCAACTCCGGAAGCCCTACGCGCATTTTGCCGCGGCAAGATGCCGGACTGGTCCATTCCCGATCGGGTGATCGTGGCCGACAGTATTCCCCACGGCGCAACCGGCAAAATCCTGAAGACGGAACTTCGCCGCCGCTATGCGGTCACCTGAGTTTTACGGGCCGTGCAGGATCGCATACACCGACTGACGATTGCCCCGGGTGGCAATTGTCAGAGCGCCAGCGGCTCCCAGCCATTGGCGCCGAGCGCTTCCAGCGGCGAGAAGCGGATCTTGTAATCCATCTTCTCGCTGCCGCGCACCCAATAGCCCAGATAGACATAGGGAAGGTTCTGCTCCCGCGCCGCGCGCACATGATCCAGGATCATGTAGGTGCCGAGACTCCGCGTTTCCTCGCCGGGATGGAAAAAGGAATAGACCATGCTGAGACCATCCTTCAGCCGGTCGGTGAGGGCGCAGGCCACCAGGGTGCCGTCGTCGGCGCGGTATTCCACGATATGGGTGTCCACCGGCGTTTCCTCGACCATGGCGACATAGTCGAACAGGCCCATGTCGCTCATGCCGCCGCCCGGATGGCGCGAATCCAGATAGGTGCGCAGCAGGGCAAATTGTTCGCGGGTGGCTTCGGCGGCCACTTCGGCACGATGCAAATCCTGGTCGCGGCGCAGGATGCGTTTCTGGTTGCGGCTGGCGGCGAACTCGCCGGCACGAATGCGCACCGACACGCAGGCGGCGCATCCTTCGCAGGCCGGGCGATAGGCGATGGACTGGCTGCGGCGGAAACCGGAATGGGTGAGGGCTTCAGACAGAGGCTGGGCCAGGTTGCCACCCAGCCGGGCAAAGACCTTGCGTTCGACGCGGCCGGGCAGGTAAGGGCAGGGCCCGCCGGGGGTGAGGAAAAATTGCGGTATGCGTGTGCTGCGCTGGTCGGTCACGTCTGGTCTGTCGCTCGCAAAGGCTTGCCCGTCTTGAGCCAAGTATGGCGGGCTTCGCGCCGGAGTGAAGCGGATTATTCGCCGCTAGGCAGCGTTTTTCACTTGCAGGACAAGCCTTAACGCCCGCGAAGCAGCCCGGCCTACAGGCCAGTATGGGGCGGGATTGGCGGGGCTTCGCGCATCAGCAGGATGGAGAGGCGGCGATTGGCGCTGGCATTGGGGTCTTCGGGCAGCAACGGCTCGGATCCGGCTTTGCCGGCAACTTCATAGATGCGGTCACTGCCAAGGCCGCCGGCCTGCAGCAGGGCGCGGGCCTGGTTGGCGCGGCTGGCCGACAACTCCCAGCTACCACCGTTGGCGGCGCTGTCATTGCCGCCGGTATGGCCGGCGATCGAAACCCGGTTGGGCAGGCCCGCGATGATGCTGCCCACCGCCGCCAGCAGCTTCTTGGTATAGGGCAACGGCTCGTTGGAGCCGTTCTGGAACATGGGACGGCCGTCCTGGTCCACCAGCTGGATGCGCAGACCCTGCGGCGTGTTCTCGGTGATCACCTGGTGCGAGAGATTGGCGATGTCAGGATTGTTCTGCACCGCCTGGTGGATCGCTTCGGCGGCATGGGCGAAGTCGCCATCCTGGCCCATCTTGCCATTGGCGGCCGCGTCGGAATCGCTGCCGCCGCCGCCTTGGGCAGCGCCTTTGGTCATGCCCTTGGCCGCCGAAGACGGCGAGGGCGGAGACTGTTTCTGCATCACCGACTGGGCGCCGCCGGCATGGGCGCTGTCTTCGCCCATCACCTTGCCGCCCAGCACGCCGCCCGAGCCGGACACGGTCTGGGCGATGGACTGGGGCGCGAAATAGTCGGCGATGCCGCGCTTCTGTTCGGGGGTTGTGGTGTTGATCAGCCACATCAGCAGGAAGAAGGCCATCATCGCGGTCACGAAGTCCGCATACGCGACCTTCCAGGCGCCGCCGTGATGGCCGCCATGCCCGCCCTTTTTGATGCGTTTGATAACGACTGCGTTGTCGCCAGCCATGCCCGCCACCCGATTAAACCCTGGTCGGGCCTTGCGGTCTTTTCGCCGCGTCGCCTAACCTTTGAGCGATCATGCACAATCCCCATTAACCGAGTGTGAAGCGGGACCCGGCCAAGGTGGCATATGGACTTTGATACCAAGGCTTTCCGCGCCGCCCTGGGCTGTTTTCCCACCGGGATCGCGGTGATGACGGCGGGGTCGGCGCAAACGTCCCATATTGGGATAACGGTCAACAGCTTCACCTCGGTGTCGCTGGACCCGCCTTTGGTGCTGTGGTGCATCGACCGGCGCTCGCGCCGCTATCCCTATTTCGCCGAGGCCCCCTTCTTCACGGTCTCCATCCTGGCATCCGGTCACAAGGCGGTGTCGGCGCGCCTGGCCGGGGCTGGGGAACATAGTCTGGACGGCATCGCCCTGGTGCCCACCGAACTCGGACCGCCGGGCCTGGCCGATTCTCTGGCCATCTTCGAATGCGCCCGCGAGAGCGTGCAGGATGCGGGTGATCACGCTATCGTGATCGGCCGTGTACTGAAATTCTCCCGCAATGACGGGGCCGGCGCGCCGCTGGTCTATTTCGCCGGACGTTATGGCGCGCTGGCGCAGGGCGAACCGCCCGAAGGTTTGCCGGGCCGCCGCGCCACCGACGGTGACCAATAAGCGTGGCTTTCCAGCCACGTTTTTAACTATCCACAGCGCGACATTTTAGCGGGAGTGCGGATTCCGCTGCACCCGCGAACCCTGTCACATCACTGTCACGGAACCTTCATCGTGCTGTAGCCCCCAACTGCGAAATGGGCCGCGCGCCAACTTGCGCGCGAGATTCACAGAGGGTTGAAGGTAATGAAAATGGGGAAAGTTGCGCTGATGGGCGGCGTCGCCGCCATCGCGATGGCAGTTGGCGCGCAGGCGGCCAACGCGGACGACAAGACGATCAGCGCAGCGGATCACCCGCTGGTTCTGGCTCAGAATTTCGCCCAGAACTCCACCATGAGCAACGCCGAGCTGGCGGCACGGGTCCAGGCGCTGGAAGACGCGCAGGCTTCCGCCGCGGATCGCGCCAATTCTGACCGCACCCGCCTCTCGACCCTGGAACAGGGCTACAACTCGGCGGTGTGGGCGTTCGACAATGGCCGCGCCACCTTCGCCTCGGGCGATGGCCGTTTCTCCCTCGCCATCCGCGCCCGCTTCCAGGCCGACTATGCCGGCTTCTCGCAGGACTCCACGCACCCCGCCGGCTTCGCCGGTCCCGCCGACCTCAGCTCGGGCTCGGTCATCCGCCGCGCCTATTTCGGAATCGAAGGCAAAGCCTATAACAGCGTGACCTCCGTGGCCGCCGGTTGCGCCGTCGGTTCGATCGAGCCGGCCGGCGAAGGCGATCCCCTGCTGAACAAGGCTGTGATCACCTATGTCGGCATTCCGAACTGGCACTTCAGCGTCGGCATCCTGGAACCCGCGCTGATGCTGGAAGGCACAACCTCCTCAGCTTCGTTGATGTTCATGGAGCGCCCGGAAATCGAAAATATTGCCGCCGACACCTACGGCGCCGGTGACTCCCGCCGGGGCATCGAAGTGGGTTGGGCCAAGACCGATGCCCTGTGGGCCGGCGATAACATCACCGCGACCGCCACCTTCTCGGGCGCCAAGACTGGCACTGCTGCCGGCCACGGTAACGGCGGCGACGAGCAGAGCCAGATCCTGGGCCGCTTCACCGACCGCGTCTGGAGCGACGGCATCTCGAACCTGCAGTTCGGCGCCAGCCTCGCTTCCGTGCTGAACAGCGGCACGAACGCTGGCGGTGGCAGCACCGCGCTGCGCTTCCGCGACCGTCCGGAAATCCGCGTCGATGGCACCCGACTGGTCGACACCGGCAACGTCGCTGCCAAGACTGGTGACATGATCGCGCTGGACGTGGAAGGCAACTGGCAGAACTTCTACCTGGGTGCCGAATGGGCCCGCTTCAGCATGGACCGCCAGTGTGGTGGCATCTTGGTGACGAACAACGCGGCCTGCGCCAGCTCGACCAACGTGATCGATCATCCCTATTTCTCGGGCTTCATCGTGGAAGGTTCCTGGATCATCACCGGCGAGACCAAGGCCTACTCCCCTTCTGCGATCAATAACGAAGTGGCGGGCTACAACATGCCGGTTCCCTCGCGGCCCTTCTCGCTCGCCGGCAACAGCTGGGGCGCCTGGGAACTCGTGGCGCGTTACAGTGATACCGACCTAACGTGGCATGACCAGCAGACTGCTACCACGGCGCAGCTGGCTGGTATCCTGGGCGGCCGCGAGCGCATCGTGGCGCTGGGTGTCAACTGGTACCTGAACCGCAATATCCGCATCATGATGGACGACAACATCATCAAGCTGACAAAGGGCACCACGGCCCTTCCGGATCGCGACAGCCAGGACATCAACGTCGTCGGCCTGCGCTTCCAGTACGCCAACTAATCGTCACAACGGGGCATGCGCCCCAATTGGAGAAGACACATGAAGATGAACTACAAGGCACTGATCGGTGCAGTGGCGGGTCTGGCGATGGCCACGACCGCTTTCGCCGCCGACATCACTGGCGCCGGCGCCAGCTTCCCTTTCCCGATCTACGCCAAGTGGGCGGCGGTCTATAAGGGCGTCTCCGGCACCGGCCTGAACTACCAGTCGATCGGTTCGGGCGGCGGTATCGCCCAGATCAAGGCCAAGACGGTCGCCTTCGGCGCCACCGACAAGCCGCTGACCACCAAGGAACTGATGGCCGCCGGCCTCACCCAGTTCCCCACCGTCATCGGCGGCGTTGTGCCCGTGATCAACGTCCCCGGCATCAAGCCCGGCCAGTTGACCCTGGACGGCGCCACCCTGGCCGCCATCTACCAGGGCAAGGTTGCCCGCTGGGATGATGCGGCGATCAAGAAGCTGAACCCCGGCGTCAACCTGCCGGGCAAGAACATCAGCGTCGTGCATCGCTCCGACGGTTCGGGCACCACCTTCATCTTCGCCACCTACCTGTCGCGCGTGAGTCCGTCCTGGAAGAGCGATGTCGGTGCGGACACCGCCATCGACTGGCCCACTGGCATCGGCGCCAAGGGCAATGAAGGCGTGGCCGGCAATGTGGCCCAGATCTCCGGTGCGATCGGCTATGTCGAATATGCCTATGCCAAGCAGAACCATCTCGCCCATGTGAAGATGCTGAACAAGGCAGGCCAGGTGACGGAGCCGACCGTCGAAGCCTTCCGCGCCGCCGCTGCCAATGCGGACTGGGCGGGCGCTGCCAAGGACAACTTCTACATTATCCTGGTCGATCAGCCCGGCGCCCAGTCCTGGCCGATCACGGCGACCACCTACATCCTGGTCTACAAGAATCCGCCGGACCCGGCCGCCACTGCCGAGACCCTCAAGTTCTTCAAGTGGGGTCTCGAGAAGGGCGACCAGCTGGCGCTGGGCCTGGACTATGTCCCGCTGCCGGAAGTGGCCGTGAAGTCCATCGAAGCCTCCTGGAAGGGCATTCAGGGCTCGGGCATGTAATCCGGACCATCCGGTTCAAAAAGGAAAGGGCGGCCCCTGCGGGCCGCCCTTTTTTGTTATGCGCGGGGGAAGTAAATGACCTGGCCATCGTCCTTCATCGCGCGGAACGCCATTTCAGAAGCCAGCCGAACAGACTGGTTGCAATCACGGCTCCGGCCAATTGCCCCGCGATGAACAAGGGTGCGGATGCGGGCGCGATGCCGGCAAAGGTGTTGGACATGCTGCGGGCTATGGTGACGGCGGGGTTGGCAAAGGATGTCGAAGCGGTAAACCAGTAAGCGGCGGTGATGTAGAGGCCGACCATCATGGGTGTCGCGTCAGGGCGGAATCGCAGCGAACCCAGAATTGTTCCAATCAGGCCGAAGGTGGCGACAGCCTCGGACAAGCCCTGTGGCCAACCGGCGCGCAGCTTTGTGGAAATCTGAAAAATCGGCTCTGCGAACATGGCGTGGGCCAGCCATACCCCTAACACCGCGCCGAAAACCTGAGCGCCGATATAGGCCGCAGCATGGGACCAGGGTAGCTCGCGCCGCGCTGCGAACAACAGGCTGACTGCCGGATTGAAATGGGCTCCCGAAAGGGGTCCAAAAATCGTGATCAGAACAACCAGCCCTGCGCCTGTAGCAAGCGTGTTGCCGAGAAGGGCAATGGCGACATTTCCGCCCGCCAGCTGCTCACCCATGATGCCGGAACCGATGACGATGGCCAGCAGCATGGCCGTACCCAAACCCTCCGCCGCAAGGCGGTGCGTCAGGCTGAACTGCTGGAGCGGCGGTTCTAAACTGGGGTCTGGCACATCAGCCCTGCTGAGGCTCAACCTGCGACGCGGCACCTGTTTTGCCGATATCGTCCATATTCCTTTGCAGGGAAAGCCGGTCCAGGCCGGACATTTTCAAGTTGGTGAACGCGCTGATGCGGTTGTTGAGCATGCGGTAGGTGTCGGCAAAGGCCAGCGCCTTTTCTACCGCCGTGCCCTCGACCGCGGCGGGGTCAGGAAGCCCCCAGTGTGCGGACATGGGTTGGCCAGGCCAGATCGGGCAAACCTCGCCAGCGGCGTTGTCGCAGACCGTGATAACGAAATCGAGCTTGGGCGAATCCGGGCGTGCAAATTCGTCCCACGGCTTCGACCTGAAGCCCGTAACGTCGTAATCGAGTCTGTGCAGAACATCGAGCGCGTATGGATTGACCGTACCGTTGGGATGCGATCCCGCCGAATAAGCCTGGAACCTGTCCCGGCCGACTTTGTTCATTATGGCTTCGGCGATGATCGAACGCGCCGAATTGCCGGTGCAAAGGAACAGGACGTTATATTTTTTCGAGTCAGACATCTTCACTCCCCTTAGGCGCAGCAGGCGGCGCGCTTCGCAATCTCGACTATGGGCGCGCAAATTGTGGCGTTCCCATTACAACAATCTTCCATCAGGAACCCGAGCAGCTTGCCCATTCGGGCATAATCGGCGGAATAGATGATGGAGCGCCCGTCCCGGCGTGACGTCACGAGCCCGGCTTGAGCAAGGATCGTGAGGCTTGCCGACAGCGTGTTCGGCAGGATGTCGAGCGTTCGGGAAATTTCGCCCGCCGCAATGCCGTCGGTTCCAGCCCGGACGAGAAGGCGAAATATCGAAAGCCGGCCCTCATGGGCGAGGGCGGAAAGCGCTTCCACCGCTACAACGGTCTTGAGCGTCGCCATCAGCAGCATGCCTTTGCCGCCGCAGCGGGTGCGCAACAGGCCTTCTGTGTTTCCTCGATAACCGGAACGTTATCCTGGCCGTAGTAAACGGCTTCGCCGAAGGTGAAAAACGTTTCCCAGCGCAGACCGGATGGATCGCTGGTCCATGTCTTGTTCGATTCGGCATAACAGCAGGTTGCCCGTTCCTGATCCCGGACCGTTTCACCCGCAGACTTAAGACGTGTTGCGAGCTCGCGCAGTTCGCCATCGGAATCGACCTGAATGCCGACGTGATCAACACCGGCTTGAACCCCGCGCGCGGAGATCGCCAAGTTTACCCTGGGGTCTTCAAGCATCCATTTGGCATAGTCGGGTTTTACGACGGAAGGCGGGACGCCAAACAAGGTGGAATAGAACGCGATGGAGCGGTCCAGATTGTCGACCGCGATGTGCAAGTGAAGGCGTTTCATGCGTGCTCCGAAGGCGCTTGTGTCAATTATCCATTTCCAATATCATGGAAATATGGAAAGATAAAGTGCGAGCCACCGTGTCGCGAAATCTGTTCCTGGGGATTGTGTTGACGATCATCGCGGGCTTTGCGGTCGGCTGGCGCTATTACACCATCACCCATTCCCATAATGCCTGCAGTCCGGCTCCGCTGTGTGGGTTGCCGGAATGACTTTCGATGGCCATCTGACGGGCTGAGCGGTCGTCTTGGCGTGGATAAGGAAGAGGGCGGTCCTTCGGGGCCGCCCTTTTTTGTTCCTGCATGGATGGGCAAGCGGGAAATGCATGGCTGATTATATTGTAAGTGATAATAACGCACGTTATGTTCTGACCATGAAAACCGAGATGCTTGTCGAATTGTATGACGTGGCCCGCCTGATGCGAACCCGTTTCGACCGCTGGGCCCGGACCTACGGCATGACCCGCGCCCAGGGCGTGATCCTGGCCCGGCTGTCGCGCCAGCCCGGCATGACCCAGAACGAAATGGCCGGCCTGTGCGAAGTCGAGCCCATCACCGTGGGACGGCTTGTGGACCGGCTGGAGGCGAGGGGGCTGCTGGAGCGCCGCCTGGACCCGGCTGATCGCCGCATTCGCCGCCTGCACCTGCTGCCGGCCTCCGAGCCGATCCTGAAGGAAATCCAGCGCTACAAGGAAGAGCTGTTCCGCGAAATCACCGAAGGCCTGGACGAATCCACCGTGGATCTCGTCACCAGCGCGCTTTTGAAAATGAAGACCCAACTGACCATGGAGACGCCCGGGAAAGTCGCGGCGGCGGGAGAATAAATGTCGTCTGTCAACAACACGGTCTCGGCTTACGCCTCGCCTCGCCAAAGCTGGATAGGCGCCATCTGGGCCGACAAGGCGCGGCTGCGCCGGGTGCTGATGTTCTGGGGCGTGGGGATATTCCTGGCCATCGCCGGCGCCTTCTATCTGGCGAGCGGCCGCTACATCAGCGCCGACGACGCTTATGTCCATGCCAACAAATTGATGGTTTCCACCGATGTGTCCGGCCTGGTGCAGGCCGTGAATGTGCATGAAGGCCAGCAGGTGAAGGCGGGCGATGTGCTGTTCAGCCTCGATCCCAAGCCGTTCCAGATCGCGCTGGAAAATGCCCAGGCCAATCTCGCCAGCACGGTGCAGGACGCGGAATCCACCCGCGCCACCTATCGTTCCGCCGTGGCGCAGATCGCCGCCCAACAGGCGATGGCGACGATGAACGCCCAGACCTATGGCCGCTACAAGGCGCTGCAGAAGGACAGCGCCATTTCCGCCATGCAGGTGGATACCGCGCGTGCTGCCCAGCTCAATTCGGAGGCCATGACGGCTTCGCTGCGCCAGACCGCAGCGACCCAGCTGGCCAAGCTGAACGGCAATCCCGATCTGCCGGCCGAGCAGACGCCGGCTTACATGAAAGCCAAGGCGGCGGTGGACGAGGCCCAGCGCCAGCTCGACCATGCGGTGGTGCGTGCGCCCTTCGCCGGCACGGTGGGCGAGGTGGACAGTTTGCAGCCCGGCACCCTGGTGATTTCGGCCATGTCGGCCTTCACAACCACCAGCGCGGTGGGCCTGATCGGCAACAAGCTCTGGATCTCCGCCGACATGAAGGAGACCGACCTGACGCACGTCCGCAATGGCGCGCCGGTGGACATCCGCATCGACACCTATCCAGACTGCAAATGGGACGGCCATGTCGATACGGTGAGCGCGGGCAGCGACAGCGCCTTCTCGGCCCTGCCGGCGGAAAATGCCAGCGGCAACTGGGTCAAGGTGGTGCAGCGCATCCCGGTGCGGATCGCCATCGACAAAAGCGAATGTGCGCGCCCGCTGCGCGCCGGCATGAGCGCGGTGATCAGCATCGACACCGGCAAGCGCCGTCTCACCCGCCTGCTCGAAGAGTTCTGATCCGCGCATGGCCGAAGCCGTCCACCATCAAGCCCATGTCTATGACAGCAAACTTGCTGAATGGGCGGTGCTGATCGGTTCGATGGCGGGCGTGTTGATGCAGGCGCTGGACACCACCATCGCCAATGTCGCGCTGCCCTATATGGAAGGTAGCCTGTCGGCATCACGCGACCAGGTCACATGGGTGTTGACCAGCTATATCATCGCCGCCGCCATCATGACCGCACCGGTGGGCTGGCTGGCGGCGCGTTTCGGCAAGAAGAATTTCCTCATCACCTCCATCGCCGGCTTCACCGTCGCCTCCATGCTGTGCGGCGCTTCGCAGAGCCTGGAGCAGATGGTGCTGTTCCGCATCATTCAGGGCGTGTTCGGCGCGGCGCTGGGGCCTTTGTCCCAGGCGGTGATGCTGGACATGTATCCGCCCGCCAAGCGGGGCAATGTCATGGCGATCTGGGGCATGGGCGTGATGCTGGGCCCTATCCTGGGCCCGACCCTGGGCGGGGTTCTGACCGACGCTTATAGCTGGCGCTGGGTATTCTACATCAACGTGCCCGTGGGCATCGCGGCTTGCGCCATGCTGTGGGTGTTCTTCAAAGACACCGCCCGCGATAGCAGCTTGAAGTTCGACTGGTTCGGCTTTGGTGCCTTGTCGGTCGGACTGGCGGCGCTGCAGTTGCTGCTGGACCGGGGCACAACCAAGGACTGGTTTTCTTCGCCGGAGATCGTGATCGAGGCGATTGTTGCCGGCATCGGCCTGTATCTGTTCCTGGTCCATATGCTGACGGCCAAGAAGCCCTTCATCCCCCGCGACATTTTCAAGGACCGCAATTTCGTCAGCGGCCTGGTGTTGATGTTCACCATGGGAATGGTTTTGCTGGCCTCCTCGGCGCTGTTGTCGCCTTACCTGCAGAACCTGTCGGGGCGCAGCGTCACCCAGACCGGGTTCCTGATGGTTCCGCGCGGCTTTGGCGTGATGTTCGCCATGATGTTCGCCAGCAAACTGACCATGAAAATGGACCCGCGGATCATCATGACGGCAGGCGCGGCACTGATGATCTGGTCGCTCTGGGCGATGACGGGCTGGACCCCCAGCATCAATGTGGGCGCTGTAATATGGGTGACCTTTATCCAGGGCGCCGGCATGGGTTTGGTCTTTGTCCCTATGAACATGGTGGCCTTTGCCACCCTGACGCCGGAGCAGCGCACCGACGGCGCGGGCCTCTCCAACCTGATGCGCAATATCGGCAGCGCCATCGGGGTTTCGCTAACTTCGACCATCCTGATCAACTCGGTCCAGGCGATTCATTCCCAGCTGGCAGGTTTGGCCTCGCCTTTCAACAGGGGACTCAGCGTCAATGGGCCCTCGCTGATGATGAATCCTCAGATACCTTTTGGGTTGGCAAATCTGAATTCTCTCATAGAATACCGCGCGCAAGTGCAGGCCTATTCCAACGACTTCCTTTTCATGTTCCTAACATCCCTGCCTGTGTTTGCGATTATCTGGCTGATGAAGAAACCGAGCTTCGCAGTTGGACAACCCCCGAAGATAGAAGTGGTGGACTAAATGAAGACTGCATTCATCGGCCTGGGCGTGATGGGCTATCCGATGGCGGGGCACCTGCAGAAGGGCGGCCACGACGTCACGGTCTACAACCGCAACCCCGCCAAGGCAGCGCAATGGAAGGCCGAGTATGGCGGCGACACCGCGCCCACTCCGGCCGAGGCCGCCAAGGACAAGGACATCGTGTTTTGCTGCGTGGGCCGGGATTCGGATTTGCGCGAAGTGACTTTGGGCGCCAATGGCGCGTTCGGCGCCATGAAGAAGGGCGCCTTGTTCGTCGATCACACCACCGCTTCGGCCGGCATCGCGCGCGAACTTGCCGCCGAAGCCGAGAAGCGCGGCTTTGATTTCGTGGACGCGCCCGTGTCGGGCGGCCAGGCCGGCGCGGTCAACGGCAAGTTAGGCATCATGTGCGGCGGCACCGAAGCGGGCTATGCCAAGGCGGAAGCCGTGATGGCGGTCTATACCAAGCTGGCCAAGCGTCTGGGCCCGGCGGGTTCGGGCCAGCTCACCAAGATGGCCAACCAGATCTGCATCGCCGGCATTGTGCAGGGCATGTCGGAAGCCTACAGCCTGATGCGGGCCGCCGGGCTCGACATCGAAGCGGTAACCGAAGTGATCTCCAAGGGCGCCGCCCAGAGCTGGCAAATGGAGAACCGCATCAAGACCATGGCTGCGGGCGAATATAATCACGGCTTTGCCGTGGAATGGATGCGCAAGGACCTGAACATCGCGTTGGAGGAAGCTCGCAAGCAGGGTGTCAGCCTGCCTGTGACCGCGCTGGTGGATCAGTTCTATGCCGAAGTGGAGAACTTGGGGGGCAAACGCTGGGACACATCCAGCCTTTTCGTGCGTCAGGAGACCGCGCGGAAGGGCAACAAGTCATAGAGGTTTGCTTATATGAATAAAGAGCGGGATCAATCCGCTGCGGCTTTGGCTTCTGCCAAGGGTGCGGGCGGCCGCGGCTATCATCACGGCGACTTGCGCAATGGTCTTCTGGAAGCTGCGCGCGCCATTTTGGAAGAAGAGTCTTTGGCGGCACTGACCCTGCGCGCCGTGGCGCGCAAGGCCGGCGTCAGCCATGCCGCGCCCTATCGCCATTTTCCCAACCACGAAGCCCTGCTGGTGGAACTGTCCATCGAAGGGTTCGACGAATTGCGCGACGCCATCGCCGATGCCGCCAAGGCGCAAGGCAGCGAGTCCGACAAGATCGCCAGTATCGGCGCGGCCTATATGCGCTTTGTGGCGGCCCGGCCGGCGCTGGCGCGGCTGATGTTTGGCGGCCAGTTGCCCAACCGCGACCAGTTTCCAGCCCTGGGCCTGAAGGCCGATTCCATCGGCGCCGAGATCGGCGGCACCCTGTCCGACAATGCGCTGGGCCTTGCGGTATGGGCCGCCGTGCACGGTCTGGCCATGCTGGTGCTGGAAAACGTGATTGATCTGGGCCAGCGCCGCTCAGGCCTTCACGTCCTGCCGGCGCGGTCCGAGATCATTTTGCGCAGCCTGTTCGCAACCGCGCGCGATTAGCGCCCGTTGGGGCGGCAGCGTCCATAACGGCCCAGATAATAGCCGCGCGGGCAGGCATGCCGCTGCGGATACGCATAGTTGCGCAGGCAGTGGCCATAGGGACCGCGGTGCCAGCCCGGGCCGCAACCCCCCGCCGCCATGGCGCCGCTGGTGCTGAGCGCGGTGGCGAAGGCAAAACTCAGGACAAGAATATTTTTCATGAAAATCTCCCTGCTTCGGCTGCGCAAATGCTGCACCGGTTCGGGGTATACGCGCAATCGCAGCGGCCGGTTCAGCGCTTGAGCAGCCTGGCCGCTTCAACCGCGAAATAGGTGAGAATGCCGCTGGCCCCGGCGCGCTTGAAGCCGGTCAGGCTCTCGATGATGGCCCGGTCGCGGTCCAGCCACCATTTTTCAAATGCCGCTGACAACATCGCGTATTCGCCCGACACCTGGTAGGCGAAGGTGGGCACGCCAAAGCGATTCTTCACCCGCCACACCAGGTCCAGATAGGGCATGCCTGGCTTGACCATCACCATGTCGGCGCCTTCGGCCAGGTCCAGCGCCACTTCGCGCAGGGCTTCGTCGCCATTGGCCGGATCCATCTGGTAACTGCGCTTGTCGCCGGTCAGCGATTTGGCAGATCCCACCGCATCGCGGAACGGGCCATAGAAAGCGCTCGCATACTTGGCGGCATAGGCCATCAGCAGGGTGTTGTGATGACCGGCCTGTTCCAGCCCGGCACGAATGGCGCCGATGCGCCCGTCCATCATGTCGGACGGCGCGATGATGTCGCAACCGGCCGCCACCTGCACCAGGCTCTGCTGCACCAGGATATCGACCGTCGCGTCATTGTGCACATCGCCGTCGCGCAATACGCCGTCATGGCCGTGGCTGGTATAGGGATCCAGCGCCACGTCGCACAGTACGCCGATTTCCGGGACGGCCGACTTGATGGCGCGCACCGCGCGGCACACCAGGTTGTCGGGGTTCAGCGCTTCGCGGCCGTCATCGCTCTTTAAGGATGCGGGGGTCTGGGGAAACAGGGCGATGACCGGAATGCCCAGACCGGCGGCTTCCTTCGCCGCCTTGACGACCAGATCCACCGACAGCCGTTCCACGCCGGGCATGGACACGACCGCCTCGCGCTTGTTGTCGCCCTCGATCACGAACACCGGCCAGATGAAGTCGGCCGGCGACAGGCTGGTCTCGGCCACAAGGCGGCGCGACCATTCATGACGGCGGGTACGGCGCATCCGAAGTTGCGGGTAGCTGGTCATATGCGCGCCGCCTTGATTCTGAAGATGGTCGCACGGGCGACGCCTTCGCTGCGCTCGGCTGCCCGATGCTCCGGGCGGCGCGACCAATCATGACGGCGGGTACGGCGCATCCGAAGGGCAGGGTAGTTGCTCATTCTTGTGTCTTGCCAATTCAGCAGAGGCCGCGCAAGTCTGGCCGCAAATGAGCGTTACCGACCCCCATATAAAGAGCGAAAAGCGCGGCGACCTGGGCCTTGTGACCCTGGCCCGGCCGCAGGCGCTGAACGCCCTGACCCACGGCATGGTGAAGGCTATCGCAGCCAACCTGTCCGACTGGGCGGCTGACGACGGCATCCGCGCTGTGGCCATTCGAGGCGAGGGCAGAGCTTTCTGCGCCGGCGGCGACATCCGCGCCGTGCAGCAGGCGGTGGCGGCCGGATCGGACGAGGGCGCCGCCCTCCTGCGCGACGAATACCGCATGAACGCCCTGATCGGCGCTTATCCCAAGCCCTACATTGCCCTCGTGCACGGCATCTGCATGGGCGGCGGGGCGGGCGTGTCGGTGCATGGCAGCCCCCGGCTGGCGGATGCCACGCTGGGTTTCGCCATGCCCGAAACCGCGATTGGTTTTGTTCCCGATATCGGCAGCAGCTATTTCCTGTCGCGGGCGCCGGGCGGCATCGGCATGTATCTGGGCCTGACCGCCGAGCGCATCGGCCTGGGCGATGCACTGGAAGCGGGCTTCGTCACCCATGCGGTGAACGCTGCGGATTTCGATGCGGTGATCGAAGGATTGGCGAAGGGCGAGGCCGTCGATCAGGTTATCGCGCCCCACGTTCGCAAAGCCCCGCCCGGTCCGCTGTCACCGCATCGCCGCCAGATCGAAACGATTTTCTCGGCGGCGTCGGTCGAGGCCATCCTGGAACGGCTGGACCGCGACGGAAGCGATTTTGCGCGCACCACCGCGCAGATCATCCGCTCCCGTTCGCCGACCTCGCTGAAGATCGTGTTCCGCCAGCTTCGCGCCGCCGCGGCGCTGGACCTGAAACAGTGTCTGGCCATGGAATTGCGCCTGGCGCTGCGCCTGCTGCCGGGCCACGATTTCCGCGAAGGCGTGCGCGCCGCGCTGGTGGACAAGGATCGCGCGCCCAAATGGCAACCTTTGTCGCTGGCGGGCGTTGGCGGCCTTGATCCCTACTTTGCGCCATTGCAGGACGAGCTTTTCTGATTTTCTGAAAACTGTTTACGCTTTATTTGCCATAGCAGGACAGACTGCCCGTGTCTGCG
>Ga0118677_10003247_pt2 | contig 22847 bp, 16 predicted proteins | sample AliMusrvi5mmetaG_FD_86154 | JGI IMG/M metagenome (GOLD analysis project Ga0118677, IMG submission 86154)
GATAAAGTTACGGTTCATCGTAGTAAAGGCTTTTTCCCCCGGCGCGAGGATGCCGCCGTGGCGGCCGATGCAGGCGCCGCAGCCCACCACGCCGATGGTGCATCCGGCGTCAAGAAAGATGTCGATCAGCCCGTTTTTCATCGCTTTCTGGTAAATCACGGTGCTGGCGGGGGTGATGATCGTGCGGGTGTAGGGCGACACTTTTTTGCCCTTGAGGATGCCGGCGACAATCTCGAGGTCTTCATAGCGCCCGTTGGTGCAGGTGCCGATAAACACCTGGTCGATGGCCATGCCGGCCACTTCAGAGAGCGGCTTGACGTGGTCCACGTCGGGATGGCAGGCCACCTGCTCTTCGATCTGGCTGACGTCAAGCGTGATCACTTTTTCATACACCGGGTTGACGGCTTTGATCAGCTCAAACGGGCCCCGGGCTTTGGTTTCATTTTCAAGGAACTCCAGCGTCTTCTGGTCCGGTGCGATCAGGCCGCATTTGGCGCCCACCTCGGTTGACATGTTGGAAAAAACAATGCGCGCGTGCATCGGCAGCGAATCGATGTAGCTGCCGGCAAACTCGAGCGATTTATAGGTGCCCCCGTCCATGCCCAGCAGTCCGGCCACCGCCAGCATGACATCCTTGGAATAGGTGCCGGGGCGCGCCTCTCCTTCGAGGCGGATCAAAATGCTCGGCGGCACTTTAAACCAGGCCTTGCCCGTGGCCCAGGCCACGCCAATTTCAGTGGAACCGAAACCGGTGGCAAATGCCCCAAACGCGCCGTAGGTGTTGGTATGCGAGTCACCGCCGACAATCACCGCGCCGGGTTTAACAAAACCTTCTTCAATCATCACCTGGTGGCAGACACCCTGGTGGAAGAAGTTTTTGATGTTCTTTTCGCGGATAAATTCGAGCGCTTTTTTCTGATTTTCGGCCGCCTGCACATTGGGCGCAGGGTAGGCGTGGTCAAAATGGATCACGATTTTATCCGCATCACGCAGCGGCTTGCCGATCTCGCGAAAGGCTTTGACCGCCAGGGGCGTGGTGTTGTCATGGCTCATAATATAGTCAACGTCCAGCAAAACGATCTCACCGGCGCTGACCTGCCTCCCGGCTTTGCGGGAAAAAATTTCTTCTACCAGTGTTCCCATACAATCTTGCTCCTATTTTTGCAGGTTGTTTTCGGTGTGTTTTTTGAGAACGATGCGCGTATCGGTTTGTTTGATGCCCTGGATGGCGCGCAGTTCTTCGATGACATTGTTCAACTCGGCCGTGTTTTCGGCTTTGACAAAAATGCTGATATCGTAATCGCCCGTAATTTCATACACGTTGTAAATATTGGGCAGACTCTTCAGGCGGCGCACCACCGCGCTGGTATAAACATGCGACTCGACCTGGATCATCACGATGGCGTTGATATCTTTTGGAATGATGTCAATCGTGCGCCCGGTGATGTGTTCGGCAATCTCGATAATATCCGCATCAAAGAGGAACTTGCGCGTATCGCCAATTTTTTTGATCGACTCGGTAATGCGGTCGAGCTCATCCGCGGTGATGGTCACACCGTATTCCTCGAGGCGCGAAGCCACCGCGCGCTTGCCGGTATACTTGTCGATCACAATCTTGCGTTCACGCCCGATAATCGCCGGGTCAAAGGGTTCGTAAGTGCGCGGGTCTTTGAGCACACCGTTGGTGTGCACACCCGATTTATGTGAAAAGGCGTTGACGCCCGATATGGGCTTGTTGGGCGCCACGAAAAAGCCTGAAATTTTCTCCATGTAAGCGGCTGTGGGCAGCAGGGCCTTCATATCATATTTTTGGATGCCGGCCAGGTTATTGAGCGCCACCACCGTTTCCGTCAGGTCGGGGATGCCAGTGCGCTCGCCCATGCCGTTGATGGTGGTATGGATGCAGTCCGCCCCGGCGCGGATGCCCGCCATGGCATTCGCCAGGGCCAGGCCGTAATCGTCGTGGCAGTGCAAATCGATCTTGCAGGGTGCCAGGCGTTTGCGCAGGTCAGTGATGCGCTCAAACACTTCATGCGGCTGCATGATGCCCAGCGTATCGGCAAAACTGATGCGGTCTGCGCCCGCCTCAATGGCGGCATTGCAAATTTTGACAAGGTACTCGAAATCCGTACGGGAAGCATCTTCGGGGGTGTAGCGCACCTTCATCCCCAGGCTGCGGGCATAACGCACGTGCTCGATGACAATATCGAGGGCCTGGTCCTGGGTTTTGTGGGTTTTTGCATCGAGGTGGATCTTGGAAGTGGCATAAAAAACGGCCACGCGGTCGACGTTGCATTCTTTGGCTTTATCGATATTGGCTTTAATCGCCAGGGAATGGCCCACAATTTCGGCTTTGAGCTTCATGGAGGCGATCTTTTTAATCGCCTGGAAGATGTTGGGGGAAACACTGGGGTCTCCGGCCTCGATCATATCCACGCCCACCTTGTCCAGCAGGCGGGCGATTTCCAGCTTTTCATCCACCGTGAAGTTAACGTAAGGGGTCTGTTCCCCTTCTCGAAGGGTACTGTCTAATATTTCAACCATGGGATTACCGGGTTCCTTTCAAAAAATAATTTATAGATCAAATAGGATAAGAAGAAATCAGCGGGTAGCGGCTGTAGCCAGGCGCGCTGCTCGACGCTGACATTTGTTTAAAAGATAAGGGGGCGTTTTTGCCCACCGACAGGGTGTAATCCACAATGATCCCGGCGATGTCGACGTTGGTGGTCGGGGCCAGGGTGTGGAATTCCATTGTGTGATTGATCTCGTTAATTAAAAAACCGCGTTCTGAATCTTCAAAGACATCCACCGCCAGCACGCCGCCGCCCACAGCCTGGGCAGCCGCGACGCAAATTTTGTTTAATTCGGGTGTGACCGGGCAGTTCTCGCCAGAGCCGCCGCGCGCCGTGTTGGTGATCCAATGAGCAGAGCTGCGGTAAATGGCGCAGATGGTCTGGTCGCCCACGACGAAGGCGCGGATATCGCGCCCTGGTTTTTGAATGTATTCCTGGATATAAAAAACCGAATGCTGGTAGGAGCCCAATGTTTCCTTGTGCTCCAGGATGGCTTCAGCCGCATCGCGGTCGTTAACCTTCGACAGCAGGCGCCCCCACGAACCGACCACCGGTTTCAGCACAACCGGGTAGCCCATTTCTTCAATGGCCTGCAGAGCCGATTCAGTGGTAAAGGCCACGCGCGTCACAGGCTGGGGCACTTTCGCCCGCGCCAGGACGGCCGTGGTCGCCAGCTTGTCGCCGCAAATGGCGGCCACGCTCGACATATTGACCGTGGGAATGCCCCAGGCGTTCAGAATCTGGGTAACATACAATCCGCGTGAAAAGGACATGCTGCGCTCGAGGATCACCGCATACTGGCTCCAGGCGCCCACTTCCCCGATGTTCATTGAAATTTCACGGTCATCGATGCGGTCGTAGGTCACACCGCTGCGGTCAAGGGCCTCAAGCAGCCATTTCTCTTCAACGCGCACTCTTGAGAGTAGAATACCAACCTTCATAGCACCTCCGTCCCCTCTGGCACCGTGCCTGACGGGCACCGCGCGATGGGGATGTTCCAAAATAAACCGATTATTCGCCCCAATCTTCTTCTTCCATCGGTGCAAGCTCAAGTGTGAGCGGTTCGGTGCTGGTCACTTCGAGGTCGGCACCGCAATCCGGGCAAACCACAATCTCGCCCTGCATCACATTTGACAGGGCTATTTCAGCATCACATTCGGGACAATTTGCATTCATTTTTTCTCCTTTATTTATGTTTGCCTGATTCAGGCACTAAAAAAAAGCCCTCCGGTTTCCGGAGAGCTTTGGTTACACATCTTACAGGTCGAGCAAACCTGATTAACCGCCGCAAACCCACGGACCGTTAGGCTGGGTAAACTGAGGTTCTCGTCGCTTATCGTTGAACGATGGAACGCTGGTATGCGCAAGGTTGATCATGGGCATATTTATATACGATCCGGCGCAATTTGTCAATAGGAAAATATGACATACAGCATACATTTTCACATGTTTTGACTTCCCCCCCGGACGAGGAAATTTATTGGGTCTCTGGGGTTGATCCGCCACCTCAGCCCAGGCTGACCAAGCCGGCCAGGGCGAGGATGCCAAAAACCACCAGCACCCCTCCCGCCAGGCGGTTGACCCAGGTGAGCACCAGGTGATTAACCCGGCTGCGCAGCAGGCTGACCCCGCTGGAAAGCAGCAGCCACCAGGCTGCCGAACCCACAAAAACCCCGAGGACCAGCAGCCCGGCGTCGAGATAACTTCCGCGCGCGGCGCCGAGGCCCATTCCGGCAAAAACAGCCGCAAAGGAGAGAATCGTCATCGGGTTTGACAGAGTTAATAGAAAAGTGGAGAAGTAGGCCCCGGCCAGCCTGCCTGAACGCGGGGTGACCTGTGCCGCCTGTGCCGCCGGGCGTGATAAAAAGGTGCTGACCCCCAGGTAAAGTAAAAAGAAGCCGCCGATCAGGCGAAACCAGAATTGCTGCCCCACCAGCAGGCTTGAAACCAGGGTCAACCCGAACCCGGTGAGAATACCATAGACCAGGTCTGCCGTGGCTGCCCCCAGGCCCGAAACCACCCCCACTGTGCGGCCCTCGGCCAGGGTGCGGCGGATGCAAAGAATGCCAATCGGCCCAACCGGGGCGGCAATGGAAAAGCCCAGGATCAAGCCCCTCACCCAAAATGAAATATCCATCACAGGGCATATTTTATCACCCCTACACCCGAACCACAATCAACCCAAAAGACCCGGCATACTTCTTTCTAAAATTCACCAATTCTTTATCTCCCATGAATAAAATCCAAATGGGAACGCGTTATGATCATTACAGAAAGCAAAAAGCGACTTCTTCTTTCTCCTCTTATAAATCACACTTCCTGTCGGCAGCAGGGAGTGTGATTTATTAATCCAAGAGGGCAATCTGCAAAACAAAAAAGATATATAAATTCTATATAATCTATAAATAAAATCCAAATTAGTTCGCTTTATAATAGAATTAACAAAACAAAAACAGACTTCATTCTCCTCCTCTCAAAAACCACACTCCCTGTCGGCAGCAGGGAGTGTGGTTTATTAACAGCTGAAGGCCGGCCTGACGGATGGAACAAAACTGAAATTTTTATTTGACTCCTCTGTCATTAAACTGTAAACTAAAACAAGCTGTAAATGAAATGACTCCGGTTTATTCTCCCAGATCACCATCCATGACTCCTTTGAATATGGGTACTCCTGGAAATCACACGACCGTTGTGTCTGGATCAATCTATGAATAACGTTCCTGAATCCAAAAATACAGATGGGGAAAAATCTATCGGGGATGAATTGAGCCGCCTGAAACGGACACTCAATATATTCGGTGAGTGCAACCGCGCGCTGGCTGGCGCCGTAAACGAAAGAGCACTTTTAGATCAAATCTGCAGCATTATCATCGAAACAGGCGGTTACCCGCTGGCATGGGTGGGGTATCCCGAACCAGTGGAACCTTACCGGTTGCTGCCTGTGAGCGCAGTGGGACCCCAGACGCGATACCTTAAAGATATCTTCATCAGTTGGAAGGACAATGAATTCGGACAGGCGCCGGCTGCATTATCCATTCGCAGCGGGCAGGCGCAATTAAGCTCCAATGCTCCCGGTGACCCGGCCTTCAAGCACTGGAATCAGCGCGTGCTTGATTCGGGCCTGGCGTCTGTGGTTGCACTGCCGTTGAAAGAAAAAGATCAAAACGGGATATTGGGCACACTGGTCATCTATTCCAATTCGGTGGGTGCTTTTTCACGCGAAGAAGTCGACCTGTTTGCCAGCCTGGCGGATAATCTTGCCTATGTCATTTTCAGCCTGCGCAAACAGGCCAGCCACGCCCAGGTTGAAAATGCGCTGGCTGAACAGCAGCAGCTTCTGCGCACCCTGATGGATTCCATGCCTGACACAATTTATGTCAAGGACGAAAACAGCCGCTTTTTACTTGCCAACCAGGCCATACTCAAACTAATGAACGCTGCCACGACCGATGACCTGCTCTACAAAACCGATTTTGATTTTTACCCCGCTGATCTGGCCCAAAAATATCACCAGGACGAGATGGATATTATTCGAAGCGGGCAGCCAATGATTAACATGATTGAGCCGATTATTCCCGAGGACGGCCAGGTCCGCTGGTATTTAAGCACTAAAATACCATTCCGCGACCAGCATGGCAGGGTCAAGGGAATCGTCGGCATCGGGCGCGATATTACGCAGATCAAAAACATGGAAGCCGACCTGCAGAAAGCGCATGACGAACTGGAAGAGCGCGTAGAGCAGCGGACGCTTGAATTAAAAAAAGTAAACCAGCAGCTGGCAGGCCTGTATGAGATCAGCCAGGCCATCACTGCCCCGCTGCAGCTGGATTTGGTACTCAACGAAATTGCACAGCGCACCGCCGAATTGATGGGGAGTGATACCGGGGTGATTATGCTCCTGGACGGTGAAGGTGAGAGCCTTTCCATCCGCGGCGCATACGGGGTGAGTGAAGAAATGGCAAAGATCATCCATCACCAGATTGGCGAAAGTGTTTCCGGATGCGTGGCGCAAAGCGGCCAGGCATTGCTGGTGAATAACTTGCGTGAAAATGCAGTTTTTTATAACGAAAATGCTAAATAGAGGGACTGCTTGCGGTCGTGTGCGTGCCGCTTATTTTTCAAGGGCGCACCATTGGAACGCTGAGCGCCCAGAGTAAGAGCAACCCCCAGGCCTTTAATCCCGACCATATGCGCCTGTTGAGCATGCTGGCGGCGCAGTCTGCGATCGCGATCGAAAATGCGCGGCTGTACGAGCAGCTCGAACAGGCGCGCAGTGAATTGGAAAAAAGGGTTGAAAAACGCACTGGAGAACTGCTGCGCATTAATTCCCGCCTGCAGATGGAAATCATCGAACGCAAACGCGCCGAGGCTGAATTCCAGGCGCTTAACGCAGAACTTGAAAAACGGGTCAAAGTGCGAACCCGGCAGCTCGAGGAAAGCGAAACCTTCTTTCGCAGTCTCTTTGAAAACTCGCCTGACGGGATTGTGATCATTGACCCCCACAGCAGCGATAATTCGTGGAAAATTGTGGATGTGAACCCCGAAGCCTGCCGCATGAACGGCTATTCGCGCGAAGAGTTGATCGGCCAACCGATCGATATCCTTAATTTAAGTGCTGAAGTTGACCCAACGGACCGTCCCGCACAGCTGGAAGGTTACCGCCACACCAGGCTTAAGCGCATCCGCATCACGCACCAGCGCAAGGACGGTTCCGTATTCCTGGTCGATTCGGCCAGCTGTCTGGTGATCATTGGCGGGCAGGAATTTTTAATGGGTTTTGACCGGGATGTCACCGAGCAGGTCAGGATAGAAAATGGGCTGCAGCAGGCGCACGATGAAATGGAAATGCGCATCACAGAGCGCACGGCTGAACTGGCCAAATCCAATGCTGAATTGATAAATGAAATCAATGAACGCGCGCTGATTGAAAAAGCGCTGAGTGAAAGCGAAGAGCATTTTAAACGCATCATCAACACCGCCAGGGAGGGCGTGTGGGGCGTCGATTTTGAGGGGCGCACGACTTTGGTTAATGCCCGCATGGCTGAAATGTTGGGTTATTCCATCGATGAGATGATCGACACTCTTTTCGATGACTATACCCTCCCTGAAGACATGCCCGACCACAGGCAGCGCGGGGTCAAACGGGCAGCCGGTTTATCCGAACAGTACGAACACCGCCTGAGGCGCAAGAACGGCAGCATCATCTGGGTGATGGTGTCTGCCACCCCGCTCTTCGAAGAGAACGGCCAGTACCAGGGATCCATGGGCATGTATGCCGACATCAGCGAACACAAAAAGGCTGAGAAAATCCGCGAAACCCTTTACCAGATATCCCAGGCGGCTATCTCAACCGCCAAACTGGATGACCTTTATTATTCGATCCACCGGAGCCTGGCAGGATTGATGCCGGTTGAAAACATCTATATCGCCCTTTATGATGAGGTCAATGACCTGTTCCATTTTCCTTATTTTGTGGATCAGCAAGATGAACAACCCTCGCCCGAAAAACCCGGAAAGGGAATGACAGGGTATGTGCTGCGCACTGGCAAAGCGCTGCTGGCGCGCTCCGAACAGTTTGATGCCATCTCTAATGAGGGAGGGTTTGCCCTGCTTGGCACCCTGTCAGTGGATTGGCTTGGCGTTCCACTCAAGGTTGAAAACCATTCAATTGGCGTGCTGGTCATTCAAAGTTACGATGAGTCCATCCGTTATCATGAAGACGATCGAAGCATTATGGAATTTGTCTCCACCCAGATTGCCATGGTGATTGAGCGCAAAAAAGCGGACGAATCATTGCGGCGAAAGCTGGAGGAATTGACCGTTTTACATGAGATTGCCGATGCCGGTGTCAAAACCATGAATGAAGCGGAACTGATCGACCAGACGACGCGCATCATTTCAATGGCTTTTCCCGCGGACAACTGCGGCATCCTGCTCTGGAATAAGGATGAAGAAAAACTGGTGCACCAATCCTCCTACATTGGTTTGCGCGGTGACCAGTTAAAGATGGACAGCCTGAGCGGAAAAGGTATTATCGGCCATGTTTTTGCCAGCGGACAGAGCTGGCGCATCGGGAATGTGTGTCTCGAACCCGATTACCTCTCCATCGATCCGCGCGTCCAATCGGAATTATGTGTCCCGCTTAAACTGGGCGAGCGGGTCATGGGCGTGATCAATATTGAAAGTGAACGCATCGATGCATTTTCAATCGCGGATGAACACCTGCTGGAGACGATTGCCAGCCAGGTTGCCACTGCGATTGAAAAATTCCACCTGTTTGATGAGACCCGCCGCCACCTGAAGCGCTTGGACGCCCTGCATACGATTGACAAGATCATCACATCCAGCATGGAACTGGCTTTCACGATGGGCGTGGTGATCGACCAGGGGATCAGTGTCATGGGGCTGGATGCCGGCGATGTGCTCTTGTTGAACCTCAACACCCAGGCCCTGGAAGCGCTGGTCACCCGCGGTTTCCAAAGCGCCGGGGTGCAGCATGGGGACCTGCGCCTGAGCGGTCTGTTCGCCAGAAGGCTGGTGCTGGAGCGCAAAGCCATCCTCCTGCCTGATTTGAAGAAAAGCGATGAACCTTTTACCAAAGATTTGCAATTGGGCGGGGAAGGCTTTAAAGCCTATTTTGGAGTGCCCATCCTGGCCAACGGCCAGGTGAAAGGCGTGCTTGAAATGTTCAGCCGGACCCCGGTAAAACCAGAACCGGAGTGGGCCGATTTTCTTACAGCCCTGGCCGCCCAGTCTGCGATCGCAATCGACAACACGCGCCTGTTTACCGCCTTGCAGCAAACCAACCTTGAATTGACTGTTTCCTATGACGCCACCCTGGAAGGCTGGACCCGCTCGCTTAAACTTCGCGATGAAGATACGGAAGATCATTCTCAGCAGGTCACTGACCTGACCCTGGCGCTTGCCCAAAAAATGGGGGTCGAGCAGGAAAAACTTGTCCACATCAGGCGCGGCGCGCTGCTGCACGATATTGGCAAAATCGGAATCCCGGACCGGATTCTTTTAAAGCCGGGGAAACTTACCGGGGAAGAATGGGCCATCATGCGCAAACACCCCCAGTATGCCTTCGACCTGCTTAATCCCATTTCTTATTTGCGCCCGGCGCTGGAGATTCCCTTCTGCCACCATGAAAAATGGGACGGCAGTGGGTATCCGAATGGGTTAAAAGGGGAACAAATTCCACTCGCCGCACGCATTTTTGCCGTGGTGGATGTCTGGCAGGCGCTCACTTCAGACCGTCCGTACCGCAAGGCCTGGAGCGAATCCGAAGCGCTGGACTATATCCGCACCCAGAAGGGGGCACATTTTGACCCTGACGTGGTGGATCTCTTCCTGGCGTGGCATGCAGAAAATTCCAGGGCGGACAACCAGGGCAATTTCTAAATTTTGCTCCCTGCTTCTTGCCGGGTGGGGGTAAATATGATAAAATTCTTCGACCTGTGGACTTTGGAGAGATGGCCGAGCGGCTTAAGGCGCCTGTCTTGAAAACAGGTTTAGCGAAAGCTAACGTGGGTTCGAATCCCTCTCTCTCCGCCTGGTTCTTTTTTGCTGATAGAGCAGAAAAGGCTTTAACAATTGATTGGGGAGGTGCCAGAGTGGCCGATTGGGCTCGCCTGCTAAGTGAGTGCTGGGCTTTAAACTCAGCCGCGGGTTCGAATCCCGCTCTCCCCGCACTTACAACTTAATCCTGATCCCTCCAATTTGTACGATTAAAGAGGGTTTGACAATCATCAGGCATAGGTTGGACAACGAATAAACCATAAAGCCTCGGTGTTCGGATTTCGAACATGGAGGCTTTATGGTTTTAAACTCAATAATCTCGGATGATAGCACCGCGGATATAAACTGGGTTTGGGAAAATTGTTTAAAATCAATAAAAAATGAACATCCGAGAGATGTCTTTCTCAATCAGTATGTAAACGAAATCGAAAATATCACTTATAAAGACGGCGAGTTAATCATCAACTGCCCTTCCAAGGAAGGTAAAGAGTGGTTGGCCGACAGGGGATTTTTCATACTTCACAGGTATCTCTCCGGCTTTATGAATAAAGAAGTTTCATTAAAGCTTATTTCCTCCCCGGCAAAAGCTATTTTGACGGATGAGGTTTCCATCATCCCTGAATATAACAATTATTATGAAGACACCATCAAACCCGAACTGATCATTGTACTGCCGGGATATTTTTCACGATACATTCCGTTCTTAGGTCCCCAGGTCTCCTTCATTTTTTTGTCCTTCTTCCAGATAGCATATGAAAAAGGCTTAATCCAAAGAAAAAAAGATATTCCTTTTTCGGTGTCCGCTCAACGAATAGCAAAGTATGCAGGCATGGACATCCGGACATTTCAGCGATGGGTCGAAAAAGAATCCACTTGGGAAAAATTAAACTGGCTTGTAAAAAGAACCGATCAAAAACAATATTTTCAGGGGGCAGATGGAAGGCCGCACAGGCAGTCTCTCACCTATAGAATCTCCATGTCATTACCCCTTACGCCTTTCGATGCAGAAAGTTTACAACACTGGCTGAATGAACAGTTGTCGCACGTCCTATCTCCCATTGAAATCATTAAATATGCGCTGAATGCACCCATGAGCAGTATAAGGCCCGATCCAACCGTTCGGCAAGTGAAAAATCAGTCTTTTGCTAACGGTCCAAAAACCGTTTATGAGATTGTCGAGCAGGTATTTGGAAAAATCGAATCAGCGGAAATGGAATCCTTAACCGGTAAACTTGCTGATCGATATATGTCCGTCCGTGATCATATTTTTGTGTCCCATTATTTTGTAAAAAACTGGATACCCTTACTTGGACCTGGCGCAGCCTGGATGATTATTCTGCTCAGGGAACTCACCTATTACAACAGGACCACTGGAGAAATCAGGGATCTGGTCAATATCAATGAAGGATATCAACAATTAGCTCACTGGATCGGATCCCCCCGCGCTAAAACAATTTGGGAATGGATTCGTGAGGATGAATTTGTCGGTCAATTTGTCACCGAGATTCCTCTTCAGGACAACTGCGGCAATTTTGAAACAGCGCCCCGCCAGTTTAAAATTGCAGTCAAAGATCCCTTAACACCAAAAGATGAGAAGACCTTACTCATTCCGCAAAATAGTCATTCCAACCCTATTGGCGCAAATGTCATGATTAGCAAAGGGTCAGCGACGATCATTGGCGCAAGTGTCATGCATAGCAATGGCGCAGATGTCACTATTAGTGGCGCAAATGACGCCAGTGATGGCGCGAATGACATACCTGATGGCGCAAGTGTCGCTTCTGGATGGCGCGAATGTCAGTGTTTAATTAATACCAAAGACTCTCAAAACACCATTATTTCTGTAAACACAGATTTTCCCAATAAAGAAATTTGTTCTTCAAATGGCATCGATAATGATACCGATGAAAACAGGTTTCTTACCAATTTCCTCCAATTTTATGGCATTTCCTTACCTCAAACACAAAAAATAAAAAAATCCCGGGTATTTTTTATGGCGCTGGTATCCTGGCTTTTGTACTGTTCCTCTCCGCCAGGAAAGACAATTTCCGATCCGCTAAATTTTGCTTTGCAGCGATTACTGGATGACCCAGAAAAAGGTGCTGGCGGCGGGTTTGATTTTCTAGCAAGTCTGCCAATTAATCAGATTTTGGAATTGATTCGGGGGCATCCCATAGAATTGGCTGTGACAGATACACATTGGTTGGTAGTAATGAATGGCGCAAGCAGAAATAGATTAAATTTACTGTTAGACGGCCTGGAATACATTCGCTCAACATCTAAACACAAACGATTAGCAAATTTGGAGGTTTAACATGATTATTTTTGGAGAAGATCTTGGTATTGGAGCCAATAAATTATTTGGCCCAGCGGGAGGGCTTGAACTCCAGGCCCAGGTGGCGGCCGAAATCGGCAAACCGGTTACTTCACTGCTGGGATTTACAAACCGGAAACCGCCCATGCAAATCAAGGTGGATGGCATGGTTTATTATGTTGGAGCCGGTTCGCATGATTGGGGACGGGCCATCGAGAATTTGGATTACGACCGGATGAACGGTGTTCCGGAAACACGCGCCATCCTTTACGCCAGCCTGACCCATTACATGAATTTTCATGGAAAAATCGATGAAGATGTCAATGTCATCGTCGGTCTGCCACTTGAACCTTTAAGCGGTGAGACGGGTTTGGAAAACGCAGAAAAAGTGAAACACTGGCTTAAGGGGAACCATTCCTGGGAGGTTGAAAACAATCCATACAATGTGTTTATTTCCGATGTAAAGGTCACCAGCCAACCCAGTGGCGCCTTGTTTGATTATTTGCTTGATGATTATGGCATGTTTATAAGCGAACGGAAAGCGCACTTTAGTCAGGAAGTTGGAATCTTGTCCATTGGTTTTAACACCATTGAAATCCTTACGGTCAGTAACAGGACGCCGGTTCAGGGGATGACTGCAGGAAAAACCGTCGGTGTACGACGTTTACTTGAATTGATCAACAAGCAGCAGCTTTATACCTTGGGAGAACTGGACACACGCCTGCGAGCTGGTGTCCTTGATATAACCTCCGCTCTACCCGTCTGGGAAAGAGAAGTGACCGGACAGATCGAAAAAGTCTGGGGAAATCGGTGGAAACGGTTTGCACAGGTCATTGTTGTGGGCGGGGGAGCCTTGCTGCTTTCAAATACCCTAATGGCCTGGTTTAATGGCAGATTGAATATCCCCATCGATCCGGTTATGGCGATCAGCCGGGGTCTTTATAAACAAGGATTGATGATTCAGAACCGAAAGGTCAAATGAAAACACGTGGACGTCCCCCTCTAAAACAAAGCAGCGTTGAGGTCCACGTTCATTTGAGATTACAGATTGGAGAAGATGATGATCTCATCCGATATTTTTATGAGTTACCCAATCGTCGCCGGGCAGCTGCATTAAAAATGGCTTTACGTGCTGGCGGTATGCAAAACAAGGAAAGCACATCGGAAGTGGACGATAACCTGGCAGACGATTTATCAAATTTATTATTCTGATATTTATGACTATTCGGAATGACGCGTAGGAACCCGCAAGGCAGATAGTTGGACATAACACTCAACATTCGGAATTGTGTATGGAAAGGAAAATGGAATGAAACGTAGAACGATTGACAGATTGGAACCAAAAATCAAAGAGTTGAATTCTCTTGCAAAAGTAAAAGACCGCGGCGAATACAGGCTTGACTATATTCCCCATTTCGATGGCAACCGGGAAAAGGGCTATTACCTTGTTTGGCGTGGATATGATCATTATGTTCCGCGAGACCACAAGCTTTACAACTATTGGCTGTATGGTGAAAATATTGGTTACGCATGGGAATATGCCGCCGAATTTCTGGATAACCTGATATATGCCACTCGGATGGGGGAACAAGGATTCATATATACCAACTGCCAGCGCTGCGGTTTCCGTTTTAGGCTCTATAAGCAGCAAAACGAACCGTGGGAATGCCATTATAGCTTCTGCCCGAAGTGCGGAGAGGCAGGTTATACCGTGCGTTCTATGGAAATCCATGTGACCCCCCAAGATCTTCCTGTGGAGCGCGCTTGCATTCGTTGTGGTCGGGATTTGAGCCAGGAGCATTGGGAGAATATCCGGGTATCCAGTTATGGATGGAGCAGTCAGGCTGGGAGGATTTTCACTTGCTATTGTCAAGATTGTTTCCCTTACTATCAAACGAAAATGAAAGGGAAGGACGATGAGAGCGAGGATCAATCTAATCCACACAGTGCGATTAATGCGCAATCCCAAATACAAATAAGCTCCACAGGAAAATACGAATAGCCATATTTTTTTGGGAACCAAAAATTATTACCGGATTTTTTGGTTCCCAGAATATATCAGGAAACGAAATAAAAAAAAACATCAAATTCATTGAGTGAAATTTATAAACAAGGATTGAAAATGGCTTTTATGTCTCAAGCCATGCAATGAAAGGAGAAAAAATGTCACCTAATTTTTCAGATTATCTTGAATTTCAAAAAAAACGCGGTCTGGCCGTTTTGACAATTAAAGGATACCATTCCGATCTTAACCAATTTGCCCGATGGTTTAATGAAAAAGTCGGGCAGGAGGTTACTCCCCAATTATTACAAAGCGAGCATGTTTTTGGATACCGTCAATATATGATCAATAAAGGTGATAAACCACAAACGATTAATCGAAAACTTGCTGCTATCATTTCTTATGGATGGTGGGCAGTCAAAACAAAACAAATAACAATTAATCCAGCAGAGGGAATTAAAAACATGGCAGAAACCACTTTGGCACCCAAGTGGTTGGATAAACGTCAAAAGTCAGCAATTATGCGTACATTACGGAGAGAAATAGAAGAAGCCAAAGATCAATATCCTCGTTTATGGCTGTTACGTTTACGTGATAGCGTGGCTGTTTCATTAATATTAAATACCGGGATACGATTAAGCGAGGTATGTGATTTGAAATTGGATGATGTTAAAATCTCAGAAAGAAAAGGCAATATTATCATTCGGCAGGGAAAAGGGCAAAAAAGGCGGATTATCCCCTTAAATAACGATGGGCGTGGGCTTCTCTTGATGTGGCTAAATCATCGTCCCAAGAATAAAGGGGATATGCTCTTTACCGGCCAACGGGGTGAAGGCATGAATCCCCGAGCAGTTCAAAGAGCCGTTCACCGCATTGCAAAAAAAGCAAAAGTTGAGAACGCTACTCCGCACACCTTACGTCACACTTTTGCAAAAACCCTCTTGGATGAGAATGTGCCCATAGATCAAGTTGCATTATTGCTTGGACACTCCAACCTGAATACAACCCGAATCTATACGACACCAGATGAAAAAGACTTGGAAAAGGCTGTCGGCAAAATTAATGAAAATAGAGAAACTTTAGGTGCTGATATGAATACATACCAACAATTACAATTTTAACGAAATATCGGTACTTGTCTATTTATAATCCCCATCATTTATATTGTAGCGGCTGAGCAAAATCACCGAGATTCAAAAATTTTTCAAAGGGGGAACGCGGCAGTATGCGTCGAACATTGCCATCCTTGTCAAATAAAATAGCTTCAAACATGGTGTGCAGCAAAGCTTTTTTTGATTCCACCGTCATTTTTTCCCACAAAGTATGGAAATTTTCCAACAGTGGGATAACGTTGGATCCTTCCGGTTGAGATGAGGGTTTTAAAGACATTAGTTTGCGATGAATCTCCAAACTCTGGAGTTCTAGGCGCGAACGATCAATGTAATGATTTCTGAAATAACTTTTTTGTTCCGCCAACATACTACGTAAATTAAAAGCATTTCGTTCAAATGTTACGGACCCTTCATCATCAAGGAAATATGCGACGATGGTTTCATACCATTCAGGCGGGATTTTAAAATTATCAATCATTTGAACGATTGCCTTATCCATCTTTTTCGCAGAAAGCGTTGCTGAATGGCGCTGGCGAAACGCCTCGGCGCTTTCAGAAACGTTATCGGATGTTTTTGATGCCAGGATAGTACTATTCCGCGAGGGCATATATTGATCATGCAGTGCAGCGCAACGATAATATTGATTCCCAGATCCGCCAGTAGAACCACGTAAAGGTACTAATTTTAAATCATGCTGGTAACATTCCCAGCAGTATCCCACTCCTATCTCAGAGCCAGACAGCAGGTAAGTTCGACGTGGTTTTTCCTTATTGGACGGGGTAAAACGTTTACTTATTCGCAATTGATTGATTACTAACCACTCCGAACGATCAATAATCCCCTGGTGAAGCCCATCGAATTTAAACAAAGGGGTTCGTTTATCTTTAAGAGGCTTTTGTTCAGGGCGTGAACCATCAATGGATGGATCCAGCTCGAGGGGATGGGTGGGATAGTGCGCGACCCAACCAGCATAAAATACGTTGGTCAGAATGTCGCGGATATTATCCCTGGTGAACTCTCCTGGTAGGGTGGATCCAGGCCGCCCCTTGGTCCGGTATTTGACCTTCAAGCCGTTTTCGAGAACCAAATCGGTGCTGTTATAATGGTCTGCGATTTGGCGGTCCGACCAACCCTCGCGGTAAAGTGAGTATGTTTCCTGCACAACTCTTTTTTCAACAGGATGGGGTACAAATATTTTTCCTCGCTGGTTTTCCTCAGTGCGATCAGGGCTACCATACAAGGGGCAATAACCTATCTATTACCCACATCTTGAAAAGGCAAGGAAATGGGTTAGACTTCTAAACAAACGAAAAGAAGAGAGAATTGAGCATTGCCAGATAAAGTGCAAACCGAAGAACTATCCTGGGCCGTTGAAGAGTTTATACAAATTGACTTAAAAGACGAACGCTTGAATCGTCGCTGTCAAGTATTGGCAGACGCACTTGGGAAACAACCAACAGCGCCGATAAATCAAGCATGTGAAGATTGGACAGACAGCAAGGGAGCGTACCGTTTCGTGAATAATGAGAAGGTAACGCCAGGGGAAATTCTATCTCCTCACAATCAGCGCACGGTTGAGCGGATGAAAGGTTACAAGACCGTATTGGCAGTGCAAGACACGACGTTTTTAAACTACACACACCATCCTGACACAGAAGGTTTGGGAGAAATCGGGAAGAAAATCCAAAATCAACGCGGATTTGGCATGCATTCGACAGTGGTGGTTGCGCCCGATGGACAGCCATTGGGAATATTAGACACGACGTTTTTGATACGACCCATTGGAGCGCCTGCACACACACCTGAAGAAGCGCGAAAACAGCCCATCGAAGAGAAAGAGAGTTATCGATGGCTGGAATCCTTCAAGAAAACAATAGAGTTGGCCCCAGAAGGTGTCCAGGTGGTCACTGTCTGCGACCGTGAAGCCGACATTTACGAGATGTTTGTCATGGCGCAAGAACGCCAGGCTGCTTTGTTGGTACGAGCCGATGACGACCGATGTTTGCAAGATGATGAAGTTAAACACCTGTGGGCGAAGGTTGAAAGGCAACCCATTTTGGGCGAACTCAGCGTACATATTACGGGTAACGACAAGCGCAAAGAACGTCAGGCCAGCGTCTCGGTTCGTTATTGTAGTATCAAACTGCGCCCCCCTTGGCGTCCAGGGCAGAAAAAAATGCCGGTAGTGACACTTCAGACTATTCTGGTTCGAGAAGAGAACCCACCGGAAAATTTAGCTGACTTGGGTGATCACGAACCGATTGAATGGATGCTGTTAACCAATACACCCGTCACCACCTTTGAAGAAGCCGTGCAAGTGATTGGATGGTATTGTTGCCGTTGGCAAATTGAAGTCTTTCACAAAATCATCAAATCCGGTTGCCGCGTTGAAAACAGCCTGCTACAAACCGCAAAACGCTTACAAAACTACATCGCACTGATGTGCGTTGTGGCCTGGCGAATACATTGGTTGACCTACATCAATCGCACCTCGCCCGATTTGCCCTGCACCTATATTCTGACCACAGTGGAATGGCAGGCACTCTACATGCGCATTCACAAAACCACAAAATTTCCAAAAACATTACCGACTGTCCGCCAGGCAGTACGCTGGATTGCTCAAATGGGCGGTTTCTTGGGGCGTAAGTCAGATGGCGAACCTGGCGTTACTGCCATTTGGCGCGGTTGGCAACGTCTCCAAGATTTGGCTTCCACTTGGGATATCGTCGTTAATCAGAAAACACAACTTGTGGGTAATAGATAGGGCAATAACCCTTGCCATTGGAATCCGTGCACTTTGAACAACAACCCCGGCAGTAGCCGAAAATGTATGAAGCATTAGGCAAACCTCTTTTCAACCTGGTCATTTTAGCCTCAATGGTATGTGTTGATGTTTGCCAAACCGGCCATTCGGCCCATATCGCGACCATTCCCAATAACAGGCGCCCGATAGGGGTAAACGGATCGAAAGGGTCACTTAATGAAACGAATTGGACTCCTACTTGTTTGATCAATCGAATGAATGCAAAAAATGCCTCGAAATTTCGAAAAACTCGATCAATACGGTGAATAATGACGATGTCAATTCGCCGCGCCAGAATATCCCGCCTGAGCCGTTGAAAACCATCTCTCCGCGAATTACTCCCTGAGAAGTCTGCATCTTCATATTCGACGACAATCTCTATGTTGTGTTTCTCCGCATATTCTCTGGCATCAGCTGGTTGAAAATCGAGGGAATAAGAAATATCGTCAGGAGCCAGGTTAGAGAGGCGTGAATAAACTGCAGCTCGCGGGCGTTCAGGCAACCTTGTCCCATCTAGAACATCTTTCACCAGTTTTCCAATTTCGTCAAACATGTTTTTCGACTCCTTTTTCATTATCATCTTCAATCTGGTTAGTTTCAGCCATCTTTATAGCCCGTAAGGTAATCGCTAGTTCGCGACAAAAGTCTAAAATGTTTTCATCAGAAACAAAATCTTCAAGGGGCTCAAAAACTTCTAATTCCATTTGTGTTTCCTCCGAAAAATAGTTTGTAGACAATATTTTTAATTGGTGTTGTCTGCGTTTGATAATAACGAAAAACGCGCGATAAAGGAAATATAATGTTCGTTTCAGCTTCGTTAAAGCATCGTTACAAAAAGTGAAAGAATGCAAAGTATCAGAAAAGCGCCCTTTGCGGAGCGCTTTTTGTTATATGTTGGTTATTCCAAAGACTTTTTTTATAGTCACAAGAAACTTTATTCAAAAGAGGCCAAATAACTCGCCAGCAACCCCCGTTCCATCCTGGATCTCCCATGCCCCAAGTCTGCGCTCAATTGAGCTAAAACTTCGCTACGGCTCATTCCATCCGCCAGATATTGTTCATATCTTTCTGCCACAAAAGTACGCCGGAGATCATGCGTTTTGGAATGATCCAGCCCCATTTCCTTTGTCACACCTTCAACTGACCGTTGGTAAGCGCGAACCAGGGCCTTTGAATCCTTCATTGTCTTGATAAAAAGCCGGGCTCGCCCTGATGTTTCTGCGGCGTTACGCCACTGTATCAAAGTTTGACGCGTCTTATCGTCTCTCACCAATACCTCCCGAGGCCTGCCCTTTTTTGTTCCATCAGCTGCCTCCAGGGTTAATTTACTGCCATCCGGTGAAATTGCTATAGCCCTCAGGCAGATAGCTTCATCCACTCTCAGCCCAGCACCGCGCTGAATCTGGGCAATCGCTTCAAAACGCCGGTCCCGAAAATTCCCCAGGGTTTCAACGATTCTGTTAGCTTCTTCAGTTGTATAAGGTTTAGGAGCAGGCGTTAATCGGGGTCCTTTGGGCTCTGCGCGGACTAATGGTGCAACCTGATCATCCCGCCAACCGATTTTATGGGCTACTGCATCTGCTTTGTTGATCACAGCCACATATTTATCAATGGTTGAACCGGCCAGGTTACGGTCCGTTAGCGATTTGAAAAAGGCTGTAATATGTTCCGGCTGCAAATCCCTGACCTGTTGAACCCCAAATTCGCTGCGCGTATATTTTAGGACCCGCGCAAAACCACCCACATACTCTTTAAAAGTTGTGGAATGGAATATCTTCCAGTCCCGGCTGCCATCCGCCCGAGCCTCCCGCCGCGATTGGCCAATGGCGTTGGCATGTTTAAAGAGTTGCAAAGATTCCTGGAGAGACGATTTGTGTTTTCCCATCTGGTTAGTCCTCTCTTAATTAATTTTAAACCCATTCTTCCGTGGTAACGGGCTTCTCCCGTTACCACGACTGCGCCCTGTTTTCCCGTTTTCCAGAGCCTTTTGTCGTGTCCAATCAATATTCGACCACCCACATGAGCTTTGAGGCTCTTGTGTTTATTCCTTACCCAATAATTGTCCATCTACACCACTCACCATTTCGGCACGCCTGGCGCCGGATTTCCGACGTTGTTCCAGGGACCGGCGCCAGGGTTAAATCCTCAAAGGAGGATTGAGGCAAGAGCTGTTTCCAGCCCTAAAAGCTCGTTTTGCGTCGAGGTGAGCAAGTCCTCGTTGGCCGGATCCCCGTCGGGGGAGTGTAATTACCACCATCTCCCCCCCATAGACAGAATCGTGCTATGGGGGGGATGATTCACAACATCAAACATCCCGTGCCGCGCAGGGAAAATGTTGTCAGGAACGGCAAAAGCTTTCAAACTAGCCAGCTGCCTCCGGCCATAAAACGGACAGGGTTGGTTAGAGAAAAAGGAAGGAATAACAGATCCAGGAATGATTAAATGGGGGCGACAATTTCTATCAAAAGAGGATTGAGGCGGATGGTATTCCAGAAAAAAGAAGTGGGAATTTAGAAAAAGGTAGTTTTTTGAAGATCAGGCGGATTTATGAGCAATTACTGGCAATGCATAATCAAATTCCCCCAAAGATAATCTGGATGGCATTTCGATCAATACCAGTTTTTCTTTTGCGCGAGTGACAGCTGTATAAAACCAGCGGCGTTCAGTTATATCTCCATTTATGATTTTGATTCGTCCGCGATCTACAAATACCGTTTTCCACTGGCCCCCCTGCGATTTGTGGGCGGTCATCGCATAAGCGGGTTTAACCAGCAGGGCATGAAGATATGGATCAGTGACCAAATTATTTGATCGCAGCGCCTGACGCCGGATTTGACAAAGTGTTTTCATTGTCTGAGGCGGCAAGTGCAAATCTTCAGAGTACAACAATGATAAATTGAGTTTGGCGGGTAATAAAATTCTCTTTTTTCCTATCTCGACATCCAATTCCGCGTCACAAAATGGGATATGACCCACCATTTCTATTCCACTGACACTTTGGATTTTGACGATTTCGCCGTTTGCCATAAACGGTATTTCATTGGATTTCCACAAATAGTTATTCTGGATGATCATTACCCGGTCGCTGGCCTCGAGACAGTTGTGAGAACGATGGAAAATCTGTTCCCGGATCATCTGGTTGTAGTAGCAAGCATCCCGATTGGAATGCGTAATCACAGCTATATTTTGAGGATCCTCCTCAAGATAAGCTTTTTCTAAAACGGGCAGAATGGCGTCCCTGGGGAGAATCTGCACATCTGGCGAATCGGATAAATGGATGGCGGATTTAAGGTTGGTTTCTACCAGATTGCGAGCCTGGCTCACCACGGACAACAATCCCATATGGTTTGCCTGGCGAACTACTTCACTCAGGTTAGAGATGAGCGGAATGGACGTGAACCATTTCTTCAGATAATCCGGGCAAAGTGCAGCTGAGACATCTTCCTTTACTGGCGGAAGTTGGCAGGCATCGCCCACAAATAAAATCTGGTTATTTTGACCTGATAAGATATATGCGATTAAATCATCCAGGAGGCCGTTGTGGGTCCATCCTGATTGGTAACCGCTTGAAATCATGGATGCTTCATCGACAATATATATTCCATTTGAAGGCGCCGGATTACGTAAATCGATTTCAATCTCACCGTCCCATTCCGTTATTACATAAATGTGCCGGTGGATTGTCTCAGCCAGGTGATTGGAATAGTCCATGACAACTTTTGCCGCCCGCCCAGTAGGAGCCAGAAGATAATAATTTTTATCCATCGCGTGTAGTGTTTTCACAAAGGCCGCCAAAAGGCTGGTCTTTCCACTGCCAGCATGCCCTGTTAGAATGGCACAGGGGTATTGTTCAAGGATGAATTTTTCGAGCATGGCAATAGCATTTTTCTGGTCACCCGTGGGATCACCGGGTAAGTTGGAAATTATTTTTTCTTTAAACACAAGAGCCTCCTTTTAAATAATTTTTTCGATTGAATTAAATTCAAAATGCCTTGCAACCACTTAATAAATCAGGTGATTTAAGGCGTTTGAATTTGATTCGATTTTTTGTTGTTTTGCAGAAATTAAAGATCAAGGCGCTGACTAAACTTCAACTTCTTTGTGTTTTCAAATGGTTTAGTGGAATGCACATTAAGTTAGAAGATTTAGCATAACAATCAGGGCATCTACACAAAAATGGGTTGGGTAAGACTTACATGATTTCTCCTTTTTTCAAAACAAATAGTTTAAACGCAAAACACCCCTTGAATGAAATTATTCCAAGAGGTGGTATTGAACGATATTTTGATATTAATTTTGGTGGAAGTAGACTAAATGGGACCGGAAATCATAATGAAAGTGTAATAAAGCAAAGCTCTCCTTGGAGGAAAAGGAGCTTCAAAATCCAATAAGTATTCAAATGTAAGATTTATTGCAGTAATTACATAAATATTAGCATGGATTGATCCAAATATCAAGAAAAAATAATATAGCTTTTAGGAGACAACTTTGATGGAATAAAAATAACGGCTATCCAGAAAAG